>Ga0255772_10004414_pt1 | contig 13262 bp, 7 predicted proteins | sample 071ome_34_FD_179970 | JGI IMG/M metagenome (GOLD analysis project Ga0255772, IMG submission 179970) | Coastal salt marsh microbial communities from the Groves Creek Marsh, Skidaway Island, Georgia - 071411BT metaG (version 2) | ecosystem: Environmental > Aquatic > Marine > Intertidal zone > Salt...
GTGCGGTGAGAACGGAAGCGGAGGTGGTAGATGAGGAGGAGGAGGAGGAGGAGGAGGAGGTGGTGGTGATGGTGGTGACGCTTCAACAATCTCAACCGCGGGCGATTGCGGCAACGGCGGTGGAGGTGAGGGAATGGATGGAGCAGTCGGAGGCAGAGGCGGAGGCGGTGAAATTTCAACCACGACCGGCGGCTTTTCTTCGACGCACTCCTCTACCGTTGTGCGGATGCGTAAATCCGTTCCACACAAGAACGGCCCGACTAATCGAATCGTCTCGATTTTAGACGGCCCCAAAATATTTTGAACGTCCCCGTCGCAAAAGCACCGATCGTTGTTTGCCGTCTGTATCAGACTACAGCAAGTCTGCGATATTGTGCTTTGCTGACCATTTTCCACAAACAGAGCGCTACAATCCGTATTTATTGACTCGATGAGAAGAACACACGGCGAACGAGGGATTTGTGGAGGAGCAAACGGCGGAGGAGGAGAAGGCTGCTGCGGCGCCAACGGAGACAGAGGAGTCGGGGGGAACGGCGATGGCGGAGGAGATGCGGGAGCAAAAGGTGGTGAACTGGGACTGAGCGGTGGAGGTAGATTTGGAATAGGTGGCGGTGGTGTCGGAGACAAAGGAGGTGCCATTGGTGGTGGTGGATCCGGCATCGGCGGCGGTGGATTGGGAGCAGCGGGTTGAAGCGGTGGCGGTGAAGCGACGACTAAAACCGGTGAAGGTGGTGGTGGTGGTGGTGGCGAGGGAAATGTAGGAGGAGGCGACGCGACCACCAATGGAGGCGGTGGCATTGGATTTAGAGGTGGGGAAAATGGTGTTGGTGGAGGTGGTGGAGACTCAACCGAAACAACTGCGAACGGTGCGCGCGGCGGCGGCGGCGACGGCTGCGACACAGAAGGAGGCGGGGGAGAAATTTCAACAGTAATCACTTCCTTCACGGGAACACACTTCTCTCCAATCAAAAGTGGACCGGTCAAATCGCAAACGGCTTCAGCAACCAACAGCACATCTTCTCGGTCGCCAAGTTCTGCTAAAGCGTCGCTTTCGCAGAAGCAGCGATCCGCGTTTGAAGCTTCCATTAACTGGCAGCACTTAGTCGTGTCGCCAGATCTGGCCTCTGGTTCCGCAAGCAAAGGAGTGCACGCATCTCTCAACGCGTTCGTTTTGGAAACGCAAGATTTTGGAATCTCAAAGGGTCCGATCGGTTTAGGAGAAACACGCCCAGACGTCCACGGAACGCCCTCGCCGCGTTCCCAAGCTGGGAATTCTTCAGAGATTAAAAATTCAGCGGGAGCTTTCTTAAGCCAACATTCGCCGAAACCGTAATCGAAATAGGCGTTGGAGCAACCGTTTTCGTTTTCGCAAAAAACGTAAACGTTACAATCAGATCTTTTTTTGCACTCGATGCAGCACGATTCAGCGGAATCTACGATCAAATTAGTGCCAACGTTGAGAGGATCGCCTTTGAAATTCGCGCGTTGCTCAATCTCGCAGCTCGCGCTGGTCGGTTCGGGCAACTCGCCAACATCAATGCGAGAGGTGACAACGCCAGAAGTCCAGTTGACGTTAGGACCTCTGGCGTATGCGGCAGGAGATTCTAAAGATGCCTCTGCTATGTTCAAAGGAAACGTTTTCAAAGTGCACGTGCGATAGGAGTACTCGTCGCAACCGCCTTCCGAATCGCAAAATACCCAAATCTCGCAGTTTGCGTTGGCTAAACATGCCGCGCAACACGCCCCAGCATTTACCGCAAGGTCTACCGTCACGTTTGCAATGACATCGCCGATATAATTGGCGTTCATCTCTGCGTTGCATGGTGGGAACTTCACGTCGCTCGTATCTCTCGCGATCGGTTCGACGATTTTATCGAGCAAAATTCCAGATGTGTATGTGACTTCTTCGCCTCGAGATCCCGGAATCCCGGTGTCGGCGCTCGCAGAAATTATCGCTTGGTCCAAGACCTTCAAAGTACACTGCGAATACGATGACACGTACTCATTCAAACCACATCCGCCAGCATCGTCTGTGCAATACGTCCAAACGTTACAGTTTGGATTTTCTTGGCACGCCACGCAGCAAGCGTCTGCTGAAGAGGCGAGGAAGACACCTTCGGTAATATCCTCGCCGTTGTAGTTTGCTTTATCTTCGGCGTTGCACGCACGAATCGGAGGTGCGAGTTCCACGTCGCCACTGCAGTACAGCGAAGAAGATGGAAAAGACAAAGAAGGAGAAGATGGAGATACTTCTTCAGTTGTCGTTCCAGTCGTCGTCGTCGTCGTCGCCATCGTCGTCGTCGTCGTGGTCTCATACCTAGCCCAGACGTTGTCGATACCGCCGACGATGAAGCAACCGGGACATAACTTGACGTTCTCGTTAAAGAGAACTCGAAGCTTTGTCCCGTCGAGCGAGACTTCAAATCTCGCGTCTTCGCACGAAAAGTTTGTGATTTGTTCTCGCATATCGAGCATTTCTGGAGGCGTCGCGATTGATAAACCTTCGCATGTAATTGACGTGGCGGTAGTTGACACGTCTTCGCCTTCAAGTAAATCAATTTCGAGCACTAAATCAGTGAGATCCAAAGTGAGACACGTTCTCTGACCGAGAACTCCAGATAGTGCCAACGATGAAGCGTCACCAGTAGTCGTCAATCGTCGCGGCTTTACCGTCGTAAACGCAACGTCTACGAGTGACGGACATGCGTTCAAATCCAAACCGACGTTTGGGTTCCACCCGAACACCATATTCGGACTCACCACCGCAACCGACGAAGAGAGCGTATTCATCGCTTCAACGTCACAAACGGGCGCTCGTAGCGTCATCGACGATTCGATTTTCTTACTCTCGACGTGCTTAAAAGAAAAAAGAAAGTTTGAGTACCCGCCGACGAGAAACTCGCCGGGGAGCAAAACGACGTTTGCGCCGAAAGTAACTCTCGGTCCAACGTCGTCCATCGTGAGCGATATCTCTTCGCATGATACATCGTTCCTGCCTTCGTCAGACGACAAAGAGGAGGCAGAAGAGAAACGTTTCGGAAGAATTTGCCCACCCCAACACGCGAAGACGAACTCCTCTTTTGGTCTCGGTTCGTACGTCGTCTCGCCGGAAACGTCATCCTCCACTGCGACCGCTCTCGACCACTCAAAAGGCAACGTAACTCCAGCCAACGATACTGGATCGTTCACGTTTGCTCCACTCGTTCTCGTCACGACGATCGAAACGTACGTCTCTCTCGCCGCGTCCACGACGTTCCCGGCAATGGCACCGAGTCGCAACACCTCTTCCGAAGGCGACGACGACCACGTGTGCACGCTAAACGCGAGGTTTCCATTGGCGAGATCGGCGCACGCGCTCGCATCCTCGCCAACATTCGGATCCTGTTTTATGGTTTATGAAACAAGCAAAAAGAAGGTTAGTCATTCATTTCGATGTGTAAACCGCGGTTTTGGAAATTCCAAGAGAAAAAACATTTTGATACGAACGTGTGGGTTGTTAACAACAAAAAGAAAGAGCGAGATGAGAAGAGAAAACGCTCATCGAAACGCGCTCTCTTTTCTTGCGCGTACCTGCAACGCCCTCCTCGGCGCGAACCAGTTGTTGCTCATCCCACCAACGTCCGCCTCGGGCACGTCTTTCGCGCTCACGTCCCCGAACGGCGCGTCGAAACCGTTCACCTCTCCTTCTTTCTCCTCTCCTCTTCGATACAAAAACTTTTTTGTATCTTCCTCCTCCTCCTCTTCCTTCCCAAAGCGCTCGTCGACAAGGACGCGACCACCCGTCGCGCCCGAAACCACCCGCGATGCGAACAAAACCATCGCGATCGCGCAAACCATCGCGAATCGCGACGGTTTCGCACCAACCGCGTTTCTCCGACCGCGCGAAAACGACGACATTTTTCTTCCTTCTTCTTTCCGCGTATTCAAAAAAATACACTTTTCAAAAGAAGAAGAGGAAGAAACAGCGAAAGAAAAAAAGTTCCAACAACAGCGCGAGAACGAGAACAACAACAACAACAATTCGAGGACCCCCACGCGCGAATCCAACGCGAGTATCTCCGCGAGAATTTCGCGCGGTGGTTTGTTCGGTATTTGAGTATTACTGCGTGTGTTATTTTACGCTTATTATTAGTATTATTTTTTTTTTCTGAGGAGTTTTCGCTCGCTCGCTCGCGCGTCACTTTTTTCAAGTACGCGTAGAGTAAAAATAAAATGGAAAACCGAGGGTCTGCTACTTCCGCATCTTCTCTGCTGACCTCGTTCGCGTGCGCCTGCCTCGGCGCGTTCGCGACGATCAAAATCACCCAAAGATTTTTTAGGAAAGAGAAAGAGTTCCCGCTTCTCGCGTGGGGGACGAGCAAAAATAACGGCGCGAAATTGAACGAATCTTCGGTTCGATTTCAACAAACGAGAGACCGATTCGACGACGTGATGGAAAACGAAAGACGCGAAGGAGGAGGTCAGGCTGGTTCTTCTTCTTCTACTACTACTACTAGAACTACTACCGCACGAAAAGATTTAGAAGCCATTGCGGGGTTTGAAGCGGCGGCGGCGTACGCGGCGACGAGGATTGCCGAAGGCGCCGTTCCGGAAGATTGCATCTTAGAACTGTACGGCATCTATAAGCAAGCGACGAAAGGCGATTGCGACGTGAAGGTGAGACCGACTCGGTTGGACGTGAAAAAGTACGCGAAGTTTACCGAGTGGATGAAGCATAAAGGTATGACGAAAGTGGACGCGTGTAGGATGTACGTGCAGGTTTTGGAGAGTCGATTGGACGATTTGGAGTTGTTGCCGAGTCCGAAGAAGAGCGACGGTAGTGCAAGTAAAAGCGGAGGAGGTGCGTTTGGGAGGAGTCAATCGACGATGAGACGATTAAAAGGCGAAGATGGGGAAATAGATGAGGAAGAGGAGACGAGTTTGATTAAAGCCGCGAAAGAGGGTGATTTTGATAAGTTGCTGAAATGTTTGCGAGCCGGAGCGGATGCAAATCAACGGGACGCGAAGGGGCGAACACCCCTAATGTTTGCCGCCGATACCGGCGACGTGGCGATCGCGATTCAGCTCATGCAATTGGATGCAGATATAGGGGCAGCAGATGAGAAAGGAAAAACAGCGTTGCATTACGCGGCGATTTGCGAGCAAGTAGACGTGGCAGAAGTTTTGCTGGAAGCAGGGGCGGACCCAGAGGTGAGGGACGCGAACGGTACGTCGGCGAGCGATTTGGGCGTGTACGAGTTAGTGAAAAAGAAAGCGAACGGCGAGTTAGCATCGTTAGACAATAATAGTAATAATAATTCAGAGGGAGATAAAGAAGCGAGCGAGGAAGAAGATGAGGATTTTGACTTGGAGGAAATAGAGCGCCAGGCTTTGGAGAAGATGGCGGCGGAAAGCATCGCTTAAACGCGCTCACAACTTCCGAAACAAAAAAATGTGCTGTGTGTATAGAACCTAAAATTCACTACGTGTACTTTTACTAAATGACTTGCTATTGCTATGTAACTAACTAGATTTTCTTTCTGTCGTCGTCCCCGCTGTCGTTGTCGATGCTACTGTTGACTTACTGCTGAGAATTGCGGACGATTTTGCCGCTTTCGAGGAACGCCAAAACGCCCACGCGAGCTTGCCTCTCGTGAAGAATAATTGCGCGGGTAATAGCATCACCATGACGTTGTCGTATCCGCGATCTTTCACTGTTCGTGCCCACTCTTTGGTTCGATAACCTAACCCTTTCTTTCTCGCGCTGCTGATTTCCAACTCTCGTTCGGCGTCGTTCTTCATCCGTTCGCGTTTCTCGAGGCCATTCTTCGCGCTTCGAGCGATGATGCGATATCGATTCACCGGCGATCCGAGTTGTTCGTTGACGTATCGAAGTAAATTGTTCGCCTTGAGCACCATGAGCAAATCTCTAGGAAGCGACTCGAATAGTTTACTCTGGTCTTCCAATTTCACTTTGAGTACCGTTCTGAAAATCTCGCGTTTGTCGCTCATGGATAAACTATCATTGTTCGTTTCTTTCTCTCGAGTCGTCGTCGGCTCGGTCGAGGCTCGCTTATTCTCCGTCACGACAACTTCATCGGCACGAGAAGAAGAAGAAGAAGGTGAAGAAGAATCTGCTTTCTTGAACCGGTCTTCAATCACTCTGGCTGGCGCTAAAGCCAAGATAATCCCGAAAAACTTGTGCATTTCTGGATTAATACCTAACTTTTCCACGGCGTTTCGCATCTCGTTTTCGTCGTTTCGAATCAACGCCAACCACACTTGGCACCACGTTTCCCTCGTCGGTTCGTCTAATCGTCTCACGACGCCGTGATCCAATATCGTCACTTTTCCGTTCTTATCGACTAACAAATTTCCCGGATGAGGATCGCCGTGTGCAAATCCGTGTTCAAACGTCAACGTCGCGAACGCTTCCTGAATCGTCTTGGCGACTTTATACGCGTCCACTTTATTTTCTCGCATTTTCTCCACGTTATCGACTCTCGTTCCGTCCGCGAACTCCATCGTCAACACTCGTTTCGTGCTCAAACTATCGTGTATTTTTGGGACCGTCACTTCCTCCTCCTTAAAACCGCACTCCTCTTTCAATAATCTCCCCATATCTTTACAATTCTTTGCCTCTAATCGAAAATCTAACTCCTCCGTCATGTGCCTGCGCGTCTCCTTCGCCAGCCACGCGAAGCGTAAACCTGGAATCAAGTACCCCAAAACAGCGTAATACGTTTCAATCGTCGCCAGATCGACCCACAAAAACCTCGCCACAGGTCTTTGCTGTATCTTAACCGCCACGTCTTCCCCCATTTTCGTCTTTGCTTTATACACCTGCGCCAAACTCGCGCTCGCAATCGGTTTCTCGTCAAACTCTAAAAACACGTCTCTCGGCTTCAAACCGTCAAACTCTTCGCTAAACGTCTTCTCGTCTTCCTCGAACGGCCTCGAACTCGCGTCATCCATCAAAACCCGCAAAATCTGCCGAAACGGCAGCGGCGCCACCGGCTGCACGCACAGATGCTGCCCGGCTTTCACGTAAATGCCTCCGTTTTCTCTCGCCAAGTCTCGCAAGCGCACCGCGACGTCGCTCCACAGCTCCTGCCTCGATTCGCGCTGCAACTCTTCCAATAACGACGACGATTGTGTCATTGCAGGAGAAGAAGATGATGATGAAGAAGAAGAAGAAGAAGAAGAAGAAGAAGAAGAATCCAACTCGCTCTTGATCTTATTCACCCTCGCCACGTGCCTTCGATAATCGAAATACACAGGCACCAAGTGTTTCGTCGCCGTCATCACCCTCCGAACCGCGTGGACGCTATCGTCGTCCGAATAATGATACGCCAAAGTGGCGCACGACGTCGTGGCGGCAACCGCGGCGGCGGCGAGAGAAGGAGAAGATGATCGTCCAACCAGTCGACGCAGCAGTCTCTGAGAAGAAGAAGACATGATAGCGTTTTGTGTTAGTGTAAGTGTGTCTCTCTCTCTCTCTTTCCCAATAATCAGAAAAATCCGATGCTCGCGATTTGTGTGGATCCAAAACGCCGCAGAAGAGAGAGAGAGAGAGAGAAAATCGGAGAAAAACAACCGCTCTTCTCTCTCTCTCTCGCGCGCGCTTCTTCTCCCTCTTCTTTTCGAGACGTTCTCTCTTCTCTTTTCGTCTTTTTTAATAGCGCGGCGCAGGGGCAGAGTGCTCTCCAAAACGTCCTTTTTTTCCCGGGAAAAAAAAAGGTTTAGGGTTTATCATAAACCCTAAACAAAAACGTGTTCGTTACTTCTTATAAGAGAGAGAGAGAGAGAGAAAAAGAGAGAGAGAGAGCTGCGCGCGCGCACGTTTTACCGCGTTGGATGACGATGACGACGACGTCGGCGGCGACGAGAACGAACGCGCTGTTCGCGCTGATGGCGAGAAGGAGGAAAGGGTGTCTTTCTTCTTCTTCTTCTTCTTCTTCTCTTCTTCGCCCAGCTTCTTTTTTTACATCTTCTTCTTCTTCTTCTTCTTCTTCTTCTTCTTCTTCTTCTTCGTCGTCGTCCTCTTCTTCTTCTTCTTCTTCCAGCGACGAGAAGAGCGAGACGAAGAAAAAAGCAGCGCTCTTGTCGTTCCACCCGCTCTCGTTTTCCGGAGCGAAGTTATGCGCGAACGCGTCCATGCTTTCTTATTGGAATTGCGGTGCAAAAGGTTTCTTGGATAAAGATATCACGAAGAATACGAAGGAGTTCTTCGACGTCGGTCGATTTGGATTTGAGTTCGTCATCACGGACGAGCCGGAGAAGTTGAGACAAAAAGCGCTCTCGCTGTGCGTCGTGGAGGAGAAAGAGCGCGAGAGGAGGACGTGGTTGGATTTCGACGCGACCGGCGGCGAAGGCGGCGAGGACTTTGAGGACGGGAAACAACAACCGGAGAGCCGAACGCTGATTGTTTCACTGAAAGAACCGAACTGGATATTGGTGGTTTTTAGAGGCACGACGCCGAATCCGACGCGAGGGTTCTTTCGCGAGAGTAAGATTAACGGGAAAGCCGGGCAAGTCGTATGGAAGGATTGTCCGGATAAAAGTAAGCGGGTGAAAGTACACGCCGGGTACGCGAACGCGTACGGAATCGTGCGAGAGAGAGTGGAGAGTGACGTTTTGGAGAGAGTGAAGAGGAAGATTGAAGAGGAGGAAGAGGAGAGAAAAGGCACGACTTCTTCTTCGCTATCACTGCCCAGAGTTGTAATCACTGGCCATTCGTTAGGAGGAGCCATGGCTACGTTATGCGCGGCGAGGTTAGGGAATAACGCGGAGCTTAAAAAGTTGGGCGCGAAGGTATCGCTCGTTACGTTCGGGCAACCGAGGGTCGGGGACTCAAATTTCAAAGCGCTTTTTGACAAAAAAAGAGAGAAAGATGATGACGCGACTGGTAGTAACACTAATAATAATTGCATGGACGGGTATTTAAGAGTAGTCAACGAACAAGACGTGTTTGCTCGCGTGCCGCCGAAATCTGGAATTTGGATACCCGAGGACGTGTTGGAAACCTCTTTATCCTCCTCCATCGACGCAAATCAGTGGACGTTTCAATACGAACACGCTGGTGATTGCGTGTGGTACCGCGACGACGGACGGATTTTGTTTCGAGAAGAACCAAAAGGCGTGTCGCTGAGAACGGTGAATCCCGTCTCAATCGCGTTGGACCATTCAAAGTATGCCAAACTGTTCGACGACGAAGGCACCAAGAAGAATTTCCCGCGAGCGGTATGTTTTCATCCCGAGAGAACAGATCCGAAAACTATCTGCGTCAATTGTCCAGATCCAAAGAATGACTTTCGAAGAAGACAAAGCGGCGACAGCAGCAGCAGCTCCTAGAAACGTATGTAGCGATTAGATAGCTTTATTTTAGAATTAGTTGTAAAAGCATGATTTTTTATATTAAATGCGCGCTCTGCTCTGCTGTGTACAAATGTGTTCTTTACAATGTCTATCTAAAAAAATGTCAACTCCCACCGTAATCACTTTAAAAGGAGTCCATGGATTCTTGTTTCGCTCGGCTTTCCGCTTTCAACTTTTCGCTCGCCACTCGCGTTCGAATGTCGAAATCGTCGCTTTGCTCGTCGTACGACGACGACACTTTTCGAATCAAATTTGCCGGATCCTTCTCTTCATCGTCCCTGCTGCCACCGACGCTACTGCTCCCTCTGCTGCTATCTTCACCGCCTGCTCTGCTATTACCACTACTAATTAAGAACGATTCCGAGGCAATCTTTGCTTGATTCAACGCCCTCTTCAAGGTTTCCTCGTTCGCCGTTTGTCCTTTGCTCGCCGCTTCCAGTCTTAGATTCGTCAAATCTTCGATGACGTCCGTGATGGCGTCTTGCCATTTAAACAAGTTCTCATCGAAAGACTGCTGCATCAAGTTTATCCCCCCGAGCTGCGGTCGCCCTCCGGAACCATCCATCCCGTTACTCCCGATGCCGATCAAACTCTTCTCCAAAATCTCCGCTAAACTATCCTTCATCGATTCTCCCAACGCGTTCAAATCGAACGATTCTAAACTATTCGCGTCCCCTACGAGAGGTTTACCCCACTGCTCGATGTTCTTCAACAGTAACCTCAACTCTTTACCGAGTTCTTGCCATTCCAGAGACGCTTGCTCGCCTTCGTTAAACGCGCGCATAGCGTCTTTTTCCATCAATTTCGTCGTTTCATGCATCGCCAATTCCGTCGCAATCATCGCTTTTTCCATCGCTTTCGCCGCCGGGTACAACACCGCAGAGAGCGACAAAAAACCGAACCCGATGGCGATTGCAATCGGTACGTTCGATGGTTGACTTTGTTCTTGCGTTGACTTCGTCTTCGCGCGAGGAGAAGACACCAAAGAAAGCGATGAATACGCGTTGTTATTCGCAAAATTCTTCGAAGAAGAAGAAGAAGAAGGTGGAGATAAGACGCGAATCGACGGCAACTCTTCCGCGCTCGCGGTGGTGCTTTTTTTGCGCTCGAGAAGAGAACGACAACAACGACGGCGACACTCGCGGCGGCGCCGAAGGGAACGCTCGAGGAAAGTTGTTTTGGTCGTCGTCGTCGTAAAGGACGGCAGTAAAGCCGACGTCGACGCGCTTTTGATGAGCATTATTTTTTCAAGAGGCCAGACGACGAGAGAAAAATGAAGAAAAATGGAACTCGTGTGATGCCGCTTTATCATCGCGCGCGCGAATACCGCGTCGTCGTTACAATCTTTACTATACTTTACGCGTCGTCTCCGACAATCGCCAAAGCTCGGTCGCGGTCGACTATTTTCGTTCTACTTTTGCTGCTGCTGCTTTTCGATGTTTTTTCGGCTGAGTTGGTTACGTTTTCTTCTTTTTCTTCTTCTTCTTCTTCTTCTCCGCGTTCGACGGCGTCGAGCTTGAACCATTTCGAGGCGGTGACGAGGAGCTTTTTTTTGTCGTTATTTTCGTCGTTTTGGAAGAGGAAGTTGTTGTTGTTTTTGCCGCCGTTGGCGTCGTCGTCGCTGTCACTAACGATAGCAGAGGCTGGTTTGAGGAGACCGGCGAGAACGTCTTGTTCGATCGCTCCGACGGTTTCTTCGGCGCATTGGACGTTGGTGGCGATGACGCCCGAGGCGCCTCGCTTCGCCCAGCCGCAGACGTAAAGGCGACCGCCTTTGGTCGCGGACGCGGAGGAGGGATCTTCTTCGTTGTACTGAACGCGTCCTAAACCGTCGTGCGAGATGGTACCGTTGTCGTCCGAGGGGACTAATTTTGGGTCGAGTTTATCGCCGACGTATCCAACCGAGCGTATGAGAATGTCGCACGGTAGAATCGTTTCGTCTTTCGCCGCGTCGTCGGAAAGCGTCGCTTTTCGATTCCCGCTCGGGCCTTGGAGAATGTTTTTGCGAATTTTCACGAAACCTAACGACGACGACGCGTCTTCTTCGGGGAGCAAACCCGTCGGCGAGTGTAAGAAGATTACGCGCAATATCTTCTTCTTCTTCTTCTCCGTACCTTCTGCCGATATCACATTTTCCGCCGCCGCGTCCTTCGCCTTTTCTAAAACCTCGAACGCTCTTCGTCTCGGCCTCGACGCGTTCATCTCCTCGATATCTTCCTCGGTTACTTCTAAATCGTCAATTTGGACGTCTAAATCCGGTAAACCGAGCACTTCTCTCAACTCTTTCGGAGAAAACTTCGCTTGAGCGACGCTCCGCCGACCGACGATGGTCACCGAATTCACCTCCGCCTTTTCTAAAGCCTCCAACGCGTGCGTCGCGATGTCCGTCTCTCTCAACTCTTCCGTCGAGCGCAACAAAATCCTCGCGCAATCCAAAGCCACGTTCCCGACGCCGACGATGACAACATTCGATCCATTTTTTCTATTCTGTAATCTATCTACGATATCTTCGTGCATTTCTCTATTGCTCCTCGGCGCGGCGGACGGCAAGCCGTTGAACCAATTCACAAACTGCCGAGCGCCGTACACCCCTCGCAACGCGTCTTCATTTTCAATCCGCAATTTCCGATCGTTATCCGCCGCGCCGTGCGCGAGCACGACGCCAGAGTACCGATCGAGCAATTCTCTCGTGGATACGCGCAAAATATTACTCCTCTTCTCCTCTTCTCCGTCTCCGCCGACTCTCACGTTTGCGAACAACCGAACGCGCGCGTCTCGCAACAAAGCGTCAAACTTGTTGGTAACATTCTTCGTCGCCGCGTGATCCGGAGCGACGCCGTACCGGACGAGACCGTACGGGAAACACTCTTTCTCGTACACGTCCACGCGAACGTCCGCGTTATTCTTCTTCGTGTTACTAGTACCGTTACCGTCGATCGCGGCGTTCGCGTTCGTATTCTTCTTCCTCGCATTATTCAGTTGGAGCAATTTATCCACCGCGTACATACCCGCGGGACCAGAACCGACCACGGCAAACGAATAAAGAGGCGTTGTTTTGGTGGCATCGTCGTCATCCGCAGAAGAAGAAAAAGAACGACGAGACGCTCGATGTCGCCCTCTCGCTCTTCTCGCCGAAGACCGCCGTCGTCTTTTTCCCTCTTCTTCTTCTCTTCCGTCGTCGTCGTTTCGGGGAAAAAATGTCGTCGTCGATGCGCTTCTTCCGTCTTCTCGAGAGAAACGCGGCGCAAACGACGACGACGACGACGACGACGTCTCTCCGAAAAAGAAAAGTCGACGACAAAAGATACGCGCGTTTTTTAGACTACGGTGTTTCATGTCGACACGCGTTCAGTAGAGTGCGTTTGTTTTCTGTTCCATTTCTTTTCTTTTGGGGGGTCGACGTTTTTTTTGTAAAAAACGGCTTTTTTTTAAAAAAAGAGAAAAAAAAAAACTGGTGTCATTTGATCACACACACACACTTACACATTTGCTTTATACATATACACACACACACACGCATCGATTCGAGAGAGAGAAAAAATTAGCCACAAATGATGATGACTTTGAAAGGGCGAGCGAAGCGTCGAGGTGGACGACGGGACGGTGGAGACGCGTTCTTCGCGAGCGCGACGACGACGTCGCGGTTTGGACATCTTCTTCTTCTTTTTTTATGTTTGACGGTGAAGACGATTTTTTGTTCCTCGGAAACACGAACGACCCTAGCGGAGAAGGATGACGCGACGAGGATGGTCGTCGGGGAAGGACGCTCGAGACGGGAGAGGTTGGCGGAGGAGGCAGAGCTGGTGGCGAGATTGGCGAGGGTTTTGGTGGAGGAAGAGAGAGCGCTGGAGGAGGAGGATAAGGAGAGCGTGGCGATGCCGAGAGGCGAAGGTGGTGTTGCATCT
>Ga0255772_10004417_pt1 | contig 13257 bp, 16 predicted proteins | sample 071ome_34_FD_179970 | JGI IMG/M metagenome (GOLD analysis project Ga0255772, IMG submission 179970) | Coastal salt marsh microbial communities from the Groves Creek Marsh, Skidaway Island, Georgia - 071411BT metaG (version 2) | ecosystem: Environmental > Aquatic > Marine > Intertidal zone >...
TTATGGTGACTGTAGCTCAGTTGGTAGAGCCATCGATTGTGGTTCGATTGGTCGTCGGTTCAAGTCCGATCAGTCACCCAAAAATTCGGGGTGTAGCGTAGTCCGGTTAGCGCACCTGCTTTGGGATAGTGTTACACCCCCTTTTTATTTCCCCTAAATCTAATAATATCAACACTTATAGGAATTGGTGATCTGTGAGGGTGATGACTACCAAATGACTACCATAGAGGAGATCACAATTAGTTAGTTGTGGTAGTCAATTAAAAACGACTACCGACTACCACGATCCAAAAAAAACGACTACCACTTTGACTACCCCACCCCTTTGGTTATTCGTAAATGGATCACTTGGATCCAAAAAAAAACAAGATCGGTGTGGTTTATATATTGAGATCAATTTTAGATCCATAGGAAAATCGTTCAGTAATATTTTTTAAGATCTTAAAAAGATTTTCTAATGAGTTTTATTTTTGAGAAAGGATCCCAAAATCATTTGAGATGATCCTTTGTCTAAACTTTCTTAAACAGATCTCTTTTAGATCATCTTTGGTGTATTTCATTTCTTTCCGTTCTTTCTCACTACACAAGTGGAAATCTGTTCTTCTTCCTTTGGTATTAAATCTTCCTTGATTGATATTATATCCCATATTCCACCAAATACGACCTTTCCAATAAGGATAGTTTTTAGTTGGTTTTTTCAGTTGGATCGTTGGATTTAAGGACTTGATAATAGGGGAGAAAACATCTTTTAGTCCTTGTAGTTCCTTTTTGTGTTTCTCAATCTCATTTTGACGATCTTTAATCATACGATTTAATCTTCTAACACGACCAGATCCCCAACCAAATCGTTTAGTAAAATCTTTACCATAACGATCTATAAGTTCTTGTAATTGATCTTCACTCATACCAAAGATCTCTAATACCTCTCTATACTCACTTTGATTTTTAAGATGACCGAATTGTCGTTCTTTTTTTAGGATCTCGTAAAGGGGTGTTTTTTGAGGTTGTTTCTTCACATTACAAAATACGGAATTTATACCCCATAAACAAGTAAAATAACCCCTTTTTGTAAGTTAAAATATTACAGATTTTATCGTCATAAAAATTAGTAGATCTAAACTTATCCCCCCAGACACTTAAAAAGGTAAAAAGATGTTGTAGATTGGTTTATAGTTAAAAATAGAAAACACAAAAACCATAAGGGGTTAAATATGAAAAGAACTAAAAGAAAAAAGAAACTAAATGGGTTTCAGTTAAAACAAAAAAGAAACTTTCTCGGTAATACAAAAGAGATCACAGAACACTTACAAAGATCTAACAATAAAGAAATGTTCTATCATATCACTCTACCGGATAATTGGAAATCAATACAAAAACAAGGTCTTAAAGGTGGAAAAAATGATTATCAAAATCACTCAAAATACTATGGTAATGATTTCTTTTCACTCAAAGGTAAGTTGTATTTACTTGATACAGATGATAAAAGGGTTTGGAACGGAGTTTCCACCAATCAAATCCAAACATTTAGGTTAAACAAAAAGAAAAAAGATAGAAAATCAAAAAACCTAAACTACAACAAAATGTTAAAGTTTATGGATCTCAAAAGAGATAAAAGAAACGGAAAACCATATGTTGTAATTGGTATTCCAAAAGAATTATTCCGTTTTCTTGGGATCACCATACATAACGATCCAACAGATGAACCTATCAACAGAAACAACACTCATAAGTATGTTGAGTTAGGTAATCAATCAATCAATCCCAAGTTTTTATCTGTTGTCTATAATGGAATTGGAGATCTAAAGAAACATATGGAAGAAGAGGTTTGGGAAATCTACTACGAGTGTAGGAAGAAAGAAGATCCCACTATACAAATGGAAGATCTATCTATTGGTATGGGAGGAGATAGTGTTTTTTACAAAGATAGAAAGTATAAATCTGGGTTTAATAATGAATTTATACTGAACGATATGATCCAATCACAATCAATAATGAAAGGGAACGAATAATGGTTAAAACACTAATCAAAACTGAAATTGAGAATGGTTTTTTAGAAGAAAAGATAAGTGGTGGTTGGACTTACAATATTGTAGTTGGTAAAACATTAAAACAACAAATAAGTGAAAGTATTTCTATTTGTCTTTTTAAGAAATGGAATGGTTTGACCGACATAGAGGAATTAAATATGGAATTTAGAGAATGGAACGAAAAGGTTTATGAAATATTAGGTGAATACGAAGATGAAATAGTTGATATACAAAAGAAAAGAGAGGAGAACGAATAATGATACAAGATAAAATTATGTTAAAAACCATATTACAAGATTTTACTGATGAACTATTCAGTAGATATTACATCACCAATCCACCACAGATCACCAAAAGTGATAATATAGAACAAGGATATGGTGGTGAAACTAACCCACGACAATCAATCCACTTTCAGTTTAAGACAACTAAACCAAGTCGTAAAGAATTGGAAATGGTGGTAAAGATGTTCGTGGAAACATTAAACATAAAATAAAAATGGAGAACGAATAAAATGATAAAAATAAACAAAACAAAAAAACACGAACTAAAAGACAAGTTAGTAAAACACCTAAAAGAACAAGGTAGAGATACTCAACTAATGATTATCCTAAATCCAAATAAACATAATGATACTGAAATGATTATGGGTGGAAAAATCAATAAGGACGGAAGTATAAGTGAAAAGTTCCACCAATATACATTTTATAGTGGTGAAACCTACTATTTCCAAGGGTTTGGTGGAAAAAACAATATACAAGTAGTCATTAGAAATTATCCAACTAATGGTACGTGGGGTCTATTACCAAAAGATTTAGGAAGTTATATCTATTTGGATATTGACGAAGTGTTTTTACCAACAGAGAGACAAGACGATACTGAATTATCATCTCTATATGACTACAATAATGATGAAGTGGTAATAGAAATTGATTGTCCTCAAACAATCACTATATCATTAGATGATATAAAACGTAAGTACATAGGTACTTGGGGAAAACCAGAAAATAGAACCGATTATGAAATAGAATGTTGGAAATCATCATTAGAACAATTCGGTAAGGACTTCGATATAAAACAAAGTGTCGAGGAATTAGTTGTGAATGAAATAAAAACAAGATATAGATATTTTATTACAGAACAAAGTGATGTAGTCCATAGAGAAAGACATAACGAAAGTGAGGTGAAATAATGAGTAAAAAAGAACAACTACTAAACACTATACAACAATATAAAGACAAACAAATGGAATTGAGTAATCAAAGAGATTTGGTTGAGGTAGAAATTAAAAACTACCAAGACAAAATAATCAAGTGTTTAGAACAACTAAAAGAGATGAAATAATGAAACAAGAATACCAAGATCTATACGATCGTATGAAAAAACTATGGGGTGATATATCTGTTGATGAGTTCTGTGATATACTGAACGAAGAGGGATATTATGATCTAAACACACGAATAAAGATCACAGAAGAATTCTATGAATTTTTGGATCGTAGATATAGTGGATTGGATCACACTTGGAGATCCAAATTAAAAAATATGAAAGACGGATTTGATCGTGGATTAGAATATAGGATCCAACGACACGAAAGATTAAAACAACAATACAAGAAAGAGATGAAATAATGAGTAAAAAAGTAGGAATACAAAAACAAAGAAAGTTGGTGGAGATTGATTTACTGATGTCGTGTTATAGGTTGATAGGAGATTTGTGGGGACATAGTGATATATATGAGAGATTATGTGAGGATGAAGACGAAAAATTGGATGAAAGATCACAAGATGTCCTAAACCGATATAATAACATATTACCAAGATTAGGAGAAATAATCCTCCCAGAAATGTTGAGGGATCTAAACAAAAATAGGTGATCTGTTTGGATCACCTATTTTCTAAACAAAGGAGATGTTTATGAAATCATAATTGTTTCACATATATAAATATATATCAAAGAATTAAAACCCTTGTTTTTGTGAAGAGTTGGGGGAACAACAGATCATAGACAAGGTGTAGATCAGTAGTAAAACGATATATCATTTATTTATTACTGATCTACTGTGGAGTAGAGTTCAGAGTGGGTGTCCTCTCGACACCAAGTCCAAAAAACATGAATAAAAAATATTATTACTACATTATTTTTGGGATTACTTTTTTCCTTTTCAGTCTTGTCCAAGATAATATTCGACCAAATTATGACGGAGGAAATAGTCTGATAATTTATTTCCTAGGAGTTATCCCAAACTTTTTACCAGGAATAGGTTTACCTTCGTTTTTTTATGTAATCATTCCAGAGGTATTCAAACCTCATTCATTCTTTATTAAGGAAAGACTAAAATTATCAATTTACATTTCTATGATAGGTTTAATATGTAATGAGTTTATAACAATCTTTACACCTGGTAGGGGGACTTTTGATTGGAATGATATCTTATGGACATTAGTAGGGGGAGGATTATTTCTAATCATTCATAGAAAAATCAATTGAGTTTAAAATTTTCAAACCCAACTGAAATCCTTTATAGTTCCAATTTATCAATTCTTCATTAAATTTTATTATGACTATAAAAAATAAAAACCCCCATTCATACCTTAACCGTGGAATAAGTACCGTGTGGGAGTGTTATTTTGATTGAATTCAAAATAACTTTAGAAAATAATTACGTTCGTTTAGTACAAACTTCAGAAGACCATTTTCAAGAATTATACCAAATTGGTAGTAACCCAGTAATATGGGAACAACACCCCAATCAAGATAGATGGAAAAAAAATAACTTTAGAAAATATTTTGAAGGTGGTTTAAATAATAGTGAAGGTTGTTTTACTATTATTGATAAAAAAATAAATAAAATTATTGGAAATACAAGATTCTATTCATTTGATGAAAATAATCAATCAGTGAAAATAGGTTATACATTTATTTCTAATGAATATTGGGGTACTGAAATGAATTACCAAATTAAGAAATTAATGATGGATTATATTTTTCAATTTTTAGATAAAGTATATTTTGAAATTGGAAAAAATAATTTTCGTTCTCAAAAATCTGTTGAAAAACTTGGTGGTATAAAAATCAAATTACTAAATGACAAAAATTACTTATATCTTATTGAGAAAAGTAAATGGAAAGGTTAAAAAAATTAAGTACCCCCCTTCGTCCTCAATCGGTCACCGTGGAATAAGTATGGTGGGGGGTATTATAAAATGAAAAAATTACTATTATTACTCTTACTAATCTTGATTGGGTGTTCTGAACCTGAACCTACAGATATTGAAACATTAAATTTTCGAAATGATAAATATTTTTTAAAAAATTCTGACAAACCATTTAGTGGAGAAGTTTTCAAATCCTACCCGAATGGTCAATATGAATTATACGGAAGTCTAAAAAATGGTGTACCCCATGGTTTAATAAAATCTTACTTTGATAATGGACAACTCGAAAAAGAAGAAACCTTCAAAGATGGTAATGAAGATGGACCCTACAAATCCTACTACGAAAACGGACAACTCCAAGATGAAGGAACCTACAAGAATGGTAAACTAGATGGACCCTATAAATGGTACTATGAAAACGGACAACTCAGGTATGAAGTAACCTTGAAGAATGGTATAAAAGATGGACCCTATAAATCCTACTATGAAAACGGACAACTTCAAAGAGAAGGAACCTACAAAGATGGTAAAGAAGATGGACTTTGGAAATCCTACTCCTCGAATGGTCAACTAGAAGAAGAAAGAACCTACAAAGATGGTAAAGAAGATGGACCCATTAAATTCTACTATGAAGATGGACAACTTCAAAGAGAAGGAACCAAAAAAGATGGTGAACTAAATGGACTTTGGAAATGGTACAACGAAAACGGACAACTTCTGTATGAAGGAACCTACAAGAACGGTCAACTCATTGATTGATTCCAAAGAATATTAATCACTTTTCCAACCACACCAACTCAAAATTCCGATACTCTCCAACTTCACTTTGTTCTAAAACCTGTTTTCGTTTTTTTAATTTTTTCAGTATGTGATATACGGTGGTTCTACTTTTTCCAATTTCAAAATTATTCTTTAATAAATATTGATGGATCTTCGTATATCCCCATCCTTGTAAATAAAGTTTCCAAATCGTATCATGTAACTCTTTTCTATGGGATATATCTTTTGAAAAATACTGACTTGGACTAAATTTGTTTGATGAGATATAATAATCAAACACAAGGTAGGGAAGTCGTTTCTCACCCTCCACAAAGTATGGTGTGAGTGTGGAGTAATCTGTGGAGGGTTTAGTATCATTATCACTTTTTGAATTTTTTTTAACTTGGGAGATCTCACCCTCCACAAAGTAGGGTGTGACCGTAGAATAAGTTATGGAGGGTGGATAGTCATCCTCTAAAAACTACTTATTTTCTCAAGAATTCTTTCTACTTTATAGAAACCAAAAAAATTCTATAAATTTATCAACTATGAAAAATCATAACGAAATATCATCATTTATTTGGAACGTTTGTGATGACGTTCTTAGAGGATTATTTAAACAACATGAATATGGGGATGTTATTCTTCCATTTATTGTGTTACGAAGAATGGATTGTGTATTAGAGTCTCACAAAGATGATATTTTAAAAGTCCACAATGAATACAAAAGTAATTTTGAAGATACCTCTAAAATTATTGAAACCAAATTGAACTTAAAGTTCTCAAACTATTCACGATATGATTTGAAACGATTAAAAGAAGAACCATCAAAATTATCTGAAAACTTTTATGATTACTTGACCTCTTTCTCCACCAATGTTCAAGACATTGTTCAGAATTTTGGATTACAAAAACATATTGATAAATTGGATTCTAATGACAAGTTATATTTACTAGTTGAAAAATTTACTGAAATAGATTTACACCCCTCAGTCGTAGACAATTATGTCATGGGGAATATCTTTGAAGAACTTCTAAGAAAATTTTCAGAAATGAGTAATGAAACCAGTGGAGAACATTATACTCCAAGAGATGTAGTCAAATTATTAGTTTCGTTAGTTTTTTCCTCAGAAAAAGAAGTTTTAAAAGACCCAAACAAAATTATTTCCTTATATGACCCATGTTGTGGAACCGGTGGGATGTTAACCATTGGAAAAGATTGGATTCATCAAAACATTAACTCTGATGTAGATGTTAATTTGTTCGGACAAGAATTAAATCCTCAAACGTATTCTATTTGTAAATCAGATTTTTTAATTACCGATGAAGAACCCAACAATATCAAGTTAGGTTCTACATTAACTCAGGATCAACACAACGATGGAAATCGAAAATTTGATTACATGATAACCAATCCTCCATTTGGGGTGAGTTGGAAATCAGAACAAAAACAAATTCAAAATGAGTCCAAAGAATTTGGTGGAAGATTCAGTGTTGGAACACCTAGAACTTCAGATGGTTCATTATTATTTCTTCAACATATGATTTCCAAGATGGAACCAAATGGTAGTAGGATTGGAATAGTATTTAATGGTTCACCTTTATTCACTGGAGATAGTGGTAGTGGTGAATCAGAGATTAGAAAATGGATTATTGAGAATGATTGGTTAGAATGTGTGGTATCTCTACCCGATAGATTATTTTTTAATACTGGTATAACAACTTATCTATGGATTGTTAACAACAAAAAAGACTCTAAAAGACAAGGTAAAATTCAATTAATAAATTGTGAACCATTCTTCAAAATAATGAAGAAAAAATTAAATGAGAAAAGAAAGGAAATAACGAATTCTCAAAGAGAAGAAATTATTTCATTATATCAAAATTTTGAAGAAAACGAACATAGTAAAATTTTTTCAAATGATTTCTTTGGATATACCAAAGTAATCATTGAACAACCTTTAGTTGATGAGAATGGAAATTTTAAAACTGATAAAAAAGGTAATCCAAAACCTGATTCTAAGAAAAGAGATTTTGAGAGAATTCCTTTTCAACAAGATATAGATGAATACTTCAATAGAGAAGTAAAACCACATTTACCTGATTCTTGGATGGATAGGAGTAAAGATAAGATTGGATATGAAATCAATTTCACCAAGTATTTTTACCAATATAAACCACTTCGTTCTTTGAATGATATTACTGATGACATTCTATCAATAGATAAAGACTTAGAAGGATTACAAAAAGATATAATGGATAATTAATTTGTTTTTAAACGACATCAAATACAATTGGATTGGAGATATCCCTAAGGATTGGGAAGTCAAAAGAATAAAAAATTTATTCTATTTAAAAAAAGAAGTATCGGAAAATCCTGAACAAGAACAGGTATTATCATTAACTATGAATGGAATAATAAAAAGAGACGTTTCATCCAACGAAGGTCAGTTACCTGATACATACAAAGGATATACAAAAATTTATCCTGATGATATTGTGATGAATCCTATGGATTTAAAATCTGGATGGATTGATAGAAGTAAGTATGATGGAATAATTTCACCATCATATTATGTTTTAAATAAACTGAATGATGATTTGGAAATTCAATTTTTTAATTACCAACTTCAACGACATTATAAAGAAAGAATCTTTTTTTCATTTGGACAAGGAGTTTCATACGATTACCGATGGGGTTTAGGAAGAGAAACCATTTTAAATTTTCCCATAGTTGTTCCACCCAAAGAAACCCAAACCCAAATCGTCTCCTTCCTTGATACCAAAACCCAAAAGATTGATGAACTGATTCAAAAAACCGAACAAAAAATAAAACTACTTAAAGAGAAACGAACTTCCCTCATCAATCATTGTGTCACCAAAGGATTGAATCCTGATGTGGAGATGAAAGATAGTGGAGTGGAATGGATTGGGGAGATTCCGAGTGAATGGGGTAAAAGTAAGGTAAAATATCTTACGGATGAACATAGACAGGGTTATTATTCTTCTGAACAATATTCTGAAACAGGTTTAAAGGTAGTAAGAATAACAGATTTAAATGATGATAGAACAATTTCTATTGATAAATCTCCCCATTATAATTTGGAAGATATTGAAAAGGATAGATTTATTCTTAAGAATGGTGATTTCCTTTTTCCAAGAACAGGGGGTGTTGGACGTTTTGGAATATTTAATGATACCACACCCTCAATATATGGTTCATTTTTAATTCGTTTTAGATTTAATAAAAAAATATTTTTACAGTTTTTGAGATATTATTTTGATTCTGAAATTTACCTAAATCAAATACTTTCAGAAATCCATGGTGGTGTTAATCAAAATGTTCATGTAGAAAACATAAAAGATTGTTTTATTTACGTACCAGGTAAATTAGAACAAACCCAAATCGTTGAATATCTTGATGAACAAACCCAAAAGATTGATAACACCATTGAAAAAGAAACCCAACGAATTGAACTATTAAAAGAATATCGTCAATCCCTTATATCAGAAGTTGTAACAGGTAAAATTGATGTGAGAGATTGGAACAAATGAGTCCAAAACATCCAACTGAAAAACGATATGAACGACATATTGAAGAAGAACTAACTTCTTTGATTGATGATGGATTACAATTTCGTTCCAAAACACATCAACGTACAGATACTTGGTACAACAAAGAACTTTGTGTTGTTGAAAAAGAATTGATCGGGTTCATAAAAGACACCCAACCAAACACTTATGAAAGTTTAGAAAAAAAGTATGGGGAAAACACAGACTCTCATTTAATCAAAAGATTATACAAACAAATTGAATCCAAAGGATTGATACATGTATTACGTAAAGGATTTAATGATGTTTATGGGGGAAATATAAAGGTAGTGTATTTTCAACCTTCTAGTTCACTCAATGTGAATTATCGACAAGATAAATACTTAAAGAATAAATTTTTATTAGTAAGACAACTTCATTATTCACCACACAACAATAACTCTATTGATGTGGTATTGTTTATCAATGGTTTACCCATCACTACTATTGAATTAAAAAATCAGTTAACCGGACAAAATGTACAGAACTCTGATGACCAATATCGTTTTAATAGAAAACCTACTGGGGAACCACTACTACAATTTCAACGATGTTTATCTCATTTTAGTGTAGATAATGATGAAGTTCATATGACTACCAAATTGGAAGGAAAAGACACATATTTTTTACCGTTTAATAAGACTTTACACAATCGAGAAACCCATAGTGATGGATTTAAAGTAGATTATTTATGGAAAGAAGTATTAACCCCAACTTCCTTATTGGATATTATTGAAAACTTTGTGTTGTTTACTCATTTATCAGATTACAAATGGAGTGATTCTAAACAAAAAGTTATGGAAGAGAAAAAACCGGTATTAATCTTTCCACGATATCATCAATTAGATGTGATTCGTCAACTGAAATCTCAATTACTGAAAGATGGAGTAGGAACCAATTATTTAGTACAACATACTACTGGATCCGGTAAATCTTATTCTATTGGATGGTTGTCATTTATGTTGACAAATTTATTTGTCGACGATGGTCAAAAACGATTATTTGATTCAGTGATTATTATTTCTGATAGAAAAGTATTAGATAAACAATTACAAGATACGGTAAAGAGTTTAGAGAAAACTCAAGGAGTGGTTCAACAAATTGATAAAGATTCAGAACAACTCAAAGAATCCTTATCCACTGGTAAAAATATCATCGTTACCACCATTCAAAAGTTTTCCGTAGTGGTAAATCGAATGAAAGAATTAGAAGGTAGAACGTTTGGGGTTATTGTAGATGAGGTTCACTCTTCACAAGGTGGAAAAGGAACCAAGAATTTGAATAAAACCTTATCGTTAAATGAACCTGAAATTCCTGTAGATGATGATACTATTAATGAAGAGATTTCTAAAATCAAGTTGGAAATGAAGTCTCGTCAAAAACAAGACCACATTTCTTTTTTTGGATTTACAGGAACTCCCAAACCTCAAACCATTGAAATATTTGGAACTCCTCAACCTGGAAGTACAGAAAAAAGACCTTTTCATACCTATACCATGAGACAATCCATTGGAGAAGGGTTTACCTTAGATGTGTTAAAGACCTATACACCCGTAAAACGTTGGTTTAAACTTCGTGGAAAAGGAGAGGATATCGAACTTCCCGGTCAACAAGGAAAACGAGAGTTGATTAAATGGGTGGATTCTACCCCAGAGGTTATTTCTCAGAAAGTTCGAATTATTTTAAATCAATTGTTAGAACATACCGTTCATTCCATTGAAGGAAGAGGAAAGGGAATGATAATTGTTCGTTCTATACCTGACACTGTGAAATTTTATATGGAAATGAATAAACAACTTCAAGAAAAAGGACTTCAAAATAAAATTAAATGTTTAATTGGATTTAGTGGAGAGACCGATTACAATGGAGATAAGGTTACCGAAATTTCTTTAAATAAAGATAATGGAGTGGAAACCAATAACATTCCTCATGAATTTAAAAATCCTCTATATCGAGTCTTAATTGTATGTGATAAGTTTCAAACAGGATTTGATGAACCATTACTACACTCCATGTTTATTGATAAACCATTAGGGGGAGTTCAATGTGTTCAAACTCTCTCACGATTAAATCGAAAAACCAAAGGGAAACGAAACACCTTTGTGTTAGATTTTGTCAATAAGATTGAAACAATTCAACAATCCTTTCAAAACTTTTATCAAACGACCATACTCTCTGAAGATACTGACCCTAATCTGGTGTATGATATTTTAGATAAGATTCGTCATTATAATTTGTTTACCGATGAAGAAATCACTCATTGGAATTCAATTTATTTTTCAGAAAATAGAGATGATTCATTACTTCAACCGGATCTCAACACCGTATTAGAACGATGGAGAGAATTACCTGATGAAGATAGAGATGAATCTAGAACATTGTTTTCGAACTATTGTAAGTCCTATGGATACATTTCAATGATACATCAGTTTGATAATATAGAATTAGAGAAACATTATTGTTTCTTCGAATTTTTACGAAAGAAATTTCCAGTAGATGGTCAAAATCGTATCGATGTTTCAGACTTGGTTGACTTAGAATCTTTGACCTTAGATGTGAGAGGTCAGTTAAATATTTCATTAGAACCTGATGATACTATGTTTGATTCTCCCAAGTATGATGGAAAACCATTTGATACGGAAGAAGATTATGATTTACTATCAGAAATTATAAGTCAAATCAATGATTATTATGGGAAAGTACCTGATGGTACTGAAGAAACTGTGAAAAGAATTATATCTGATATCGTTAATGATGAAGAAGTGATAAATGTATTGAACTCTGATAATACTGATTCCAATAAACGTGATAAGATGGAACAGATTTATGATAAAAAAAATATCAAAACATTGGATTCAAATACTAAACTTTATGAGTATTTAGAAAAGAAAGAAAATAAAGATAGAATACTTCAAATGTTAATTTCACGACCAGAATTATTAGAAAAACTTAGAGAACAAAAGTAAATTTACTCTTCCAACCAAACCAACTCAAAATTCCGATACTCTCGTTCTCTACCCTTTTTTATCACCCACCAAAAAACCCGATCACCTGACGACAAATCAACAAATTAGGGTTTGTTTATACGAAAGATAAATAAAAGTGGATTTTAGGGGTATTTTAGGACGAAATAGACACCATTTTACATACGATTTGAGATATACCAAACCTTTTTAGAAAAATAGTTCAGTATTATTCATAAAAATTAAAAAAAGTTCATAAATATACATTTTTTTGACTGTTTTTTTATTTTGATCTCTATTTATTAGTGTAGGTAGGTAGGGGGGTGTTGTTGAGGAAAATTATATATAAGAACAACACTTAAAAATTAAAAGTGTATTGTAAGAAACAGATAAGGTATTGTAATGATTAAATCAAAGAATAAACTAAATAAAACAGACATAATGAATAACATACTCAATCAAATGAAACACAACGATAGTATGAAGAAAAAACACTACCAAGAGATCAAGTTAAATAAACAGATCAACGGATACAAAGAAGACAACAAAAGATTTGAGGAAAAGAAAAAACTACAAAGAGAGATCCAAAAATCTCGTCCTATGTTTTATCAAGGAAACGGAAATGGAAAAAAGATTTAGGGGGTTGTGATCGTTGGTTCCACTAATACCCCTTTTATAGAGATAAACAAGGGTGATTTTTAGTAGTATTTAGTAATGATTTAACATTATTTTTACCAAAGAAATCACCTTTTTTTGTAG
>Ga0255772_10004420_pt1 | contig 13255 bp, 9 predicted proteins | sample 071ome_34_FD_179970 | JGI IMG/M metagenome (GOLD analysis project Ga0255772, IMG submission 179970) | Coastal salt marsh microbial communities from the Groves Creek Marsh, Skidaway Island, Georgia - 071411BT metaG (version 2) | ecosystem: Environmental > Aquatic > Marine > Intertidal zone > Salt...
CGCGGACCGGATCGCCGCCGCGCTTGCTCGCGATGTCGTCGAGCGCCGCATAGATGATGCGCTCGGCCACGGACTTCTTGCCGTGGTACATCACGTTGTTGGTGAACTTGCTGACGACCAGATCTCCGTACTTGGGATCCGGAAGGACTTCACGTTTTTCTGCGCGCCGACGACGGGCCATCTCTCGTACTCCCCGCTATTTCGGACGCTTGGCGCCGTACTTCGAACGACGCTGGCGACGGTCGGACACGCCCTGGGTATCCAGCGTGCCGCGAATGATGTGGTAGCGAACACCGGGAAGGTCCTTCACACGACCGCCTCGGATCATGACCACGGAGTGCTCCTGAAGGTTATGCCCCTCACCCGGGATGTAGCTCGTGACCTCGAAACCGTTGGTCAGGCGCACGCGCGCGACCTTACGAAGCGCCGAGTTCGGCTTCTTCGGCGTCGTCGTATAGACGCGGGTGCAAACACCACGCTTCTGCGGGCATGCCTCGAGGGCCGGAACCTTGTTTCGTTTGACCGGCGCCTTGCGGGGCTTGCGGATCAACTGATTGATCGTCGGCATATGGCTTCCTTAAACCTTCCGTCCGTCTTTCACGTTCGAACCAGTACACAACGCAATATCGGGACAAGTGGAAACCTGTCCCTGCGGGCCTTTTTCGCCAGCCCGTCGAGCGTGTGCGCATTTGGTTCGTGATGCCTGAGGTTGCGTTTAGACTGCGCTGGTCTACCACCAACCCCGTTCAGGCGCGGCGGGGTATAACGCATGCCCGCCACGGGCGTCAACCGCGAAATCCCAGAAAACACGGGAGTTTGCAACGCGGCTCACATTTCGATTTTCACGCAACTTTTGGCCGTTCCAGGCCAAATATTCGGTAATAAAGTTTTAACGATTGCGCGAATGAAACGCGCCGCCCCCGATCTCCGGAGGCGGCGCGCCGAATTTGTTGGGATTCGGAGCGGCTATTCGGCCGCACCCGCCTCCTCGATCTCGCCCTGGGCAGCGGCTTCTTCCTCGGCCAGCTGCTTGGCGATCTCCTCGGCCAGTTCGTTGTCGCGCTCGGCCGCAATCGAACGCACCGCGTTCATCACCGCGCCCGTGCCCGCCGGGATCAGGCGGCCCACGATCACGTTCTCCTTGAGACCGTAAAGCCCGTCCACCTTGCCGTTGACCGCGGCCTCCGTCAGCACGCGGGTCGTTTCCTGGAACGACGCAGCGGAGATGAAGGAGTTGGTCTGCAGGCTGGCCTTGGTGATGCCCTGCAGCACCGGCGACGACTTCGCTGGCTGCAGGCCCTCTTCCTCGGCCTTGGCGTTGACGGCATCGAACTCGACCTTGTCCACGGTCTCACCGACCAGGAAGGTGGTCTCGCCCGGATCCACGATCTCGACTTTTTGCAGCATCTGGCGAACGATCACCTCGATGTGCTTGTCGTTGATGCCAACGCCCTGCAGGCGATAGACGTCCTGGATTTCCTTCACGAGGTAGCGCGCCAGTTCCTCGACGCCCAGCACACGCAGGATGTCATGGGGAACCGGGTTGCCGTCGAGCAGAAGGTCACCCTTCTCGACATAGTCACCCTCCTGGACGGAGATGTGCTTGCCCTTCGGGATCAGGTACTCGACCGGTTCCGCACCGTTCGCCTGATCCTCATCGCTCGGGTTGACCACGATCCGGCGCTTCATCTTGTAGTCACGGCCGAATTCGACACGGCCGTTGATGTCCGCGATGACGGCATGGTCCTTCGGACGGCGTGCCTCGAAGAGTTCCGCCACACGCGGCAGGCCGCCGGTGATGTCACGGGTTTTCGAGCTCTCACGCGGGATACGCGCGAGAATGTCACCGGCCTGGACGTGCTGGCCCGGATCGACGTTCAGGATGGCATCGACCGACATGAAGTAACGCGCGTCGAGGCCGTTGGCGAGCTTGACGACTTCGCCCTGCTTCGACGTCTTCTTCGGCCGCAGCGAAACGCGCGGACGCAGATCCGCACCCTTGGGCTGCTGCTTCCAGTCGATCACCACCTTGTAGGCGATGCCCGTGGTCTCGTCGGTCGCTTCGCGCATCGACGTTCCCTCGACCAGATCGACATAGTCGATATAGCCTTCCTTCTCCGTGATGATCGGGAGCGTGTAGGGATCCCACTGCGCGAGCGGCTGGCCCTTCTCGACCGTGTCACCGTCATCCGCAAGCAGCCGCGCACCGTAAGGGATGCGGTGATGGGCGCGCGCACGACCGGCCTCGTCGATCAGGACGACTTCGGTGTTGCGGCTCATCACGATCGGCACGCCTTCAGAGTTCACGACGACGTTGCGGTTCTCGACCTTGACCGTCGCATCGAACGCCGCCTCGACGCTCGACTGCTCGGACGCGCCCTGGGCCGCGCCGCCGATGTGGAACGTCCGCATCGTCAGCTGGGTGCCCGGCTCGCCGATCGACTGCGCGGCGATGACGCCGACCGCTTCGCCGACATTGACCGGCGTGCCGCGCGCGAGGTCGCGCCCGTAGCACGCGGCACAGACGCCGCCGTCGCTGGTGCAGGTCAGGACCGACCGGATCTTCACGGACTCGATACCCGCCGTGTCGATGCGATCGACCAGGCCTTCGGTCATCAGCTCGCCCTTCTCGACGATCTTGTCGCCGCTCAGCGGGTCGATGACGTCTTCGGCGGTCGTACGGCCGAGGATACGCTCGGACAGCGCAACCACCACGTCACCGCCTTCGATGACCGCGGTCATGGTCAGGCCTTCGTCCGTGCCGCAATCGTTCTCGATAATCACGCAATCCTGCGCGACATCGACCAGACGGCGGGTCAGGTAACCGGAGTTCGCCGTCTTGAGCGCGGTATCGGCCAGGCCCTTACGGGCGCCATGAGTCGAGTTGAAGTACTCGAGAACCGACAGACCTTCCTTGAAGTTGGCGATGATCGGGGTCTCGATAATCTCGCCCGATGGCTTGGCCATCAGGCCGCGCATGCCGGCGAGCTGACGAATCTGCGCCGCCGAACCACGCGCACCGGAATGCGCCATCATATAGACCGAGTTGATCTGGCCTTCGGGGTCGCGCGACTGCATCTCCGCCATCATGGCGTCAGCCACGTCGTCGGTGCAGCGAGTCCAGGCATCGACGACCTTGTTGTACTTCTCACCCTTGGTGATCAGGCCGTCCTGGTACTGCTGCTCGAACTCCTTGACGCGATCCGTCGTCTCATCGACCAGCTTGGTCTTGAGATCGGGAACGATCAGGTCGTCCTTGCCGAAGGAAATGCCCGCACGGCAGGCGTGCGCGAAGCCGAGGCCCATCATGCGGTCGGCGAAGATCACCGTCTCCTTCTGGCCGCAGTGACGATAGACGATGTCGATGACCTCACTGATCTCGCGCTTCGTCAGCAGACGGTTCACGAGATCGAAGGGCACCGCCACATGCTTCGGCAGGATGCGGCCGATCAGCAAGCGGCCCGGGGTCGTGACGATCCGCTCGATCGATTCGTTGCCCTCGGCGTCCATCACCGCAACGCGCGCCTTGATGCGCGTGTGCAGGTTGACCGCACCGGCGTTCAAGGCCTGCTCGACCTCGTCGATCGAGGCAAAGCCCGGCACGCGATAGGCCAGGACCTCGCCGTCGTTGACCGCCTTGAGGGTCAGCGAGTCCATGTCCACGTCGGCCGACGGGTTCTTGGCATCGACGAAGACCACGTCATTGGCTTCGGCCGCCGCATCGAGCGACTTCTTGCTGTCGAAGCTGACCTGCTCTCCTCCTTCGCCGTTCATCTCGTAGCTGAGGTAGTAGAGTCCCAGCACGATGTCCTGCGACGGCACGATGATCGGCTTGCCGTTGGCGGGCGAGAGGATGTTGTTCGTGGACATCATCAGCACGCGTGCTTCGAGCTGGGCTTCCAGCGACAGCGGCACATGGACCGCCATCTGGTCGCCGTCGAAGTCCGCGTTGAACGCGGCGCAGACCAGCGGGTGAAGCTGGATCGCCTTGCCCTCGATCAGCACCGGCTCGAACGCCTGGATGCCGAGACGGTGAAGCGTCGGCGCGCGGTTCAGCAGAACCGGATGCTCGCGGATCACCTCTTCGAGGATATCCCAGACCTCCGGACGCTCCTTCTCGACCATCCGCTTGGCGGCCTTGATCGTCGTTGCGTAACCGTAGAGTTCGAGCTTGTGATAGATGAACGGCTTGAACAGCTCGAGCGCCATCTTCTTCGGCAGCCCGCACTGATGGAGCAGAAGCTCCGGACCAACCACGATCACCGAGCGGCCCGAGTAGTCCACGCGCTTGCCCAGAAGGTTCTGGCGGAAGCGGCCCTGCTTGCCCTTGAGCATGTCAGACAGCGACTTGAGCGGGCGCTTGTTGGCGCCGGTGATGACCCGGCCGCGGCGACCGTTGTCGAACAGCGCATCGACCGATTCCTGCAGCATGCGCTTCTCGTTGCGCACGATGATGTCGGGCGCACGAAGCTCGATTAGCCGCTTCAGGCGGTTGTTCCGGTTGATGACGCGGCGATACAGGTCGTTCAGGTCCGAGGTCGCGAAGCGGCCGCCGTCCAGCGGGACCAGCGGGCGCAGTTCCGGCGGAATGACCGGGATCACGTCCAGGATCATCCATTCCGGACGCGCGCCGGACTCGATGAAGGCCTCGACGATCTTCAGCCGCTTGACGTATTTCTTGCGCTTGGCCTCGGAGCCGGTCTCGCGAAGATCAACGCGAAGCTGGGCACGGATCTCTTCGAGATCGAGCGCCATCAGCATGTCCTTGAGGGCCTCCGCACCGATTTTCGCGGTAAAGGCTTCCTCGCCGAACTCGTCCTGCTTCTCGAGGAAATCTTCCTCGCTGAGAAGCTGGTAAAGCTCGAGGTCGGTCAGGCCCGGCTCGGTGACGATGTAGTTCTCGAAGTAGAGAACGCGCTCGAGGTCACGCAGGGTGGCGTCGAGCAGCATGGCGATGCGGCTCGGCAGCGACTTCAGGAACCAGATATGCGCAACCGGCGAGGCCAGCTCGATGTGGCCCATGCGCTCGCGGCGCACGCTCTGCAGCGTGACTTCGACACCGCACTTCTCGCAGACGATGCCGCGATACTTCATGCGCTTGTACTTGCCGCACAGGCATTCGTAGTCCTTGATCGGACCGAAGATGCGCGCACAGAACAGCCCGTCACGCTCCGGCTTGAAGGTCCGGTAGTTGATCGTCTCGGGCTTCTTGATCTCGCCATAGGACCAGGAGCGGATACGCTCCGGACTGGCGATCGAGATACGGATCTCGTCGAAACTCTGCGGGCCGTGGGGTTGACCGAAGACATTGACGAGTTCGTTCATTTACCTGCTCCCGGTAAGGGGTTGTTCGATATCAACTATACAGCTTTTGCCGCGGATCAGCGGGTTGACTGGTTGAGCTGAACATCGAGTCCGAGCGAGCGGAGTTCCTTCACCAGCACGTTGAAGGATTCCGGAATACCCGCTTCGAAATTGTCGTCACCGCGTACGATGGCTTCATAGACCTTCGTCCGGCCGGCCTTGTCATCCGACTTGACCGTCAGCATTTCCTGCAGCGTGTAGGCGGCGCCGTACGCTTCCAGCGCCCAGACCTCCATTTCGCCGAAACGCTGGCCGCCGAACTGCGCCTTGCCGCCCAGCGGCTGCTGGGTCACGAGGCTGTACGGGCCGATCGAGCGCGCGTGGATCTTGTCGTCCACCAGATGGTGCAGCTTCAGCATGTAGATGTAGCCCACCGTCACCGGACGCTCGAACTTCTCGCCCGTGCGGCCGTCGATCAGTTCGACCTGCCCGGACACATTGAGGCCCGCCATCGAGAGGTGATCGTTGATCTCCTGCTCGGTCGCACCGTCGAAGACCGGCGTCGCGATCGGCACGCCGTTGCGCAGATTGCCGGCCAGCTCGACGACCTCGTCGTCCGACAGGTCCTTGATGTCGTCCCGGTACTCGTCCTTGGCATAAACATCGGACAGCTTCTCACGAAGCGCCGCCGTCGTGCCCGAAGCCTCGAGCTGTTGCAGTACGTCACCGATCTGGCGGCCGATGCCACGCGTGGCCCAGCCCAGATGGGTTTCCAGGATCTGTCCGACGTTCATACGCGACGGCACACCCAGCGGGTTCAGCACGATATCGACGGGGGTGCCGTCATCCAGATAGGGCATGTCCTCCATCGGGACGATGCGCGAGATCACACCCTTGTTGCCGTGACGGCCGGCCATCTTGTCGCCCGGCTGCAGCTTGCGCTTCACCGCGACGAACACCTTGACCAGCTTCATCACGCCCGGCGGCAGTTCGTCGCCACGCTGGAGCTTGTCCACCTTGTTCTCGAACCGCGCCTCGAGCGCCTGGACGGCACCGTCGAAGCTGTTCTGCAGCGCCTCGATCTCGCCCATGCGTGCGTCGTTCTTGATGACGATCTGGCGCCACTGGCCCGGGGTGTAATCGCCGAGTACACGCTCGGTGATCTTCACCTCGTCCTCCAGGCCCTTCGGTCCCTTGACCGCGGTCTGGTTGATGAGGAGTTCCTTGAGGCGGTTGTAGAAGCTGCGCTCCAGGATCGCCTTTTCGTCATCGCGGTCCTTCGCGAGACGCTCGATCTCGGCGCGCTCGATCGACAGGGCGCGTTCGTCCTTGTCCACGCCGCGGCGCGAGAACACACGCACCTCGACGACCGTACCGGTCTGTCCCGGCGGAACCTTGAGCGAGGTGTCACGCACATCCGCGGCCTTTTCGCCGAAGATCGCGCGCAGCAACTTCTCTTCCGGGGTCATCGGGGATTCGCCCTTCGGCGTCACCTTGCCGACCAGGATATCGCCCGGGTTCACCTCGGCACCGATATAGACGATGCCCGCCTCGTCGAGGTTCTTCAGAGCCTCTTCGCCGACGTTCGGAATGTCGCGGGTGATCTCTTCCTGACCCAGCTTGGTGTCGCGGGCCATGATCTCGAATTCCTCGATATGGATCGAGGTGAACACATCGTCACGGACGATGCGCTCGGAGATCAGGATCGAGTCCTCGAAGTTGTAGCCGTTCCACGGCATGAACGCGACGAGCACGTTCTTGCCCAGCGCCAGCTCACCCAGCTCCGTCGAGGGACCATCGGCGACGATATCACCCTTTGCCACGACATCGCCGACCTTCACCAGCGGGCGCTGGGTGATGGCGGTGTTCTGGTTCGAACGCTGGAACTTCAGCAGGTTGTAGATATCGACGCCCGTGTCGTTGTCACCGATCTCGCCGGTGGCGCGGATCACGATACGCGTCGCATCGACCTGATCGATGATGCCGTCACGCTTGGCGACAATGGTCACGCCGGAATCGCGGGCCACCGTGCCTTCCATGCCAGTCCCGACCAGCGGCGCCTCCGACTGCAGAAGCGGCACGGCCTGACGCATCATGTTCGAACCCATGAGAGCGCGGTTCGCGTCGTCGTTCTCGAGGAACGGAATCAGCGCGGATGCGACCGAGACGAGCTGCTTCGGCGACACGTCCATGTAGTCAACGTCGGCCGGCAGCGCCATCAGGTAGTCGTTGCCCTGGCGGCAGCTCACCAGCTCCTCGGCGAAGGCATTGTTCGCGTCCAGCTCGGAGTTGGCCTGCGCGATGGTGTAGCGCCCCTCCTCCATCGCCGAGAGATACACGACCTCGTCGGTGACCTTGTTGTTCTCGACCTTGCGGTACGGGGTCTCGATGAAGCCGTACTTGTTCACCCGCGCATAGGTCGCGAGCGAGTTGATCAGGCCGATGTTCGGGCCTTCCGGCGTCTCGATCGGGCAGATGCGGCCGTAATGGGTCGGGTGCACATCGCGCACCTCGAAGCCCGCGCGCTCACGCGTCAGGCCGCCCGGTCCCAGCGCCGAGAGGCGGCGCTTGTGGGTGATCTCGGACAGCGGGTTGGTCTGGTCCATGAACTGGCTGAGCTGCGACGAGCCGAAGAACTCGCGCACCGCAGCGGCAGCCGGCTTGGCGTTGATCAGGTCGTGCGGCATGACGCTGTCGATCTCGACAGTGGACATGCGCTCGCGGATCGCGCGCTCCATGCGCAACAGGCCAATGCGGTACTGGTTCTCCATCAGCTCGCCGACCGAACGCACCCGGCGGTTGCCGAGATGGTCGATATCGTCGATCTCGCCCTGGCCGTCCTTCATCTCAACCATCAGCTTGACGATGCGCAGGATGTCTTCCTTGCGCAGCGTGCGCAGCGTGTCGGGCGCATCGAGTTCGAGGCGCGCGTTCATCTTCACACGGCCGACCGCGGACAGGTCGTAACGCTCGGAATCGAAGAACAAGCTGTTGAACAGCGCTTCCGCCGTCTCATACGTCGGCGGCTCGCCCGGGCGCATCACCCGGTAGATGTCGATCAGCGCTTCCTCGCGCGAGCGGTTCTTGTCGCCCGCCAGCGTGTTGCGGATGTACGGGCCGACATTGACGTGGTCGATGGCCAGCGTCTTGAACGACTTGATGCCCGTCTCGGCGAAGGATTCGAGAATCTCTTCCGTGATCTCGTCACCGGCCTCGAGAATGACCTCGCCGGTCTCCTCGTTGATGATGTCCTCACCGATGAACTGGCCGAGAAGCTCGTCGCTGGAGACGAGGATGTCCTTCACGCCCGCTTCGTCAAGCTGGCGCGCCACGCGCGGCGTGAACTTGGCCTCGGCTTCGGCCAGAACGTCGCCCGACTTGGCATCGATCAGGTCGTGGGTCAGCTTCTGGCCGCGCAGGCGCTCGGCGTCATAGGCGGTCTGCCAGCCTTCCTTGGCGGCCTTGTATTCGATCTTGCCGTAGAAGACGTCGAGGATTTCCTCGTTCGACATCCCGACCGCCTCATACGGCTCAAGATCCCGGCCCTCCGCGGCACGCGCCGCACGCAGTTCCTGGGTAGCCGCGCTGTCGAGCGCCATCAGGAAGGTCGTCACCGGCATCTTGCGGCGACGGTCGATGCGCACATGCACAATGTCCTTGGCGTCGAATTCGAAATCGAGCCAGGAGCCGCGATACGGAATCACGCGGGCGGCGAACAGATACTTGCCCGAGGAGTGGGTCTTGCCGCGGTCATGGTCGAAGAAGACGCCCGGCGAACGGTGCATCTGCGAGACGATCACGCGCTCGGTGCCGTTGATGACGAAGGTACCCTTCTCGGTCATCAGGGGCATGTCGCCCATATAGACGTCCTGCTCCTTGATGTCGCGGATCGAGCGCGAGCCCGTGTCCTCATCGACATCCCAGACCACCAGACGCAGGGTCACCTTGAGCGGTGCGGCGAAGGTCATGCCGCGCTGCTGGCACTCCTCGACGTCGTATTTCGGCTCCTCGAGTTCGTAGTCCACGAATTCGAGCTGGGCCTTCTCCGCGAAATCGCGGATCGGGAACACCGACTTGAACACCTCGGTGATACCCACATCGGCCTTTTCCCCTTCCAGCGTGGTGCTGTTGAGGAACTGGTCGTACGAACTCATCTGCACTTCGATGAGGTTCGGCATGGGCGCCACTTCCTGAATACGCCCAAAGCTTTTGCGGATACGTTTGCGACCGGTGAACGACTGCGCCATTAATTGCCTCTCTTCGATGCCGCGGCATTACATCCGCGGCCAAACGGGCCATTCCAAAACGAACTTCCGGACCGGGCTTTCGCCGCTCCGGCATCGCCGTATCGCCGCCCGTCCGATCCGGGCCCGGCGATCCGGGGATGCCGGCGGGAACCGCGCGCCCTGCGCTGTCCCCGCCGATCCCTGCTGGATGAGCTACTTCAGCTCGACGGTCGCGCCCGCCTCTTCCAGCTTGGCCTTCAGCTCTTCAGCTTCGGCCTTGTCCACGCCTTCCTTCACGGGCTTCGGAGCACCTTCGACGAGCTCCTTGGCTTCCTTCAGGCCGAGGCCGGTAATGGTGCGAACTTCCTTGATGACGTTGATCTTCTTGTCACCGGCAGAAGCGAGGATGACGTCGAATTCCGACTGCTCCTCGGCGGCGGCACCGGCGTCACCACCGGCCGAAGAGACAACCGCGACCGCAACCGGCGCGGCGGCGCTGACGCCCCACTTCTCTTCAAGCATCTTCGACAGCTCGGCGGCCTCCAGAACGGTGAGGGCGCTAAGGTCGTCTGCGATTTTTTCCAGGTCTGCCATTTTGTCTTACTCCTGAGACTCTAGAGACTTGTTGGATGTCCGATGTTCGGACCCGGCCTACGCGGCCTCGCCTTGATTGGCGTATGCACTGAAAACACGTGCCAGCTGTGCCGCGGGCGCCTGGGTCACGCCTGCGATACGTGTCGCAGGGGTGTTCAGCATGCCCACAAGCTTGGCGCGCAGTTCGTCGAGCGAAGGAAGCGAAGCGAGCGCCTTGACGCCGCTTTCGTCGAGTAAGGTGTCGCCCATGGCGCCCCCGATCACGACGAGTTTCTCGTTTTCCTTTGCAAAATCAACGGCCACGCGCGCAGCCGCCACGGGATCGGTCGAATACGCAATCGCGGTCGGGCCCTCGAACAGATCGCTGATCTGCTCATAAGCCGTTCCCGCAAGGGCGAGTTTCGCAAGCCGGTTTTTGGTTACTCGATAGCCGGCACCGGCCTCACGCATGCGGCCACGGAGATCTGTACTCTCCGCAACCGTCATTCCAGACTGCTGCGTCACCACGACGAGCGCGGCTTCCGCAAAAGACTGGTTGAGTTCGGTGACCAGCTCTTCTTTCCTGGCTCGGTCCACTTACCGTCTCCGCAATTTGGTCCGCGCGAACCACATGGCCGTTGCGAACCGTTGCAATTTGGCCCCGGGTTTCCCCGGAACCGCTCCATCCTGTCCCAGGAGCGATATGTGCAGACCCATCGGATCTACCCACCTTCTCCCGTCTATGCAGGTCTGCCTCTCGCGGCACTTAGGCTCTCGGGGCACGAGGCTCCTTGAGCGCCTGCAGTCTCGGACAGGTACCTCCACGCCGGCCGAAGCCGGTCGCGGAAATTCCCGGAGTGGCCTACTCGGCCGCCTCCTGCGCGCCCCCCGAAAGGTCCGCCATGTCGAAGCGCACACCCGGCCCCATGGTCGAGGACAGCGCCAGCTTCAGAATATAGGTGCCCTTCACGCCGCTCGGCTTCGCCCTGATAACGGCATCGAGGAACGCGTCGAGGTTCTGGCGAATCTGCTCTTCGGAGAAGCTCGCCTTGCCGATACCGGCATGGACGATGCCTTCCTTCTCGGCGCGGTACTGGACCTCGCCGCCCTTCGCACCCTCGACGGCTGCCTTCACGTCGTTCGTCACCGAACCGAGCTTCGGGTTCGGCATCAGGCCGCGCGGGCCGAGCACCTTACCCAGACGCCCGACGACGGGCATCATGTCCGGCGTGGCAATAACGCGATCAAAGTTGATCTCGCCCGCCTCGACCTTCTCGGCCAGATCGTCCGCGCCGACGACATCCGCACCTGCCGCGCGGGCTTCCTCGGCCTTGTCGTCCTTCGCGAACACCGCGATACGCACCGTCTTGCCGGTGCCGTTCGGCAGGGCCACAACGCCACGCACATTCTGGTCCGCATGACGCGGATCGACATTGAGGTTCATCGAGACTTCGATTGTTTCATCGAACTTCGCGGTGGCGTTGGCCTTGACCAGACGCACGGCCTCGTCGATCGAAACCTTGTGGTTCGGATCGACAGTTTCGCGCGCCGCACTCAGACGTTTTCCGATCTTCGCCATGACTACCTCACCACCTCAAGGCCCATCGAGCGCGCCGTGCCGGCCACCATCTCGGCGCCTGCATCGAGGTCGTGCGCATTCAAGTCCTTCATCTTCGCTTCCGCGATCTCGCGGCACTGGGCGAACGTGACGCGGCCAATCACTTCTGCGCCGGTCTTGCCTGAACCCTTCTTCAGCTTCGCGGCCTTCTTCAGAAGGAAGCTCGCGGGCGGCGTCTTCGTCTCGAAGGTGAACGACTTGTCCTGGAACACGGTGATGACGACCGGAGTCGGCGCACCCTGCTCCATGCTTTCCGTCGCGGCGTTGAACGCCTTGCAGAATTCCATGATGTTCAGCCCGGCCTGGCCGAGCGCCGGACCGACCGGCGGCGAGGGATTTGCCTGTCCCGCCGGAATCTCCAGCTTAACGTAACCTGTGATCTTCTTCGCCATGTCTTAGGACCTCATATCCTTTCGAGGTTTCGCGGTACGGCGCCCCATGGACTTTTCAGGGCCAACCTCCCGCGCACCACCTACCCTTCATATGAAGGCCGGCGGCAGTTCAACGAACCGGCCTAGAGTTTCTCGACCTGTCCATACTCAAGTTCGACCGGCGTTGACCGGCCAAAAATAGATACGGACACCTTCAGGCGTGCCCGTTCTTCATCCACATCTTCCACGACACCGCTGAACGACTGGAATGGTCCGTCGTTCACGCGAACCTCCTCCCCGATGTCGAAGGTGACGGACGGCTTCGGCCGTTCGACACCTTCCTGGACCTGGTGCAGTATCCGGTCCGCCTCGGCCTGGCTAATCGGCGCGGGCTTGTTGCCGGCGCCAAGAAAGCCGGTGACTTTCGGCGTGTTCTTCACGAGGTGATAGGAATCCTCGTTCAGGTCCATTCGCACGAGCACGTAACCCGGGAAGAATTTCCGCTCCGAGTTAACCTTGGCACCCCGACGCATCTCAACCACCTCTTCCATGGGGACAAGCACGTCTTCAAACAGGTCTTCCATGCCCTTAGTGACCGCCTGTTCCTTGATGGACTGGGCAACCTTATTCTCGAAACCCGAGTAGGCGTGGACTACATACCAATGCATCGCCATCAGACGACTATCCTCCGACCGAAAGGGCCAATTGAACCAATTCCGCCAACCCCAGATCGACGACAAAGAAGAACAGGGCTGCCAACGCGACCATGACCATGACCATCAGCGTGGACTGAATCGTCTCGGTGCGGGTCGGCCACGTAACCTTGTTTGCCTCCTGACGTACCTGGCGAACAAATTCTCCAACCGATGGTCTTGCCATTCGTTACGCTTCCGTACGGACCTGAATTTAATTCCTAAAGCAGCAATCCTGATGCTGCCCATTGGCAGGAGTGGAGGGACTCGAACCCCCAGCCCCCGGTTTTGGAGACCGGTGCTCTACCAATTGAGCTACACTCCTAATTCCGGTCCAGTTTCCCGTTACTCGATGATGGAGGTGACGACGCCGGCGCCGACGGTGCGGCCGCCTTCGCGGATGGCGAAGCGCAGGCCTTCATCCATCGCGATCGGCGCAATCAGGTTCACTTCCATCGTGATGTTGTCGCC
>Ga0255772_10004423_pt1 | contig 13249 bp, 11 predicted proteins | sample 071ome_34_FD_179970 | JGI IMG/M metagenome (GOLD analysis project Ga0255772, IMG submission 179970) | Coastal salt marsh microbial communities from the Groves Creek Marsh, Skidaway Island, Georgia - 071411BT metaG (version 2) | ecosystem: Environmental > Aquatic > Marine > Intertidal zone >...
CAGGGTTTTTTAAAGCTGTCCAATCTGGTAGACCTGGGCATAATCCTTTTTCAGCAACCCAGTTTGGATATCCCATATCCTCAAGAGTTCTTGCCTCATGATCACCCCAATCTAATAAACCACCTTTATCTAAAGCAGTAGTAAAAGATTTACCGAATGCAGATTCCCATACCTCGTGAGATATAGTTACATCTCCAATTCTAATTGACTCATAAACTGCTTGTGAGTCAGCGTTTACGTATTTTACGTTATTACCCATACTTTCGAAAATTCCACCAATAACATAAGCCATTACAATTTGACTTGACCAGTTATGTGTTGGGATCACGATGGGCTTTTTGCTATCAGCATTTGAAATTCCTGCAAAACTTACAACAGAAATAACTAGAGCAGATAGTAAAGATATTATTTTTTTCATATATACCCCTCTATTATTAATATATTAATACTGAAAGTATGTTCCTATTTAAAGTTATAGTCAACTCGTTTTGATTATATTATGGTCTCACTTAAATTTAAAAAATGTTAGGCACAAGCAAAGATATCAAATACCCTGGTTTGAATATTTTACCACCTGGAGTTGAAAGACATGTTGTTAATGGTGGTGGTCTAACTGGTTTTCAAATTTTTCCTGATGATGAAGTAGAAATAATCAATAATGAAGGAAATCAAATATGTGAGATTATTTGTTTTGGAAAAGATGGAAATTCAGATCTTGGAATTTTAAATCTTAAATCAAACAATGAAAAAAACTTTGTAAGAAATATTCTTAGTGGGAATGATGAAACAATTTTAGCTACCAACTATCAATTAAAAAAAAGAAATTTAAAAATTTCTAATTCAAAATCATCAATTATATTTGATCTAGACACAAAACCTGGTGAAAAAATTAAATTAAAATCAAAAGATAAATGTTACGCAATATTTTCAGCACCTGGCGAAGATATGGATGTTACAAAACAAAATCCACCAACTGATTTAACTATATTTGTTAAAAGAGCTAAAATTGTTAATGATAAGGAATTAAATGTAATTCCTGATCCTGTTTTCGAACCTGTTTATGAAGAAAATATAAATAAAGAAACTTCAATATCTTATGAGGTTAAAGAAGGAGATTATATTCAAGTGATAAGTCCAACTGGCAGACAATGTTCTGACTTTGTGGCATTCGATACAAGAAAATTAGAAAAAGGAATCGAAAAAGGATTAGACTGGCAAACGACGAGAACATTCATGGGTAATACTTTCCCAGGACCAGGTTTGTTCTCTAAATTTTATGACACAGATCATGAGCCACTTGTTGAAGTAATAAGAGATACTGTTGGTAAACACGATACTTTTAATCTTGCATGTACTTCAAAATATTATGAAGATGCGGGGTATTTTGGTCACCCTAACTGTTCGGATAATTTAACTGAAAGTATGTCTAAATATGGTGTTCAGAAACAGAAAGGTTGGCATGCAATTAATTTATTTTTTAACACCTCTGCTGGAGGATTGAATTCTGTTATTTCTGATGAATCTTATTCAAGGCCTGGTGATTATGTAATGTTTAAGGCTTTAAAAGATTTAACAATAGGAACAACTGCATGTCCAAGTGATATAGATCCTTGTAATTCATGGAATCCTACAAATATATTTGTTAGAACTTACGATAAAAATAAAGAATTTAAAAAGTCATTTGGTTTTAGAATGAAAACAGACTCTGAAAATAAACTTACTAGAAATTCTGGCTTTTATGAAAGAACTTCAAAATTAACTAGAAACTTTGTTGATGCTAGAGGGTTTTGGCTTCCAAACGATTACACCAAACATGGTTTGGTTAATGAGTACAATGCTTGCAGAAATGATGCTGTATTAATTGATCTATCATCACTAAGAAAATTTGAAATAATCGGTCCAGATGCTGAAGAGTTAATGAACTACACTCTTACAAGAAATATAAAAAAACTTTCTGTTGGGCAGGTTGTGTATTCTGCAATGTGTTACGAAAATGGAATGATGTTCGATGATGGAACTCTTTTAAGATTAAGCGAAACAGGTTTTAGATGGATATGCGGAGATGAATATGGTGGAGAATGGTTAAAAGAAATTGCAAAGAAAAAGAATTTTAATGCTATTGTTAAAAACTCTACTGATCAAATTAGCAATGTATCTTTGCAAGGTCCAAAAAGTAGAGAAATTTTAAAAAAAATTATCTTTACTCCACCAACACAGCCTTCGATAGATGAGTTGGGCTGGTTTAGATTTACAATTTGTAGAATAGAAGAGCTTCAGGGTATTCCATTAATTGTTTCTAGAACAGGTTATACTGGTGAATTGGGTTATGAAGTTTGGTGTCATCCAAAACATGCTCCCGAAGTTTGGGATAAATTAATGGAAGCAGGTAAAGATGATGGATTGATACCAGCAGGGTTTGCTGCCTTAGACAAACTAAGAATTGAGGCAGGTTTAATTTTATTTGGCGCAGAGTTTGATGGAGAGCAAGATCCTTTTGAAGCTGGTATTGGTTTTGCCGTTCCACTGAAAACAAAAGAAGAGGATTTTATTGGTAAAGAGGAATTGATTAAAAGAAAAGCTAACCCACAAAAGAAATTGGTAGGACTAGAACTCAATGGAAAAGAAATAGCGGGGCACGGAGACTGTGTTCATATTGGAAGATCACAGGTTGGTATAGTTACCAGCGGATGCTTATCCTCTACTTTGAATAAAAATATTGCTCTTTGCAGAATAAATGTTCAATACTCAGAAATCGGTACTGAAGTTGAAATAGGTAAAATCGATGGTCATCAAAAAAGGATTGGCGCTAAAGTTGTTGGTTTTCCATTCTACGATCCAACCAAATCAAGAGTCAGAGCTTAAAAATAATGCCAAAAGAAAAAAAGACGTTATTAGATTTTTGGGAAGATCAAATGAGGCAATCGCATACAGCCAGTAACTATTTTTTTAGAAAATCTCCTTCTCACTATCATATGATGTTATTAGTAATGTCTGCACATAAAGAAAATAAAAAACTATCTGTTGAAGAACTTAAAACTAAATTATTTAAAACATCTAGACCTAAATCTGCATTAATTATTACTGAAGCTTGTGAAAAAGGATTCTTTCGTCTTGAAAAAACATCAACAGACCAAAGGATAAAAAATATAATACCAAGTGATTCATTTATTAAAGAATTTAATGAATACCTGGATACCTTAAAAAATATAAGTTATTAGCGATAAATTTCACAAAAATCGAAATATCTAAATTATATATATAATTTTTAGTTCTATAAAAAATTATATTAATTACTATTTGCAAAAAATAATGTTTTCACATGACGACATTACCTTCGAAAGCAAAAGTAGTTATAATCGGTGGTGGAATTCACGGTCTAAGTACTGCTTGGAAACTTTCTGAAACTTACAAAAATCCTGGTGACATCGTTGTCTTAGAAAAAAAAGATACTGCTGCTGGCGCAAGTGGAATTGCTTGTGGAGTTGTAAGAAATAATTATTTCCAACCAGCAATGAGAGAATTAATGGCTCACTCAGTTTCTGTGTGGGAAAGTGATCCTAAAGCATTTAAATATAACCCAGTCGGTTATTTACAAATATCACCTGAGGTAATGCACGAAGATGTTGCAACTATTTACGAACAACAAAAAGCTATTGGATACGAGTCAGTATTTATAGAAGGTGAAAAAGATTGTTCAAATTATATGAAGGGTATTTTTGATGATTGGCAAGCACAGGGAATTACTTCTGTACTTCATGAAAAAAAAGGTGGATACGCATTTAATAAAGATTCAATTAAAGCACTAGAGAGTAAATCTACATCAAATGGTGTGCAAGTGATGAAAGGTGTAAAAGTTACAGGATTTAAAAAAGGGAGCAACAGTCAAGCTGTTACAGGAGTAGAAACAGATAAAGGTATAATTGAGTGTGAACAAGTTGTTATTGGAGCAGGACCTTGGGCGAGAGATTTTTGGAATATGTTAGAGTTACCTAAAACAGCAAACATCAAAGGTAAAGATGGTAAAATGCATGAAACTGATATGTGGACATACTGGATGTTACAAGAAGGTGTTATTGGTGTTGAACCAGATTTTTTAAAAACAAATGATGGAAAACAACCACCTGTAGTTCATGTAGACTCGACTGCTCCGTTATATTCAGACAAAACTAAAAAATTATTAACAGATAAAATTTGGGGAATTTATTATAAACCTGATATTGAAGGATTAGGTGTTCAAGGTGGTACTTCACCTTACATAGTCAAAAAACATTTTGATCAAGTTAATGTTGATCCTTATGGAATTGAATCTCCTGAGTATCAAACAACTGATGCATTTAGTGAAATGTGGTGTTCAGCTTTAGCGCATTGTCAAAAAAGATTTGAAGGTAAATCAGATTTATATAGAAAAGGACCATCAGGTGGACTTGGATGTATGACGCCCGACTCGTTTCCAATCTTTGATAGATTTTTTGAAAACGTTTACATGATTGCAGATGCCAATCACGGGTACAAAATGATTGGTGTTGGTGAGCTTGTTGCAAAAGAAATTCTTGGTACTGAAAGTGATTTATTAAAACCATTTAGATTCAACCGTTACGAGAAGGGAGAACTTCACCCTACTTCGAACAGTCCGTTTCCTTGGAGCTAGACTCTAAGCCTAGACACAAATAAATTTTTCAGCTACGTTTGAATAAATTAAATTCATTGAGGGGTGAAAATGACAGATCTAGAAAAACACGTTAACCAACCGGGACGTGCGAAATTAGTAAAAGACGTTAGAGCAAAAATTAAAGAATTAGGAATAACTTATATTTATTTTCAATTCATTTCAGTCACTGGAAGAGTTGTTGGAAAAGGTATCCCTGCTGACCATTGGGAAAGAACTGCAGAAAAAGGTTTTCAATTAGTTTATGGTTCTACTGCAAATTTATTCTTAGATCGTCATAATAATTACATCGGTTACGGACCAGAGGCTATGGAACTTGTGGGAATTCCTGATCCAGAAACTTTCGTTCAATTACCTTGGGACAAAAGAGTTGCAAGAGTATTTTGTACATGTTTCAGAAACAGAGAAGAAAGAGAAAATCCAGGTGGTCATTTAACTTCTGACTGTAGAGGAAATTTAAGAATTTTCATGGATGAATTTAAAAAGAAACATGGATTAGAATTAAGAGTAGGTACAGAGCCTGAAATGATGTGGTTAACTAAAAACGAAGACGGAACACCTTCAGGAAAAGGTTTCTCAAAACCTTTTTGTTACCACATTGATCAATTTGAGTCATTAAGACCAGTATTTATGCAAGTAATAGAATATGCAAATGCTATGGGTCTTGATATGATTCAGGGTGACCACGAGGATGCACCAGGTCAATTAGAATTAAACTGGACTTACGATAACGTTTTAAGAAATGCAGACAGATTATCTACTTACAGACAAATTTGTGCTCAAGTTGCAAGAGAGCATAATTTAATTGCTTGCTTTATGACAAAACCTTTTATGGGTGTTTCTGCAAGTGGTTGTCATACAAACATGTCTTTATGGAAAGGTGGAACGGTTAAAGTAAATAAACTTGGTCATAAATCTTTACCAGGTGTTGATGGGGTGTTTAGTTATGTTGAGGGTGGAACAAATACTTTCATGCCTGATACCAAAGATATGCAAATGCCAGGTAAAATTGGATTGCAATCAATCGCAGGTATCATGAAGCACTTGCCAGCATTAACGGCTCTTGGATCTTCAACAGTAAACTCTTATAGAAGATTGTGGGATCAAGGTTTTTGGGCTCCTGTTTACGCAGACTGGGGATATCAAAACAGAACTTGTGGTTTAAGAGTTTCTGCTCCAGGAAGATTTGAGTATAGATCAGTAGACTCGATGCATAATCCATATCTATTAGGTGCTGCTTTATTAAAAGCTTGCGATGAAGGTATAAGTAAGAAAATGAAACCAGCAGCTCCAGAGTCTAGAAATATTTATGAAGCTCAAAAAGCTGGTAAAGATGTTAAAAAACTTCCATTAAGTTTAGGTGAAGCTTTGGATAGACTGGCAGAGGATGAAGTGATCAAATCTGCAATGCCAGATGAAATGTATAAAGTTTTCCATTGGTACAAAAACGATGAGTGGGAAAGATTTCTTGGTGCAACAACGCAATGGGATCTGGATACTTATCTTGATTGTCTACCGTAGGTCACAGAAATAGATAGAAAGGGTATAAATATATGTGTGGGATAGCAGGTTTAATTCATAGAGGAAAATCTTCTAATGTTGGAAGTGAATTGCAAGGTATGCTTCAAGCATTAAAACATAGAGGAGAAGACTCAACAGGTTACGCTTTATATGGAGATACAGATGGTAAAAATTTCATTATGCGTTTTAAAGTTGGAGAAAACGTAGGTGAAGGAAGTTCATCAGTTATGGAAGATGTATCTGTTTACGATGAAAGAAAAAAAATTGTAGATCAAACTCTAGCTGAGATGGGTGCTAAAGTAGTTAAAGAAGAGAGAACTCTTCCCTACTCGCTTAGATATGAGATTGATTATGATACAAAAGATTTATTAGATTTTTCACAAAGAATTGAAAGTATTCCAGGAGTTGAAATTCTATCTATGGGAAAATCATTAGAAGTAATTAAAGATCTTGGTAATGCTAAAATGGTTTGTGACAGATATAATTTAGATAAAGTAGTTGGAACACATGCTATTGGTCATGCTAGAATGGCAACAGAGTCTGGTGTGGATATTAAATCTGCTCACCCGTTCTGGGGTTATCCATTTAGTGATGTATCTGTAGTACACAATGGACAATTAACTAACTATTGGAATAACAGAAGAGTTCTAGAAAACAAAGGTATGAGATTTATGTCTGAGTGTGACTCAGAATTAATCGCAGTTTATCTTGCAGAAAAAATGAGAGATGGTGCAACCTTAGAAGAAGGAATGAAAGAGTCGTTAACTGGTTTAGATGGGGTTTTCACATACTTCGTTGCAACCAAAGACTCATTAGGTATGGCAAAAGACACTATGGCTGCAAAACCTTTGGTTTTATATGAATCTGACGATTTAGTTGCAATGGGATCAGAAGAAATAGCAATAAGATCTGTATTACCACAAGAAATTGATACATATGATCCATTTGATGGGGAGGTGAAAGTATGGCAAATCTAAAAACAGTATCTAAAAAGTCAAAAGCCCAATCAATGGGTATGCACACCGAAGTATTAACAGGAAGAACTCAGCAAAAATTCTTTAATCCTGATGAAGCAGAAAACTTTTATTACTTTGGCACATACGATGTAGATTTTAATAAAAGAACAGAGCTTGATGTTAAGGACATGACAGCACCAGAAGCTAATAAAGAAATCGATAACCTAATGAGCCAAGGTTATGGAACAATAGTAATAAAAAACCCTCAAGGTAAACACAGTCTTGGAGTTGGTATTTTAAATAAACTAAATTTAATTTTTGAAGGAAGTTTAGGATACTTTGGAATGGGTTCTTGTGATGGTCCAATAGTTAGAATTAATGGAAGAGTTGGATGGTCGTGTGCAGAAAATTTAATGGCTGGTAAAGTAGTGATCGAAAAAAATGCTGGATCTTGTTTTGGTGCGGCAATTAGAGGTGGAGATTTAATTTGTAAAGGTAGTGTTGGTGCCAGAACTGGTATTGATATGAAAGGTGGAACTATAATAATTGGTGGTGACGCTGGTGCATTTACTGGTTTTATGATGCAAAGAGGAAGAATAATTATTCTTGGAAATGTAGGAATAAATTTAGGTGACTCAATGTACGATGGGACAATTTTCGTAGGTGGAGAAATTGGATCATATGGTAGTGATGCAGTAGATGCTGAGTTAACTAAAAGCGATCAAGATTGGCTAAAAAGAAAATTAAAAGTAGCTGAGATTGGTGAAAATTTTGATGTTAGTAAAATGAAAAAAATTGTAGCTGGTAAAAAACTTTGGAATTATGACAATTTGGAACCTACAGAGAAGAAGGGAGCAATATAATGCCTAAGAAAAAATCTAAAAAAATTAAAAAAAATGGAAAAGGTGTTGGTGGAAAAGCTGATGTCCATGCACATGAAGAAGGTAAAAGAAATAAAAGTTTATTAGGACATAATGCTATCTTCACTCCTGAAGTAATAGATGACATTCATATAAAATCTCAACTAGGAAGATACAGAATGCGTGGAATGGCATTGATGAAAAAAATTCCTACATTTGATGATTTGGTTTTCTTGCCTGGAACACTAACTAGATTTGTAATCGAAGGTTACAGAGAAAAATGTGAAACAAAGACTGTAATTGGTCCAAGATGTGAAAATCCAATTGAGTTAGACATTCCAGTTTATATTACAGGAATGAGTTTCGGTGCGCTTTCTTATGAAGCAAAAACTGCTTTAGCAAGAGGAGCAACAATGGCGGGAAGTGCTACATGTTCTGGTGAAGGTGGAATGATACCTGATGAAAGAAGATATTCTGAAAAATGGTACTACCAATGTATTCAATCAAGATATGGTTTTAATCCTCATCATGCACAATTAGCAGATGGTATTGAAGTATTTATTGGACAAGGACAAAAAGTTGGAATGGGTGGACACTTAATGGGTCAGAAAGTTACTGATCAAGTTGCAGAGATGAGATCATTACCATCTGGTATCGACCAAAGATCTCCAGCAAGACATCCAGACTGGCTAGGACCAGACGATTTAGCTCTAAAAGTGGAGGAGTTAAGACAGTTAACAAAAAATAAAGTGCCAATTCAATTAAAGTTAGGTGCATCTAAAGTTTATGATGACGTGCGGATGGCTGCAAAATGTGATCCAGACTCTATTTATTTAGATGGAATGGAAGGATCAACTGGAGCAGGACCACACATTGCTGCTGCAAACACTGGTATTCCTGGTATTGCTGCAATTCGAGAAGCTAGAAGAGCAATCGACGATGTTGGTAAAACTGGAAAAGTAACATTAATTTATGCTGGTGGAATTAGAGATGGTGCTGACATGGCTAAAGCTTTAGCTCTTGGAGCTGATGCAATAGCTATTGGTACAGGATCAATGATTGCATTAAACTGCAACAAAGATATCCCAGAAGCAAACTTTGAAAAAGAAATGGGTGTAAAAGCAGGTGAATGTTATCACTGCCACACTGGAAGATGTCCAGTTGGTGTTGCAACACAAGATCCTAAATTAAGAGCAAGATTAAACCCTGATGATGCTGCATTAAGAGTTTATAATTATCTTCACTCAATGACTTTAGAGGCTCAGCTATTAGCAAGAGCTTGTGGTAAAACTAATATCCACTCTTTAGAGCCTGAAGATTTAGCTGCTTTAACATCGGAAGCATCAGCTTTAGCGAAAGTTCCATTAGCTGGAACTAACTACACAGTTGGTGTTGATAACTACCACAAAATATAGAGGTAACTATGCCAAAGAAAAAAAATAAAAAAGTAGCAAAAACAAAAGAGGTAAAAGGTCAGTTAGGTAAAAAGAAAGAGACTGCTAGAGAAAAAATGATTGGTCAGTCTATTGGTTACCGATACGATGTTAATCTTTTACCTGACTATTCTAAATTAACTCCATTTCTTAAGAAATACATAGAAGCAATGGGATGGGATGATTTGAATTGGTTGGAAGATGTACATATGGGCTATGAAGAAGACAGGCCTGCAGTATTCTGTAGAAATGCAAATGGATGGGTTACAATTCCAAAATCAATTAAACTTCCAAATAATCAGCAAGATAGAGACATGATTGCAAGAGAACTTTTGGTTAAGTTTCAAATGTCTCCAAAACATCCGCTTGTTGATTTAAAAAAAGCTTATTTAAAATTTTAATATTTCAATTAAAAGTTGATTATTTTTAAAAACCTAGCGTCCATGCTAGGTTTTTAATCTTATTTATATTTGTATCGAATCAGAAAATTTTATAGGGTTTCTTTAAACTAATATGGAGTAAATATGACTGATCAGTTAGGCGCTCTTACTACCATATTTACAGAATTTTACTACTGGGTGACAGTAGTACTGATGTTCTTAATTCACGTCGGATTCTGTATGTATGAAGTTGGGGCTTCTCGATACAAACACCATCAACATACTCTTATGAAAAATACAATGCTGATACCTTTGGTAACAGTAACTTGGTTTTTCTTTGGTTGGTGGATATACTGGGCTTTTCCAACAGGACCAGGAATAGCACCTTCAATAATGAATGAAAGTACCGCGCTAATTACAGATGAATCTGCATTTAGTGCTACATGGTACACAGCGACAAGTGAATTAATGGCTGTTAACTTAGGAGACCATATTTCTGGAGTCTTCTGGGCTGCATTCCTTTTATTCTCTTGGACAGCTGCGTCTATTGTTTCAGGAGCAATCATTGAAAGAATTACAACCTTTGCATTTGGTATATTAGCCATAGCAATCGGTTCTGTATTTTGGACAATAGATGCTGCATGGGGATGGCACTTTGATGGATGGATGCTTAAAATTTTAGGATACCACGATGCGTATGCATCAGGAGTAATTCACGCAATCGCAGGTGGATTTGCTTTAGGTGTTCTGATGGTTTTAGGACCAAGAATTGGTAAATTCTCGTCAAGTGGTGAGCCAAGAAACATTGGACCAAGAAATCCTTGGCTAGTTACAGTTGGATTGTTTTTAATTTATACTGGTTTCTGGGGATTTTATGCGGCTTGTAACATACCGATCTTTGACCTTGGACCAGAATATGGAATGGAAGGTATAAGTTATTGGACAGCTACAAACATTTATGTAACCCCTACTACACTTAGTGGTATTACTTTTAACTTCTTGATGTCATTATCGGGAGGATTATTAGCAGGTTATTGGATTGCTAAAGGTGATCCTTTCTGGACATACTCAAGTGGATTAGCAGGTGTTATCTGTGCTTCAGCTGGAAATGATTTATATCACCCAATTCAAGCAATGATCATTGGTATGATTGGTGTTGTGATTGCATACAAACTACATTACTGGGTTGAACGTAAGTTCAAAATTGATGATGCAGTTGGTGCCGTAGCAGTACATGGTTATGCTGGATTTGTTGGTCTAGTAATTTGTGGTTTTGTTCTAAATGGTTATCCATCGTCTGGTTACAGTGTTGGAGCTATGTGGGATGGAACTACTTATGCTACTATTAACCCATTAGGACAATTCCTAGGAGCAATAATAATGTTCGTAGTTCTTGGACTAATACCAGGCTATATCATAGCTAAAGTACTTAACGGTATGGGTAAATTAAGAATCCCACGTGAAGTAGAAATAGCTGGATTAGACTATGAAATGATGGAGTCTGCTAAAGAAGATGAAAAAGCAGTTTCATCAGCAACCAGGTAAAGGAGATACAATATGGCAACAGTTACAAATTGGATCGATCACTTAAACAAACCTGCCGAAGAAGTTGTGGGTGCTGTTTATCCTGGTGCTGGTTCAGTAGAGGGAATGCTGGTCATTATTGGTATTATTTTATGGGTTGGTTGGCACGTTCTTACAGCCAAATCTGAAAGTGAAGAACTTTCAAGACTTGCAAAGAAGAGGCATAGTGCTAACGATCATAAAAGTAATATTACTGACTGGTAATTAAAATTAAAATTTGGGCGCTACTTAAATGTAGCGCCCTTTTTTATGTTCTAAATTTATGGAAGATAATAAAGAAGAATTAAGACCCTCAAAAATGAGAGGTGTAGCATTTCCTAAAGCTAAGTATGGAGTAATACTAGCTATAATTGTAATTATTGTTGTAAATTTAATTTATTATAAAGAAACTATTTTATCTTTTTTTAGATAATTGTGTTAACTTAACACATGTCAAAAAATTTATTCAAAATTGCTAAACAAAAAAAAATTAAATATTTTTTAATCAGTTTTGTAGATCTATTCGGTGTATTAAGATCAAAATTAGTACCAGCCCATGCAATAAAAGAAATGCAAAATGCAGGAGCTGGTTTTGCTGGTTTTGCTGCTTGGCTAGATATGTCTCCTGCAGACTCTGATATGTTTGGAATTCCTGATCCAGATAGCTTAATTCAGCTTCCTTGGAATAAGGAAGTTGGATGGTTAGCATCAGATTTATGGATGAATGGTAAACCAGTAGATGCATCGCCAAGAGTGATGTTAAAAAAACAAATAAAAAAATTAAAAAAACAAAATTTAACAATGAAATCAGGTGTTGAGTGTGAATATTTTTTAATTTCACCTGACGGAAACTCAATTGCAGATCCCAGAGATACTCAGTCCAAACCTTGTTACGACCAATCTGCGTTAATGAGAAGGTACGATTTAATTAAGGAAATTTGTGATTGTATGATTGAAATGGGATGGGGCCCCTATCAAAACGATCACGAAGATGCTAATGGACAATTTGAAATGAACTGGGATTATTCAGATTGTCTAAAAACAGCTGATAGACACAGTTTTTTTAAATTTATGGTAAAAACAATTGCTGAAAAGCATGGATTAAGAGCAACATTTATGCCTAAACCATTTGGAAATCTAACTGGTAATGGTTGTCATGCTCACGTATCAGTTTGGCAAGGAAATAAAAATAAATTTTTAGATAAAAAAGATAAGCTTGGTTTAAGCAAAATGGCCTATAATTTTTTAGGTGGAGTGATTAAAAATGCATCATCTTTGTCTGCATTTTTTAATCCAACAATCAATAGTTACAGAAGAATAAATGCACCTCCAACAAAATCTGGAGCATCGTGGTCGCCGAGCAGTATTTCGTATACAGGTAATAATCGAACACACATGATCAGAATTCCTGATCCAGGAAGATTTGAATTAAGATTAATGGATGGTTCTGCTAATCCTTACTTATTGCAAGCAAGTGTTTTAGCAGCTGGTCTATATGGTTTAAAAAATAAAGTTGATCCAGGCAAACCTTTAGATTGTAATATGTATGAAGACCACGCTAAATATCCCGACTTACCTAAGCTACCTGATGAACTTGAGCAATCATTAAATTTATTAAAAAATAATAAAGATATGAATGATGCTTTTGGTAAAGATGTAGTTGAAAGTTACATAAAGTTAAGAAGTTCAGAAATGAATGAATTCAAGTCAAAAGATAGTTTTGATAAAACAAAAGAAGTTACAAAGTGGGAAAAAGATAATACTTTAGATTGTTAGTGCATGACTATATTATCTAACGGTCATCAATGGAAATACACAGAATTTACTGACAATAAAAATTATTCATTTAATAAAAAAGAAATTCTTAATT
>Ga0255772_10004424_pt1 | contig 13248 bp, 10 predicted proteins | sample 071ome_34_FD_179970 | JGI IMG/M metagenome (GOLD analysis project Ga0255772, IMG submission 179970) | Coastal salt marsh microbial communities from the Groves Creek Marsh, Skidaway Island, Georgia - 071411BT metaG (version 2) | ecosystem: Environmental > Aquatic > Marine > Intertidal zone >...
TGGGAGTTGCTGTGCTTGTGCTGTCCAACTACCCAATACTACTGCGCTAAGTACAAATAACTTTTTCATGATTAGATGTTGTTTAAGACAGTCACTGCCGATTTAACTCTGATTTCATTGTTGTGGGTCAACACGAAGTAGTACGTACCGTCATCAAGCTTCGCCCCACCGTCGGTGGTTCCGCCCCAAGCGTTATTATATACTTCTTGGTTGTACACCGGTGTTCCCCAGCGAGTGTATACGGTGAACTCACATGGATCACCATTGGTAATGCCGCTTAGGTCAAGTACATCGTTCAATCCATCGCCATTCGGCGTAATGACGTTTTGAATGTTGCCATAGGTGTTTGCATAGATCACAGTGGAATCCTGTTCACTCACAAAGACCTGAACACTTGCCGTATCGGTACAACCGTTGATGTCCTCCACTTGAATAAAGTAAGTCGTAGTATCCGCAGTAGGCAAAGCCAAGGTGGAAGCTCCGTGCTGATTGCTGAAGGTTGATGGTGCATCAGCGAACCAGTAGAAGGACGTTCCTCCTGTAGCAGAAAGGTTGGTGTTTTGTCCAGGGCTAATGATCTGTGGTGAGGCCGTTGCTGTGGCAACCACCGCATAATTATAGATATCTAAAGTATCGTAAGTCTTACAGCCATTGATGCCGGATGCTTCAATCACGTATTGACCCGGAGATGAAAGGAAGTTTTGTTTTCCAACCCAAAGTCCACCGTTCCAAGCAAATGACAATCCATTACTCACAAGACTCACCAACACACTATCGTACACACAAATTCCCAATGAATCCCCAGGCATAATTGCGAGAGTTGGGAAGTTTACGAATTCAATGGTAGTCTCATTGGTGATAAATGAACAAGTCTCATTGACAATACTCAATCTATAATCTGCAGTATCTGCAACCACAGATGTATCTACCAACAACCATGGCAAGGTATCGTTAGGGAGGTTTTGCCAGTTACCAGAACCCGATGGGTAGGCCACTTGCCATTGGTACTCCCAAGTACTGTACAACACAGTGTCTTGTGCCATGAGCATCACAGAATCCGTCAAACACAACGTCGTAGAAGGGAAGTTTTGATACGACCACATGCCCACATCAACGGTGGTAGAAGGAATGGTATCTACAAAAACGTGGAACACATCTGAAGTATCCGCACAGCCTCCTGGATCGGAGGTGACCATAAGGTACCAAGTACCTGTTGTATCTACATCAATGGTAGGAAGGGTATCTCCGACTAATGGGTACATCACCGGTTGCCCAAAAATATTGACGCTATCGTCTTTCAACCATTGGTACTTGTATCCAGTAATACCAGGAGAAGTAAAGCTAAGGTGTTCCAGAGTTGCAACGGTTCCTTCACACATTTGAATACTATCCATACCGATGTAACTAATACCTGCTCCACCATTGGCAAAAATCTCAGCTAAAGGAGAATAGCTATTTGCGATCGTATCGTTAGAAGTGGTTTCACAGAAACCATAGCTTACTTCAATGGCGTATACACCACTTGCTGTCACAAAAAGGGTATCATCAATTTCATTGTTCATAGGAGCACCTCCCTGAAGCCATTGGTAATCAAAATTTTGACCCAATGGCGGTGCGTTAGCAACTAATATTGCAGTATCGCCCTCACAAAAGGTAATTTCCCCGTTTTTATCGAACCAATTAAATGCTACTATTGATGCTTCAGGATTTGCCGCAACTATATTTGACACAGTATCAAGAAGTTTAAATGGACTTGAAGAAATTAAACGGTAATCATAAGAACCCTGCGATGACGTATCTGGCACAATAGCCTCTAGCTGAAGCCCAGTAGCTGCACCATAAGCTAAAAGTGGAGTTATATGAATGTAATTACCATTAAAATCACCATTCAAATCACTCATTTCTAATGTAAAAGTATTTCCTACGTTAAAAGGTGAAGTAATGTCAAAAGTAAAAACAAGGGTATCACCTTGACACTTTTGAAAACTGATGGCAGTATTACTCACACTTTGCCCGAAAGAACTCGCGGCAATGAGTAACGAAGCAAATGAGAGTAAAAATTTTCTCATGTTAGTCTTTTGGGTTAAACGATAGTGCGCTTTAATGGCGCATTGTTGCTAATTTCGCCATTGCACAGCAATTACCGTGCTACGATTACTCATTAAAACAAGGATTCTATCAACAATAGTCCCATATGACACAAAATCAAGCCCAAAGTATTCTTGAGAAGCTCCAATCCTTAGATCATTTGACCGGAAAAGTGTTGCAGGAAGCAGTGGTTCAGCTGTTGGATCAGGAGGTGGAATATTACAACTGGACCGGGTTTTATTTCATGAATGATGAGGCGCAGCAATTGGAAATAGGTCCTTATGTGGGCGCCTATACGGATCATACGGTCATTCCCTATGGACGCGGTATTTGTGGCCAAGTAGCTGTGAGTGGCAAGACTTTCGAAGTGCCGGATGTGCATGCGCAGGACAATTATTTAGCCTGTAGCCTTGAAACCAAGAGCGAAATTGTGTTACCTATGTACAAGGGTGAGGTTTTGGTGGGCCAATTAGATATTGACTCGCACAAGCTCGATCCGTTTACCGCGGAGGACCATGAGGTTTTGAATAGCGTGGTGGAGTTTGTGGCGGCTAGGCTGGATTAAGCCAGGCCAATATTAAGCTTGCATGCGAATGGCGTCGACCGGGTTTAATCGGGCCGCCATCCAAGCAGGAATCAATCCCGAAACCAAGCCAATACCTGCACTTAGAAGCAGTCCTAATACGATATTCCCAAGACTTAGGAAGATATCGAAGTCAAAGGCAGCAGCAGCGATGTAGGCTCCTAAGGCGACCAGGACCAGCCCTGCAATGCCGCCGAGCAGGCAAAGCACAACGGATTCCGTCAAGAATTGGCTCAGGATAATAAAGTCCTTAGCGCCCAATGCTTTTTGAATACCTATTTCATTCGTGCGTTCACGAACGGAGACGAACATAATGTTGGCAATACCGAAGCCGCCGACTAGAATGGAGAACATCCCGATAATGGTTCCCATAATCCCCAAGGCACCGAACAAGCTGTCGAGTTGATTGGAAATGAGCGACGGATCGTTGAGTGCAAAATTATCGTCTGCACCTGGACGTAATCGGCGAATGGAGCGCATTATGCCGGTGAGCTCGTCTTTTAATTGGGCCACTGTAATCCCCTCCTTAGCACTGGCCATGATCACATTGCTTTCGTTGCGATCGGTATTCACCACCATGCGTACTTTCTTGAAGGGCACCACAACCATCTTATCGTAGCTCTGACCGACCAAACTTTCGCCAACTTTTTCAAACACCCCAATGACCGTGAGCTTTTGACCGCTAATGGTTACGCGTTGCCCGATGATTTCCTCCCCAGGCAAGAACAAACCTTCCGCGATGGATGCCCCAACAATACATAGGGGACGGCCGGCATTCATTTCAGATTCTGTGAAATAGCGCCCTTGGGCTAATTCAAAACTCCAGATCTCATTGTACTCAAACGTCGTTCCGAGCACATCCACACCCGTGGCATTATTCGCATCTCGCTTGACGGTTGCGCCACCCAGAGAACTTCCAAAAGCTATGTGTTCGGCATATTGAGTGCGGCGCTTGAGCAAGTCCGCTTCGTGACTCAGCGGTACGGGACGATTTAAATACTTCCACCAGGCGAAATCTGCACCACCGCCCCACGGCCATTTTTGGACGTAGACGACATTATCGCCGAATTGGCTCACGCTATCTCTAATACTCTTTTCAAGACTGTCTACAATACTGTAAACCAATATGATAGCAAAAATACCTATGGTGATCCCAAGCAAGGACAACAACGTGCGCAGCTTGTTTGTGGCCAATGAAATAAAGGCGAAAACAAAGCTCTCTTTTAATAATCTGATGTAGGTGCGCACAGGGGTGTGGATTTCCTTCAAAATTAGGGTATTTCATAGAGATTCTGCGGAGCGAAAACCTTACTTTTGCTCTTTCTCAAGTTTTCCACTTAAAACCCTCTGCTTCATGCGTATCAAAAACGCCTTGATTTCTGTTTTTCACAAGGACGGATTAGGTCCTATCGTCGATGCCCTTAACGCCATGGGAACCACCATTTATTCTACCGGTGGAACGCAGGCATTCATTGAAGACCGAGGTATTTCGGTGGAACGCGTTGAGGACCTTACTTCTTACCCATCGATCCTCGGAGGACGAGTAAAAACTCTCCACCCCAAAGTCTTTGGCGGTATCTTGGCGAGAAGAGATCACGAAGGCGATCAAGCGCAGATGAGCGAATACGACATTCCTTACATGGATCTAGTAATTGTCGACCTCTATCCGTTTGAAGCCACCGTTGCTTCTGGAGCACCGGAGCAGGACATTATTGAGAAAATCGACATCGGCGGTATCTCCTTGATTCGTGCCGCAGCCAAAAACTTCAAAGATTGTTGGATCATTTCAAACATGGGCCAATACGAAGATGCTCTACAAGTCTTACAAAGTGAAGAGGGCGCTACGCTTGAGGTTCGTCGCAGATATACGCTCGAAGCCTTTGACGAGAGCTCAAATTACGATACTGCCATCTACCGTTACTTCGCTGGAGACCGCCTTGATCTTAAAATCAGCGGACGCCAAAAGCAAAGCCTGCGCTACGGCGAGAACCCACATCAAGAAGCAGCCTACTTTGGAAATCTTGATGATGCATTAGAACAAATTCATGGCAAGGCATTGAGCTACAACAACCTGCTTGATATCGACGCCACAGTAAATCTCATCCGCGAATTCAATGACACGACCATTGCGATCATTAAGCACAACAATGCTTGTGGATTGGCGACGCGTCCTACTCTTGCTCAGGCATGGGACGACGCTCTTGCGGGTGATCCAGTGAGCGCCTTTGGCGGAGTGATTGCTGCGAACCGTACGGTAGATAAAGCAACTGCAGAAAAGATGAACACCTTGTTCTTTGAAGTATTGATGGCACCTGGTTACGACGAGGATGCACTCGAAATTTTGAAGAGTAAAAAGAATAGAGTACTTCTAATCCTCAAGGATTATGAAGTTCCAGCTTTCAATGTCCGTACCGTATTGAACGGCACCTTGGTTCAAGCCAGAGATGCGAAGACCGAAACACAAGCGGACATGGAAACGGTAACCAAAGTAGCACCGACACGAGAGCAACTAGAAGATTTAGAATTTGCGGCAAAGATTTGCAAGCATACGAAGTCGAATACTATTGTCCTCGCCAAAGGAGGTCAATTGTTAGGCTCAGGAACGGGTCAAACTTCACGCGTTGATGCTTTGAATCAAGCTGTAGAGAAAGCACAGCGCTTTGGATTTAGCCTTCAAGGAGCTGCCATGGCCTCGGATGCCTTCTTCCCATTTCCTGATTGTGTTGAGATCGCCGATAACGCCGGAATTACCTGTGTGATTCAACCTGGAGGATCTATTCGAGACAAGGAAAGTATCGACTATTGTGATGCCCACGGCATGACAATGGTAACCACCGGAATTCGTCACTTCAAACACTAATTTTTCTTACCTTGTTCTCCTATGGGTTGGTTTAATTTCATGACAGAGGATATCGCTATTGACCTTGGTACGGCCAATACGCTGATCACCTACCAGGATAAGGTAGTAGTGGACTCTCCTTCTATTGTCGCACAAGACCGCAGAACCGGTCAAGTTATTGCTGTCGGGCAAGAGGCTCGCCAGATGCACGGGAAAACACACGAAAACATCAAGACCATTCGTCCACTGAAGGACGGTGTGATTGCAGATTTCGAGGCCTCAGAACACATGATTCGCGAGCTGATCAAGAGCATCCCTTCTTTCAAGAAGCGTTTGTTCCCGCCAAGCTTGCGCATGGTAATTTGTATTCCATCCGGAATTACTGAGGTAGAAAAGCGTGCCGTTAAAGACAGTGCAGAACGTGCCAACGCCAAAGAAGTATACCTCATTCACGAACCTATGGCTGCGGCCATCGGTATTGGGGTTAACGTGCTTGAACCCAAAGGAAATATGATCATCGATATCGGTGGGGGTACTACAGAGATTGCAGTATTGGCCATGGGAGGCATCGTTTGTGATAAAAGTGTGAAGGTAGCTGGAGATGTCTTCACCAATGATATTGCACTATACATGCGCTCACAACACAATTTGTACGTGGGTGAACGAACTGCAGAAAACATCAAAATTGCCGTTGGTGCCGCCATCGAAGATTTAGAAGATGCACCTGAACCCTATTCTGTTCAGGGCCGTGATTTGCTTACGGGTAAACCAAAACAAGTACAGGTAGGACACGCGGAGGTAAGCCGTGCCCTGGAAAAGAGCATTACCCGAGTGGAAGATGCGGTGATGGAAGCATTGAGTAACACGCCGCCAGAATTGGCCGCGGATATCTACAACTCAGGCATCTACCTAGCAGGTGGAGGTTCCATGTTGCGTGGACTGGATAAGCGTATTTCTGCAAAAACCGACCTTCCTGTGTACGTTGCCGAAGATCCACTTCGTGCCGTAGTACGTGGAACGGGTATTGTTTTGAAAAACCTCGAGCATTTTAAGACCATCCTACAGAGCTAATAGAACACCATGAGGCAACTGATACTTTTTCTTTCGAAGTATCGAAACACTTTGTTGCTCATTGTGTTGATAGGTCTTTCATTTTTCCGGCATGCCCAGAAAAATCCTATAGCAGAGCACCGCATTAATTCTATGGGCTTTGGTACCATTGCTGGTATTCAGAATTCTTTGAACAGCTGGAAGGTGTATTGGGCGCTGGAGGCAGTCAATGAAGAATTGGCCCGGGAAAACGCCGCACTTCGCGCAAGTACAAATGGCATTTCTGCGCCAGCTTTTCAAACGGATGAGGCCTATGAGTATGTCCCTGCACAAGTGGTAGAATACAGCTACAACAAGCGCAATAATTATGTCCTGCTCAATGTCGGTTCTTCCGACGGCATCCATGCCGGTATGGGTGTGATTTCAGGTCAGGGTTGGATAGGTAGCGTAGTGGAAACCAGTAAATACTTCAGTTCTGTCGTCCCCATTCTTCATGGAAAAGGAAGTATTGGCGCTCGGATTCCTGGAAAAGGGTTGGGAGAGCTGCGCTGGGAAGGCAGCGATTACCGAAACGCTGAGTTGTACGACGTTCAGCGCGAGCACCGCCCCATGGTTGGAGATACGGTATATAGCTACACCCGAGCCAGTGTTGCACCTCCTGTGATGGCAGGTTTGGTAGAAAGTGCCCAACAAAATCCTGAGGACCTTACCTGGGTGGCAAAAGTCAAGCTAAGTCATGATTTTTCAAATATGACTTGGGTGTATGTGTGCCGATTACGTCAGCAAGCTGCGCTAGATTCACTAAACCTCCCTACGCCATGAATTCATTGAGACTCTTGTTGGCCTCCATTGGCGTTGTGCTTTTTCAGTGGGCGTTCTTGCAAGGATTGCCCCTGAGCCAATACGGCAATCCGTATATCTATGTTTGGGTCCTCATGCTTTTACCGCAACCCATGAGCCGCCAACGCCAGTTCCTTATTGCTTTCCTTCTGGGCAGCATCATGGACAGCTTCGAGCAAAGCGGCGGCGCCCATAGTCTGGCTTGTCTCGCCCTCATATTAATAAAACCCTCCCTGGAAAACGCCCTCCTTGGTTTTAGGAAACCGGAGGAAGATGAAGGATTAGTCGCCTTGCCGCTAGGTGCCTTTATAACCACTGCTGGAGTGCTGGTCGTTTGGCACCACTTGGTCCTCTTTATTATGGAGAATTACGGCCTTCAGCATTTGGACACGGTGCTCATTCGCACGCTGTTCTCGTCCCTTATTACCTTGCTTCTACTCGTCATACTTCACGCCTTAACCGCGAGACGTTATGCGAAGAAATAATGCTTTTTACCTTGGGTTAATCCTGATGTTGTTGGTGTTCTTGGGCCGATTATTCCAAGTACAAATCCTCAATGACGATTATGCTGCCCGGGCCGAGCGCAATGCCACCGCCGCCGAGAAACTTTATGCTCCTAGAGGCTATATCTACGACCGCAACGGTGCGTTAATGGTTGGAAACTCGCCTGCCTACGATTTGATGGTCAGTCCTTATTTGATCAATGAATTGGACACGGCAGCCCTATCCAATCTTCTCGGACTCGAGGTCATAGATATCAAAGAACGCCTCCTTGCTGCAAAGCGCTACAGCCATTTCCGCAGCAGCATGTTCATGAAAATGCTCTCTAAGGAGGAGTACACGAAAATCAACAGTGAACTTAAAAGATTCGCTGGCTTCCACGTTCAAAAGCGCATCCTTCGCTATTACCCTGAAAAGGGCGGTGCCAATGTTGTGGGTTTCATCGGCGAGGTCAATACAGATTACATCCGTTCCCATCAGGAATACAGCATGGGGGATTTAGTCGGCAAAAGCGGCATCGATAAGAGCTACGAGGAGGCCTTGAAGGGCACACACGGCAAACGGTTTTATACGGTGGATCATCGCAATAGAAAATTGGGCAATTGGAAAAATGGTGCCTTTGACGAACTCCCTACCCCTGGCGTCGACCTGATCAGCAGTATCGACCTCGACCTACAACTCTATGGGGAAAAGCTCATGCGCGGAAAGCGTGGCTCCATCGTAGCCATCGAGCCAGAGAGCGGAGAGATCTTAGCCATGATCACCTCGCCGAACTATGACCCCAACGATCTCGTGGGACGCATTCGCAGTCAAAACTACACCACCCTCTACTACGACTCCATCAATAAACCCTTGTTTGACCGCGGCATCTTGGCAGAATACCCTCCGGGCTCACCCTTTAAACTCATCGGCGCCTTGGTTGGGCTTCAAGAGGGCGTCATCACGCCCCGGACCACCATGACCTGCTACGACGGCTTTCACTATGGCAAGCTCCATGTCGCCTGTCACTGTAAAGGCGGGCCGCTGGATCTAAAAAAAGCCATTTCAGAAAGCTGTAACAACTACTTCTGTTCGGTCTACCAGCGCACGGTGGATAAAGGTGGAAACTCCAGAGTAGGGCTCGAGCGCTGGAGCGAGCATGTAAAAAGCTTTGGATTAGGGAAATTCCTCGGCAATGACCTGCCCACGGGTCGCCGTGGCAACATCCCCGACACCGCTTACTACGACAGATTCCTCGGCTACAAAGGTTGGAAGGGCGTCACCTCGGTCAGCAATGGCATAGGACAAGGAGAATTAGTCGCGACGCCTATCCAAATGGCGAATATGGTTGCCGCTATTGCGAACCGTGGGTATTACTACACCCCGCACATCATCAAAAGCCTTGGTGATGGCACGCCCATCGACAGCAATTACACCGTTCGTCGCTACACCACCGTTGATTCTATACACTTCCCCGTCGTAGTGGACGGCATGTTCGAAGTGTTCGAATCTGGTACAGCAAGAGGCGCGCGTATTCCGCACATCACACAGTGTGGAAAGACGGGAACAGCTCAAAATCCACACGGACAGGATCACAGTATTTTCGTCAGCTTCGCCCCAAAAGACAATCCTAAGATTGCCTTAGCAGTCATTATCGAAAACGGGTATTGGGGCTCGCGTTGGGCGGCCCCCATCGCAAGCCTTATGACAGAGCAGTACCTGACCGATACCATCACGCGTCCCGCGCTTGAGCTTCGCATGATCGAAGGGAATCTTCACGACGAATACAAGATGCAACACAAAGCCATTTATGGCGAAGACACCACCTACATCCCTAATTTCTAATGGCAAGGACTCGAAGTAGAAATAGAATCAAAGTGGATTGGGTCGTTGTGTTGACCTATGCCGTGCTGGTCTTTTGGGGGTGGATTTCCATCTACGCGGCTGTTTTTAACGAGGAAGCAGGCAACATTGTAAACCTCACGCAGGAATACGGCAAGCAAGGCATGTTCATGGCCACGAGTTTGGTGATCATTGCGGCTATTTTAGTGTCCAATTATCGTCTGTGGACAAACTTCGCCCCGCTTTGGTATGCACTGACCATCCTCTTGCTCATTGGAGTCTTGTTTGCTGGAAAGAAAATAGGCGGTGCCCGGAGTTGGTATGGTATAGGTGGATTTAGCTTGCAGCCGTCGGAATTGGCCAAGTTCGCCACTGCCCTTATGATGGGCTTCTACCTCTCCTTGCCGCGCACCAACATCAAGCGATGGCCCAATAGATTAGTCGCCGCTTCCATCTTCATTCTCCCTGCCCTGCTCATTGGTTTGCAGCCCGATGTAGGCTCCAGCTTGGTCTTCATCAGTCTCATTCTTGTGCTCTACCGCGAAGGCATGCCCGGATATTACATCGGCATCGCGCTGGCCGGGGTCGCTCTAAGTATTGTGGGACTTATGTTCCCCCTCAAATGGACCCTACTCACCCTTGCGGGACTATCGGTCCTCACTTTGCTACTATTGCCCAAGAAACGTCTGTACTTCCTACTCAATGGTCTGGCCTTGGCCTTTGCCTCTGCCACTGTTTTTGCGGTGGGCCAAGTCATGGAAAACGTCCTCGCCCCTCACCAGCAGGTGCGCATTCGCGTGCTCTTGGGTCTCGAAAACGACCCTAGCGGCGCCGGCTACAACACCTTACAAAGTCTTATTGCCATCGGCTCCGGCGGATGGACTGGAAAAGGGTTTTTAGGGGGTACTCAAACCAAACTCAACTTTGTTCCTGCCCAGAGTACAGATTATATCTTCTGTACCATTGGGGAAGAATGGGGCTTCTTAGGTGCCACACTCTTGATGGGGCTCTTTGCCCTGCTCATTGGTCGTATTATTTGGCTGGCAGATAAACAAAAAGACACCTTCTCCAGAGTTTATGGTTATGCAGTGGCAATTATCCTATTTACCCACTGGATCATCAACATTGGAATGACCATTGGACTCGTGCCGACCATCGGCATTCCATTGCCATTCTTTAGTTACGGAGGATCTTCCCTTTGGGGCTTCACGATCCTATTGTTCATCTTCGTCAAGCTCGACGCTGAGAGGTGGAACCGACTTTCATAGCAAAAAAACACCCCCCGCGGCTGCGCCGCGGGGGGTGTTTTGGTTCCTTTAATTTTTCCTCTAACTAGATTAGAACATCAAGTAGCGTTGATCATCAATCTTCGCTTTGTCTTCAAGCGCTTTGTATGCTTGAACATTAACGAGGGAGCGTAAACTACGCTGAGTATTTTGAGCCATGTTCGTGTAGTCAATGACTGGAGCTGGTTGAGCAGCTGATGTCGTTGCCACGAACATTCCATTATCGCCAGCTAGCGTTGAGCTCAGTGTACCTGGCTCTAAACCACAGATAGTACCTACTACCTCAGCCTCGTTGCCAATTCCTGCAATATTTGCATTATTGATACGGAAGCTCAAGCTACGTACTTCTTTACCTAAGGCATCTGCCACTTCCTGGATGCTCGTTGCACCGGCCAATGCCGCTTCAACACGCTCTTCGATGATGGCTTTCTTCGCCTCTTTCTTGGCACCTTCCATACATTGATCAGCGACCTGCTCGTAAGTAGCAGTACCTTCTTCCAGAACATCAGTTAGGATTACTACTACGTATCCTTTACCGTCGTTTTCCAACAAACCTATATTACCTACTTCACGCTCTTCGTCCCAAGCCCAACGCACCACGCGACGGCTTTGACCCAAACCAGGAACCACCTCTTCGAAACGGCCTAGATTACGTGCTGGACGCAAGAAATGATTGCGCTCTGTGGCCAAGGCGCGGTAATCTTCTGCGCTTTGTGCATCTGCTGCATAAGAAGATGCTGCACCATAAATGGCTTGAATAGTTTCATCAGAAGGCAAGATGTTACGAGTAATCTGACCCACTTTATATGCTTCAGTACCGCCTTTCTGATCCGTGATTTCGATGATGTGGAAACCGAACTGAGTAGGCACAACACCAAGCTTCCCTTCTTTCTGGAAGAAACAGAAGTTTTCGAAGTTCTTCGCCATCATGCCACGCTTGAAGTAGCCTAGACTACCACCTTTACCCTTGGCAACAACGTCAGAAGAGAATTCTTCGCTCACGCTTTCAAAGGCACCGCGGTTGCTCTCTAGGTAAGTGAACAAGCTATCTGCAAGGGCTTGAGCTTCCATTGGTGAACGAGTCACACTCGCATCTGAACGGGTAGCTCCCGCGAATGGAATCAAGATGTGACGAGCTTCTACTGAATCTGGAATGACTTTCTTGTCGACCAACTTCAACACTGAATACGCTGAACCTAAGTCGATAGGACCTTTTTGGTACCCTACATCTTGGCCTGAGATCAATGTATCAAGACCTGTACCTACAAGCTCCACCTCAGTAAAGTACTCAGATACAAAACGATCGTCGCTGTGAAGGTTCACAAAGACGCTATCATCCTCTACGCTGAACCACTCTAGTGCGAGACCTGCGAGTTCTGCCTTTACGGCATCGCGATCCGCATCAGAGGGCACCAACTGGAAGTTGATGTATTCGATGTTGCGACCGGCTTTCTGAGTAAACTGGTCTTTATTGTTCTTGTAATATGCTTTGGCATCTGCTTCTGTTACCTCGATTTCATCTTCGTTTACGTCGATGTAAGGAACATATACATACTGCGCTGGGTGCTGTGCATCACCGCGTACGGTTTGAACTTCTGCCAAACCTGTTGGCATGAACAATGCTTTTTCGATGGCATTGTTGAACTTGAAGTTCTTCGCTTGATTGCTGACCGCGTTTTCGAAGGCCAACCACTGCACCCACATTTCAGTCATTTGCTCGTTCGCATCTTTGTTCGCACGCACCTGGCTTAGGTAACTGTTGAACATGTTGCGGTCGAACTGACCTTGCTCGTTCGAGAAGTTTTGACGCACATTTGGATTGCTCATGATATCCATGGCAATTTCCTCCGGGCTTACCGTCATTCCTGCCGCCTCTAACTCCGCTGCGAGAACCTCATCCGTTACGATGGCGTTCCACACGAAGTTAGCCAGCTGAACGCTGCTTGTGTTTGCATATTGTTCAGGGTTTCCAGCGCGTAGTTCTTCCATTTTCTGGCTGAGTTCCAAACGTGTCACATCACGTCCATTGATAGAACCCACTACGTTCGGGTCACCGAATAGTTTTGATCCGCCTGAGCGGAATAAATCACCAAGTACAAAGGCCATCAGTGCGACAAACACGATGACGATCAATAATCCTGAGCGCTGTCTAATGCGTTCGATTGTTGCCATGTTGCTCCAATTAAATATATAAGTCTGCGAATATAAGCAATGGGGGGCATTATTTCGCCCTCACAAGC
>Ga0255772_10004425_pt1 | contig 13247 bp, 10 predicted proteins | sample 071ome_34_FD_179970 | JGI IMG/M metagenome (GOLD analysis project Ga0255772, IMG submission 179970) | Coastal salt marsh microbial communities from the Groves Creek Marsh, Skidaway Island, Georgia - 071411BT metaG (version 2) | ecosystem: Environmental > Aquatic > Marine > Intertidal zone >...
GGACGCTTTTTTCAAACAGGGGAATGCGGATTTGATCCCAGAGGCCCTTGCCAAACAGGTAGGGTGAGTTGGCAGCTACGGCGACCACCGGCTCGGAAGCCAGGAGCGAGGCATTGAAGACGGACACCGATTCGGCAAGTGAAATATAGAAGCGGACCTGAAAGGAGGTCGTGGCGGCTTCCAGCATGACGTCATGCTTCTTCGTGTTCATTTCGTCACGGCCGGTCATGTGCAGGTGCAGGGGCTCAAAATCACGCGCCATCAGCACCTGGTTGTTCAGGGCCTTGTAACGGGACATTGCCGACATGTTTTGCAGGGTCAGGTCCGACTCGCGCAGGTGGTGCAGGATGCCGATCATGATGATTTTTTCGCCACGGGAGGCCGCGGTTTCGTTACACCAGCCCCAGGTGGCCAGCAGCCGTTAGTCCATGCGGTCAAAGACATCGCCGGTGATGGTGGCCGTTGGGCCGTTGACCTCGAAGTTGAAGGTAGCCAGTTCCGGCACGACATCGGCATTATTGAGCGCCCAGAGGAAGGAGGCGTTTTCTGGCGCGGCATGATTGCTGGCATCCAGCAGCCAGGCTTCCAGCTCGAACCCGGCCACGAAACCGGCATCGGCAAAACGCCCGGTTGCAAACCATTGCCGCCACAGGGCGGTTTCATCTTGTAACGGCTGTTTGAACTGCTCAAGTTCCTTCGGTGTGAAGGTACTCGACTCAATTTTCTGTCCCATAACGGCTGCTGACTGCCGGAGAAAATTGACAAATTAAAGGGGTCCTGGCGAATCTGCATAAAAACACAGGATAGACGCCCTAAATACGGGTAAAAAACTGGAAAAAACCCAGCAGAATTAGTAGGATTGCGCCCTTCGAAAAAAGCGGTCCCAACGGCCCTTTTTTCGGCATCCAGGATGTAACTGGGGTGTAGCCAAGCGGTAAGGCAACGGACTCCAGTCATGCGTTAAGTAAGACGAATCCTTTCAGGATTCGAAGATAGACCCGATCCACTGGGGTGTAGCCAAGCGGTAAGGCAACGGACTCTGACTCCGTCATGCGTAGGTTCGAATCCTACCACCCCAGCCAATTTCATCTTTTAATTCAATATGTTGTAAGTATTGGTAAATTTTCATTGCCTGAAAATTTGCTTACACACTGCTTGCACACTATTCAAAGCTAGTAAAAGCTTTTGCCGTGCTTTGCGCAGGGGCAGAGCCTGTTTTATGTCGGGTGAAATGTGCGATTTTTCTACGTGTGCTTCAACGCAGTGGGGGATGGCCGCCTGTGTGATGAAGCGGATATCGTGGAATTCCGCGATATGATGACAATAATCCGTGATCGCATTCAGGCAATGATTGAGGACGGCATGAGTATGGAACAGGTTGTTGAAGCCGGCCCCACCCGCGATTACGACGGTCGCTATGGCGCGGACAGTGGTTTCTGGACCACCAGGCAGTTTGTGGAAACCATCTATCGGAATCTGCAAAATGCAGGCTGATCGGGAATCTGGAATCAAGGGGTCAGGTTACTTGACCCACCACATGTTCCAATAATCCGGGAATTCTGACTATTCTCTTGAAATGATGAGAATGTGAGTTTTCCTTGATCACTGCACGATCCATATTCTTCTTCCAAGTCACGTGTGGGCCAGAGAATGTGGGTGTCCCGTTAAAACTTCTGCCCAACTGTGGTGTTCGGCGTATGGTCGACAGTGCCAGCTCTGCTGGTGGCTGAAGTGATTCGATACCATTGCTGTCATGCATCCAGCCCCGCTGCGCATACGTATATTGGCGGTATGAACAACGTGTACAGTGACCCCATGACAATACGCCCGTTTGCCCGAATACTGCTTTACACCCTGGCGCTGCTGGCCACACTAAACGGAAATACTGCCATGGCCATTGAAGAACCCGTTTTCAGCGTCCTGCGCCAGGATAATGATATAGAACTGCGCGAATACGCCCCGTACCTGGTCGCCGAAACCATGGTCGAGGGCGTGGATGATCGCAATGCCGCCGCGAATGAAGGCTTTCGCCGGCTGTTCCGTTATATCAGCGGTGACAACAGCGCCACCGGCAAGATCACTATGACCGCGCCGGTGCTGCAATCCCAAGGTGACAAAGGTCGGAAAATCGCCATGACCGCGCCGGTACAACAGACACAGACCGACGCCGGCTGGCGCGTGGCCTTCGTGCTGCCAGCGCAATACTCCCTGGAAGACGCGCCAGTGCCTGACGATGAGCGTATTCGCGTGCGCCAGGCCGACCCCCGCGTGATGGCCGTTATTCGCTTCTCCGGCCGCTGGAGTGAATCCAATTATACTCGTCATCGCGATGAGCTATTGGATTTCCTGTCGCGGGAAAACCTCGAGGCTGACGGCGACATCATGTACGCCGCCTACAACGCACCCTTCTCCCTGCCGTTCATGCGTCGCAATGAAGTAATGGTGGAAATCCGCCAAGTCCCCTAGAACGCCCCCCTGCAGCCGAGCTGGAGTCTTTGTTCTACCGCATCAGCACCTGACTGGCCCTGACATGAGAGGGCAGAGTTCGCTACGCTCTCAAAACTCCCTATCGGGACGGCAGATTTATCTGCGACGCGCCGTTTATAATTTGAGAGTTACGATTCGACCGGGTACTCATGAGATACTTGGTGCGCCAGCCTTCGATGGTTCGATCAGTTTAACCGTCAATAAAACTCGTCAATCTGGGGCGGGCAGTTAACTGTCCGATCCATTTTCTTCTTTCAAGTCACGTGTGGACCAGAGAATGTGGGTGTCCTTTTTATACTCGAGGTTGCTTGTATAATATCGGCATATCGTAACTTCAACTCTACTCAAAGCAATAACAGGGGAATCCCATGATTTTCGTTTCAGGCGCAAACGGGCAATTTGCCAGTGCAGTGATTCAATCCATCCTTGCAGCCGGGCGTGGGAATGAACTCGCTGTGGGAACGCGTAATGTGGATTCCCCTTACGCTCAAGAGCTTGCAGCACAGGGTGTTAGTGTGCGGCATTCTGATTTTGTCGACCCGGATCTCATGCGAAACGCACTCGAGGGCTGCACCAAGGCGCTGTTCATTCCCACCTACGACACCAACGATGTCCGCCTGCAGCAGAATCTCAATGCACTGGAAGCAGCGCGCGCCGCAGGTGTTCATCACGTGGTCTATCCCAGCTTCATTAATGCGGAATCGCCACTGGTCGAGCACAGCCGCCTCGTGCACCTGCCGACCGAGCAGGCGATTCGCGATTCGGGACTTGCATTTACCATTCTGCGTCACGCGATTTACGCGGATGTCATGGTGGGCGACCTGCAGGACACGCTCGCCACTGGAGTGCTCCATCGACCTGGTGGCGAGGCACGTAGCGCATACGTGGCACGCGCGGACCTGGGGTTATCTGCAGCACAGGTGCTGATGCGCGACGAGCCCTCGGGACGAACCTACTCCGAGACCATGGAGCGCACGTATTCCGGTAGTGAGATAGCAGCCATCATGTCAGAAGTTTTCGGCAAACCAGTACGATACCAATCCATTGAAGCCGTCGACTGGCCGCACTACGTGTCAGAGAATTGGGGAGTGCCACTGGAGATATCGAAAAGCATGGTCGGCACTTCGCAGGCCGTAGAGGCCGGAGAATTCGATCTTGTAAGCCCCGACTATAGCGAAATAACCGGCCACCCTCCGCGTACGATGCGTGCCTTTCTGGAATCGGTGCGCGACGGCGGAAACTGAAGGCAAGGAATCAAGGAACAGGTTGTTTGATCCACCACATCTCCCAATAATCCGGGAATTCTGACTATTCTCTTGAAATGATGAGAATATGGGGGTCCCTTGATCACTTAACCAGATCAAGGGTTTTTCGACAACGCTTCAAAACGTTTATGCGCAAGGGTTGGCAGGCTGGCTCAACAGCTGCTGACTAGTAGGAGGGATATCGAGTGGCGCCATAGACGCAAATATAGAAAAGAATAATGGCGCCGGCCCACCAGGTCAGCCAGTGACCTTCTGGCAGGATAGTGGTCGTATAGAACGTGATCGCCAGGTTGGTTAAACCGAAAAGCAGGTAGAACAACATGTCCTTGCCGCGCTTTAATCCCGTGTCCCAGCGGAGCTTGACCAGGCGAACGCCGGCGATCGGTGAAATAACCAGCCCATAGAAGGCGATGAAGATGTCCCAGATGTCCATATTTTCATCAATGAATCATTGAGCTGGAGGGCTTGACCCTGCCGAAGGATAAATTCGCTCCGATCCCTGTGGCTTTAGTCATTCGGCGAATACTCCAGAGTGTACTAAGAATAAGTGGCAAACAAAGTGGGAAGTTCGAGCATGGGACATCCGCTGTGAATCATATTTGATTCATTCCGTCATAAGTGAGTGCCATTTACAACGCCATCAGCAGGCTTCTGGCAACTTTTAACGGTACTATTGGCAATACAGACTTACCAGAACAGGATAAAGAGGGGGGTAGCATGAACAATCGCGCAGGAAGGGTCCGGAATATCGTTGCAGGCTTCGTCATGGTGGCTGGCGCAACCTGCATGTCTGCCTCTGTTGCCCAGTCCACTATTACCGATACACAGGCCAACGGGGAATGGCCCACCTATGGCGCCAACCTGGCCAGCCATCGCTACTCCCCGCTGGACCAGATCAATGCCGATAACTTCAGGGATCTGGAAATTGCCTGGCGTCTGAACACTGATTTTCTTGGTCCCCGGCCTGATGGTCTCTACGGGGCCACACCTCTTTATGTCAATGGTGTGCTTTATGCCACTGCCGGTACCCGCCGCACGGTCATCGCCATGGATCCCGAATCAGGTGAGCTGCTGTGGATACACCGGGAGGATGAAGGTGCACGTGGTGCTGCTGCCGCCCGCCAGGGAGCAGGGCGCGGCTTGTCATGGTGGGAAAGTGAGGACGGCTCGGAACAGCGTCTTTTATATGTGACGCCCGGCTACCGGATGATCGCCCTGGACCCTGCCACCGGTGAACGGGTTACTGCATTCGGTGAGGACGGTGTTGTAGACCTGAAAAAGAATTTCGACCAGGAGGTAGACCCTGACGGTGGCAATATCGGCTTGAATGCAACCCCGCTGGTCGTGGGGGATGTGGTTGTCGTAGGCGCCTCGCACAAGCCCTCCACGCCAGTGGAAACCCAGTGGGACACCCGTGGTTATGTGCGCGGCTTTGATGTCCGCACCGGCGAGCGCCTGTGGATATTCCATACCATTCCCCTGCAGGGCGAATTTGGCTATGACACCTGGAATGGTACGGCGGAACAAAATGGCAACACTGGTGTATGGGCACAGATGAGTGCCGACCAGGAATTGGGCCTGGTTTACCTGCCGGTGGAAATGCCCACCTCGGATTACAACGGCTATAACCGGGATGGTGATGGCCTGTTTGGCGAGTCCCTGGTAGCCGTGGATGTGAACACCGGTGAACGCCGGTGGCACTACCAGTTCGTTCACCATGGTATCTGGGACTGGGACTTACCCTGCGCGCCTATCCTGTTCGACATGGAAATGGATGGCCGGATAATCAAGGCCCTGGCACAACCGAGCAAGCAAGCCTTCCTGTATGTGCTGAACCGGGAAACCGGCGAGCCCATCTGGCCCTTCGAGGAGCGTGAAGTCCCGCAATCCGAATCCCCGTATGAGCGCACCAGTGCAACCCAGCCATTCCCGACCCGGCCGGCAGCCTTTGACCGTCAGGGACTGACCCGGGATGACCTCAACGACCTGACGCCGGCATTGAAAGCGGAAGCCGAGCAAATCGTGGAGCAGTTCCAGCTGGCTGACATGTTTACACCGCCAGCTGTGACTCGGGAGGGTGGACCCATCGGCACCCTGATGCTGCCATCCAATATAGGGGGAGCCAACTGGCCGGGTGGCAGTTTTGATCCGGAAACCAACCGTCTGTACATCCATTCCCATACTTCTGTATTCAACCTGCCGAACGTGGATGCTGACTTCGAACCCTTCAATCCCGGGCCGGACGGCGAGCCGCCAGCACCAAGGGCCAGGCCATTGGGCCTGGGGTTGCAACCGCGCCGTATCGACCCCTATCTGCAGGGCACGATTCCCCTGATCAAGCCACCCTATGATCGCATCACGGCCTATGACATGAATACCGGCGACATACTCTGGCAGAAAGCCCATGGCACAACGGAAGACCGGATACGCAATCATCCGGCGCTGGCAGGCGTCGAGAACCTCGATCGTCTCGGGTCCTACGGCCGCATTTTTATCGGTACGTTAACCACCAGGAGCCTGGTGATCGCCGGGGAAGGTGCTGTACATACCAACGCTGATGGCGAAACCGTGGCCCTGCTGCGTGCCTATGACAAGGACACAGGCGAGGATGTCCAGGGGCGTATTGAAATGCCGGCACGCCAGACCGGCTCCCCCATGACTTTCCTGCACAATGGCAAGCAGTATATCGTGGTGGCAGTCACCCATGGCGGCGCCAATGTGGGCGCAGAACTGGTGGCCTATACACTACCCTGATTGACCCGGAACAGTGTAAAGTCATCTTTGCATTGGCTGGTTATGTCAGGATAGAACAAACATAAAACCGGAATCGTATCGTATGAACAAAACACTTCCTGAACGTGCAGGCAGGCTCATCCTGGCATTGATACTCGTTTGCAGCCAGAGTGCCATTTTCGCCCAGGATCTGCCGGCGCGAGACATCCCTGCGGGCCGCCAGGGCCAGGTGGATCAGTCCAGGGCAGGTTCACCTAACGGCGGCCGACCTGAAATCCATACTGTGACAGACATGGAGAACATGACCGGCTATACCGCGCCGGGCGCACGCGCCTATGCCAACCTGGCCGTTGCCGCCAGCGCCGGACAATGGCCGGTCACACTCTACTACCGGTGCAAGTACCCCGCCGGCGGCACGTCGATCAATGCACCCATGCCGCAACCGATGGAAGTCTTCGATGACGTTTATTCCCTGGGGGATGATGCGAACAACATCTGGGCTATAGATACCGAAGAGGGCATCATCCTCATTGATGCCCTGACCACCGAGGAAGATGCCAGAAACATCATTGTGAAGAACATGGAACGGGTAGGGCTTGATCCCAGGCGCATTCGACATATCCTGGTCACCCATAACCACCTTGACCATTTTGGCGGGGCGCCTTACCTGAAATCCCTTTCCGGTGCGAAGATGGGCGCCAGTCGCCTGGACTGGGAAGGCGAGTCCGCCTTTGGCTCGATGCCGCCGAAGGAGTTCGGTGATTACGACATCGCTGACGGCCAGGAGATCACGCTGGGCAGCCGCACCATTACCGCCATTCTCACCCCGGGGCATACTCCGGGCACTCTCTCCTTTATCTTTCCGGTATCCGACAATGGCACCGAACATGTCGCTGCGCTGTTCGGCGGCCAGGGCAAACCGCGGGACATGGAATCACTGATGCTGTTTCGCCGCGGCCTTGACCATTTTGCCGATGCCACTGACCGGATGCAGGCCGACGTGGTGCTCTCCAACCACACCGTCGGGGATGACGGCCTGACCAGGATTGCGCAACTGGCACAGCGTCAGCCGGGTGCTCCCCATCCCTATGTCGTCGGCCGCGAGGGAGTGATTGGTTACAACGCCCTGTTCAATGCCTGCCTGAGTGCAGACATCGACCAGATGGTCTGGGACCAGGCCAGCAAAACACAGTAATCGGAGAAGAAAATAGAGAACAATACTATGCACAAGACTATCTCCCCGATACTTTCCTTCTTGATAGGCACCTGTCTCCTGGTGTCCGGTTGCCTGGCAGCTGAAAACACTCTGGACAGCCACCGGGTCACACAGGCAAAAATGGATGAATGGAAAAAATCCCTGTCCAACTGGGGGCGCTGGGGCAGCGAGGATGAGAAAGGGACACTCAATTTCATCACGCCGGACATCCGGGTGCGTGCCGCAAGCCTGGTAAGGGAAGGGATTTCCGTGTCCCTGGAACGGGAAATCGTGCCGGTCATGGCCGATCCCGATGCTGAAGATCCCAAGGGCCGAATTGCGGTTCTCCAGCGCATGGTGTCCGGTCCTCCCGAACGCACTACCGGTTCCACCGACAGGATTTCCATCGTTGCCCATGGCTATACCCTCACTCATTTCGATGCCTTCGGCCATCATTTTCATGACGGCAAGATGTACAACGGCTTTGAGGCCAGTGAACATGTTTCCATGACCGAGGGGCTCTCGAAAGGCAGCATTGCCGCTTTCGAGGAAGGCGTGTTCACCCGTGGCGTCATCGTCGACATTCCCCGGCTCAGGGGAGTGCCCTGGCTGGAACCGGGTACCCCGGTTTTTATCGAGGACATCCAGGCCTGGGAAGCACAAACCGGTATTCAGATCGGAAAGGGTGATGCCGTCTTCTTTCGCACCGGCCGCTGGCAGCGTGAAGACGAATTGGGAGCCTGGGACATCGCCAGCATAGCGGCGGGGCTGGATGCCTCCGTGATTCCCTGGCTTCATGAACGGCAGATTGCCCTGGTAGGTACCGAATCAGCCATGAGTGTGGTTCCGTTCCCTGACACCACCACGCTGGATAATCCAGATGACTACCTGCCTGCGCACAACTTTGCACTGGTGACGCTGGGGATGCCGCTTATCGATAATGCCGACCTGGATGATCTCGCCGAAACGGCGGCATCACTGGAACGTTATTCGTTCCTGTTCACGGTCGCGCCCATTCGGGTGACCACAGGCACCGGGGCAACCGTCAACCCGATAGCGACTTTCTGACTATTCTCTGGAAATAACAGGAATGTGGGTGTCACTTTGCTTATGCGGTGACGATGGAATCCGTATCATGGGAGAAAAGGCGTTTTTCGGTTTCAAGACAAGTCTCTCATTCACCCTGCAGGATTGCCATCCGAGCATGAGTGAGCATGGGATACCACTGTTGATTCTCACTGTGAATCATTGAAAATTCAGTAAGTTATGAGGGAGTGTCCCTGTTTTTCTTGCTTTTCCGCAAAGTGTAATGAAAAGTAGAGGGCAAACGAACCAAAGGAACAGGTCATGGCAACACTCACAGCAAGAAAACTGACGACTGGCGCGTTGCTTCACCCTTGCCCCGGTCACTGACGGATTACTCTGCACCATTTGCTGAGCTCTCAGGATAGCAGCCTGCTCCTGATGTGATGCCCCGGCAGGCACGAAAGTCCCGCCCTTGATCTGTACTTCAATAATGTATTCATCTGATCTGGCCATAAGCCTTCCTACAAGGTTGCTAATTCAACTGCTGATCTGAGCTTGTCTACGCTTACATCAATGTAGCGCTGAGTCGTGCTGAGCGAGCTATGACGCGCCAATTCCTGGATGACCCGGACACTTACACCCTTTTCCGACAGGGCTGTGATAAAAGTCCTGCGGCCACTGTGGCTACTGGCATGTGCTATGCCAGCAGCTTCATAGAGGGTGCGGAATAGGTTCTGGATAGTCTGGCTGGTAAAAGCCCCCCGTTTTTGAGTCACCAGTAGGGGAGAGGTCAGGTCCTGGTGCAAGTAGGGGCGTTTTTGCAGGTAGTCCCGTATTTCCGCCCTGAGCCGGCTATTCAGGACTACGGTTTGAGTTTTGCTGCCCTTGGTTTGATGGCTGTCTAAGCGTATCTCCTGCTCGATCTCCCATCCATCTGTACTGGTGGACATAACATCACCCACCTTGAGGGCGGCTATTTCACACGCTCTGAGCCCTGCCAAATAGCTGAGCAGCACGATGACCCTATTTCGGTCGGCGTATCGAGAACTCTGGACGATCTTCAAGAGCCTTTTCAGCTCGGTATGGGTCAGTACTTTCGCTTGTTTCATCAGTGTAGTCCTCATCAGTTTCCCGGACCGGGACTCCGTCATGCGTAGGTTCGAATCCTACCACCCCAGCCATTTCCTCACGTATTCCCAGGCACAGCCATCCCGGCTGTATTTCTGCGCCGCTCTCGCCCTATACTCATCCCCTTTGCCGACGGCCTATGGGGGATTGTCATGGTGTGGAAAAACCGCTGCTGGGGATGCTTGCTGCTGTGTACATGCGTGCCGGGATGGCATGTCGTGGCACAACCGGACTGGCAAACGGTCACTGATGACCGGTTACTGAATCCTGAGCCTGGTGACTGGATGAACTATCGCCGCACTTACGATGCCACGGCCTTCAGTCCGCTGGACAGCATCAACCGCCGCAATGTCGATGAACTGCGCATGACCTGGAGTTATGCCATGCGCGATGGCAGCCGCTGGCTGGCTACCCCCATCGTGGCCAATGGCCTGATGTTCATCGGGGAAGGCACCGGCCGCATCATTGCCCTGAACGCTGTCACCGGTGAACTGGTCTGGAGTCACACGCGCACCTATCCCGCCGATATCGCCCTGTCCGAGGCCAATCGCCGTTTTCGCGGGGTATCCCTGTATGGCGATACCCTCTACTGGGGTACGGCAGACAGCTACGTGGTGGCCCTGGATGCGCAAACCGGCGAGAAGCGCTGGGAAACCCGCACGGCTGATTACCATGACGGGGAGGGCCATGCCCATCCGCCGCTGCTGGCCAACGGTAAGTTGTTTATCGGCATGTCCGGGGGTGATTTTGCCGCCCGCGGCAGCCTGAAAGCCCTGGATGCACAAACCGGTGAGATTCTCTGGACCTTCTACACGATCCCCGGACCGAATGACCCGGGTGCCGAAACCTGGGACTGGGAGGCCGAGTATCCACCCTCGGGTGCCGCCACCTGGAACACGCTGAGCTATGACCCCGATCTGAACCTGGTGTATGCCCCGACTGGCCAGCCGGCGCCCTGGACGACAACCCCCGAAGGCCATGGCGATGCCCTGTATGCGAACAGTGTCATAGCCGTGGATGCCGATACCGGTGAATTGCGCTGGCATTACCAGCTGGTGCCCCAGGACAACTGGGACCGGGCCACCTATGAAAGTCTGCTGGTGGACCTGGAGATCGATGGCGTTGAACGCAAAGCCCTGATCCAGACCGGCAAGATCGGCTGGAGCGTGGTGCTGGACAGGGCCACCGGTGAGTTTCTCAAGGCCTATCGTACCGCCTACGACAACACCATCACGGACTGGACCGCCGAAGGACGTCCCATCTACAACCCCGATACTGTGCCGCAGCCGGAAGATGTGGACTCCGGCAAGGTGTTCCAGGTCTGCCCGCACCCGCATGGTGTGCGTAACCTGAATGCGCCCAGCTTCAGCCCGGACACCGGGCTGTACTACCTGGGCGTCAACAATTCCTGCATGAATGCCATGGTCGTGACACCAGTCCGGCATTCCCGCTTCGGACTTACCGGCATCACCTACACCCCGACGCTGGCACCGGGCTATGACTACGTGGGTGAGTTTGCTGCCTTCGATCCGGTTGCCGGCGAGCGGCGCTGGACCTGGCGACCGGAAAGCGGTGCGCCAATGACAGCATCGGCACTGGCGACAGCCGGGAATATCGTGTTTGGCGGCACTGCTGACCGCCAGTTCTTTGCGCTCGATAACCGCAACGGGGACCTGCTCTGGCAAACCCGGCTGAATGGCGATGTGTCTGGCGCCCCCATCAGCTATGAAATCGATGGCAGGCAGTACATCGCCGTGACGGCCGGCGGTGGCGCCGCACAAACCTCCACCCTGGGGCGCCTGGTCGATGTCGATATCACCCAGGGCTCTGGGGTGATCTGGGTATTTGCCCTGCCAGCGCGTGAGCCGTCCCAGGTGCCGCGACCGGTACGGGCCGACATCACCGAAATCTCGGTGGGCAGCGGCGTATTCAATGCCGCGCAGGCAGCCCGTGGCGCTCGGGTTTTTGCCGACCACTGCAGCGACTGTCATGAAGCCGGCAACTATGCCGGGCAGGCCCTGCACACCAAGTGGGGCAGTTTCACCCTGGGCGATATCTACAGTGACATTGCCGTGTCCATGCCGCCGGAAAACCCCGGCGGGCTGCCACCGGAAGACTACGCCAGCATCATTGCCTACCTGCTCAGCGAAACCGGTTATGCGCAGGGCAGTGAGGATGACTTGCTGCCGGCCGACCGCTTCCAGCTGCAGCGTTATGTCATCGATGTGCCTGGGGTGAATTACTGATTCAGGACAAGTCGGGATGAATCACTTTAATCGGGCTTTTAATTAGCCTTAACCGGATACTCACCGGCTTTCTTTATCATTTGCCCAGGCAAACAGTCAGGGTAATCGACTTTGAAAGTACAAAGTGACCTGCTTCAGAAGGTGCCGGCAGCACATCACTGCCCGGCTGACCACACTCCCCTTGAAACCCCCGTGCAACGCCTGCTTTACGGTGTCCAGGGTACCGGCAACGGCCACATCAGCCGGGCCGCTGCCATGAACAAGGCCCTGGCTGAAACCGGCAGGTATGACGTGCACTGGGCCATGAGTGGCCGCTCGCAGCAGCCCCTGATGTGCTGTGATGACTACCACTGGTATCGCGGGATGACCTTTGTGACCCGTGATGGCCGTATCCGCATGCTGGACACGCTGGCCGGCAATGATGTCTTCCAGTTCATGCGGGATATACGCAACGCACGTCTGGATGACTACGACCTGATCATCAGTGATTTCGAACCGGTGATTTCCTGGGCTGGCCGGCAACAGGGCAGGGAAGTGATTGGCGTGGGGCACCAGTATGCCTTCTACCATGATGTGCCGGTGGCGGGATACAACCCGGCAGCCAGGCTGCTGATGAAATACTTTGCACCGGCCGACACCAAGGTCGGCCTGCACTGGCATCACTTCGACCAGCCCATCCTGCCGCCTATCGTCGACATGCATTCAGTAGACCTGAGCCAGGCGCCGGTCAGGAACAAGGTGCTGGTTTACCTGCCTTTCGAAAACCAGGATGCCCTGGTCCAGATGTTCAGTGACATGCCGGACTGGCAGTTCACGCTCTACCATGCCGACATGGAAAACTTCAGTTACGGCAATATCCACACCCGGGCAATCTCCAAAACCGGTTTCAAGAATGACCTGGTGACCTCGGAGTATGTCATCACCAACTCGGGGTTCGAGTTGATCAGTGAATGTTTGCCGCTGGGCAAACGTATTCTCACCAAACCCCTGCATGGCCAGATAGAACAGTTGTCCAATGCCCGGGCCCTGGAGGAACTGGGCTATGCTACGGTCATCAAGCGCCTGGATCGTGATGTCATTCGCCAGTGGTTGCAGGGCAAGGCACCGGTATTTCGTGTGCAGTACCCCGATGTTGCCAGGGCCATCGCACAATGGCTGGGTGAAAAA
>Ga0255772_10004437_pt1 | contig 13236 bp, 10 predicted proteins | sample 071ome_34_FD_179970 | JGI IMG/M metagenome (GOLD analysis project Ga0255772, IMG submission 179970) | Coastal salt marsh microbial communities from the Groves Creek Marsh, Skidaway Island, Georgia - 071411BT metaG (version 2) | ecosystem: Environmental > Aquatic > Marine > Intertidal zone >...
GAGGAAGTGGGCAGCCTGTGCGGATTACCCGCCATGGGTGTTTATACCGTGGATGATTTCAACGAGGTGCTGGAAGACTTCGATGTGATGATCGATTTCACCAGCCCGGCAGCGACCATGGTGCACCTGGAAACCTGTTTGAAAGCCAAAAAGAGCCTGGTCATTGGTACTACCGGTTTCAGTGACGAGCAGAAACAGGCCATTGTCGATGCCGCGAAGGAAATACCCATTGTCTTTGCACCCAATATGAGTGTGGGAGTCAACCTGTGCCTGAACCTGCTGGAGCAGGCGGCGAAAGTGATTGGTGATGACTCTGATATTGAAATCATTGAGGCCCATCACCGCCACAAGAAGGATGCCCCGTCTGGTACAGCGTTGAAGATGGGTGAGGTGGTAGCCGATGCCCTGGGCCGTGATCTTGAGGAAGTGGCAGTGTACGGACGGCAAGGCAATATTGGTGAACGCGATGACAAAACCATCGGCTTTGAGTCAATACGTGCCGGAGACATCGTTGGCGATCACACCGTCATGTTTGCCGCCGATGGTGAGCGTGTCGAGATTACCCACAAGTCCAGCAGCCGCATGACCTATGCTGCAGGCTCGGTCAAAGCCGCCATCTGGCTGCAGGAAAAAAAGGCCGGCTTATACGATATGAAGGATGTGCTGGGCTTATAAACCGGCTGGTACCGTATAAAACAGGTGTCTTTTTAAAAGAATATTCAAGATAGACACTTATTGAGATGGACAAACGGGTACCATTTTTCATAGAATAAGTTTTCAGTATGAAGACACTGAAACAGGCAAAAGTCCTCCTTATCGGACTTACCAGAATTTGAAGAAGCGGAATAGGGTTCTCCCATTCCGCTTTTTTTTAAACTGTATTCCGGTCACTGTTTCAGAGATGTCTTTAAATCACTTGTTACTTTTTTCATTTTCAGCCGGAATTTTCGGTTGAAGCTCTCTACGGGCTGAATTTCAGCCTCACCAGGAGACTGGGTGACCAGATGACTGTGTGAAAAGTGGAGAGAAATACTGAACGCTGACAGCCAGCGGAAAAGAGGAGACTATGCAATACAAGCCTGCCATCCTGGCACTTGAAGACGGTTCCTTGTTCGAAGGAATTTCAATTGGTGCCGAGGGTCAGACATCCGGTGAAGTGGTTTTCAATACAGCCATGACCGGCTACCAGGAGATCCTGACAGACCCTTCCTATGCACAGCAGATCATTACCTTTACCTATCCCCATATAGGCAATACCGGAACCACACCGGAAGACGACGAGTCCGAAAAAGTCTGGGCTTCAGGCATGATCATTCGCGACCTGCCTTTGCTTGAAAGCAATTTCAGAAACGAGCAAACCCTGACCGACTTTTTGAAGTTGCGTAACGTAGTCGCCATCTGTGATATCGACACCAGGCGCCTGACACGCATTCTGCGTGACAGCGGACCATTGAATGGCTGCGTTGTTGCCGGTGGCGTGCTCGAAATCGACCCGGATAAAGGCAAGGAAGCAGCAATTGCCGGCGCCAAGGCCTTTCCCGGGCTGGTCGGCATGGACCTGGCCAAGGTGGTTTCCTGTACTGATACCTACAAGTGGCGTGAAGGATCCTGGCGACTGGGCAAGGGCCACAGGGAGCCCAAGAAGCCCGGTAAATTCCACGTGGTTGCCTACGACTTTGGCGTCAAGCGCAATATCCTGCGCATGCTGACTGACCGCTCCTGCCAGGTGACGGTTGTCCCGGCAGAAACTCCCGCCAGTGAAGTGCTGGCCATGGAGCCCGATGGCGTCTTTCTTTCCAATGGCCCCGGTGATCCGGAGCCCTGTGATTACGCCATCACGGCAATCAAGGAAATCCTGGAGACAGGCCTGCCGATGTTTGGCATCTGCCTGGGTCACCAGCTGCTGGCACTGGCCAGCGGAGCCAGCACCGTGAAGATGAAGCTTGGCCATCATGGTGCCAACCATCCCGTCCAGGACCTGTCTTCCGGCCGGGTGCATATTACTTCCCAGAACCATGGCTTTGCCGTGGACGAGAAGTCGCTGCCAGGAAACGTCAAGGCCACGTACAAGTCCTTGTTTGATGGATCGCTCCAGGGTATCCAACTGACGGACAAACCAGCCTTTGGATTCCAGGGGCATCCCGAGGCAAGTCCCGGACCCCATGACATAGCCCCGGTCTTTGATCATTTCATCGACCTTATCCAGGCACATGCCGGATAACACCCAAATCAACTGGAACAGGAACTGAATTAAAACTGCACACTGACTATGCCAAAAAGAACTGACATTGAAAGCATTCTGATTATCGGCGCCGGCCCCATCGTTATTGGCCAGGCATGCGAATTTGACTACTCCGGCGCACAGGCCTGCCAGGCGTTGCGCGAAGAGGGGTATCGCATCATCCTGGTGAACTCCAACCCGGCCACCATCATGACCGACCCCGGCATGGCCGATGCCACTTACATCGAACCCATTGAATGGCAAACGGTGGAAAAAATCATCGCCAAGGAAAAGCCGGATGCCATTTTGCCTACCATGGGTGGGCAGACTGCACTGAACTGTGCCCTGGACCTGGACAAGCACGGCATCCTGGAAAAATACGGTGTTGAATTGATCGGTGCCCGCAAGCACGCCATCGACAAGGCGGAAGACAGGGAGCTGTTCGACAAGGCCATGGAAGCCATTGGCCTGGAAACACCGAAACACGAGTTTGCCCACAACCTGGATGAAGCACACCAGGCCATGGAAAAACTGGGCTTTCCCTGCATCATTCGTCCTTCTTTCACCATGGGTGGCAGTGGCGGTGGTATTGCCTACAACAAGGAAGAGTTCGAGGAAATCTGCAAACGCGGCCTGGCGCTGAGCCCGACCAATGAATTGCTGATCGATGAATCCCTGATCGGCTGGAAAGAATACGAGATGGAAGTTGTCAGAGACAAGAACGACAACTGCATCATTGTCTGTACCATCGAAAACCTCGACCCCATGGGTATCCATACGGGTGACTCCATCACCGTGGCACCGGCCCAGACCCTGACGGACAAGGAATTCCAGATCATGCGAAACGCAGCCTGCGAAGTGCTGCGGGAAATCGGTGTCGAAACCGGCGGTTCCAACGTGCAGTTCGCCGTTGATCCGCAAACAGGTCGCCTGGTGGTCATTGAAATGAACCCCAGGGTGTCACGTTCTTCTGCGCTGGCATCCAAGGCCACTGGCTTCCCGATTGCCAGGGTGGCAGCCAAGCTGGCTGTTGGCTTTACGCTGGATGAGCTGCGCAATGAAATCACCGGTGGTGTGACACCGGCCTCATTCGAGCCGACCATTGACTACGTGGTCACGAAAATTCCGCGTTTCACCTTTGAAAAATTTCCCCAGGCTCCCGATCGCCTGACTACACAGATGAAGTCTGTGGGCGAGGTGATGGCTATTGGTCGTACCTTCCAGGAGTCTATGCAGAAAGCACTGCGTGGACTGGAAGTGGGTATCTGTGGCTTTGACCCCATCCTGGACAATGAAGCAAGCAATGCCCAGGAAGTGCTGCTCAGGGAACTCAAGGATGCAGGTGCCGAACGTATTCGATACGTGGCCGATGCTTTCCGGGCCGGCATGTCCGTGGAAGAATTGTTTGAACATACCCATATTGATCGCTGGTTCCTGGTCCAGATAGAAGACATCATCAAGGACGAGCAGATGCTGGCCACAGCCAGCCTGGATATGCTGGAGAAATCCACGCTCTATCGACTCAAGCGCAAAGGGTTTTCCGATGAGCGCCTGGCGCAGGTGCTTGGTGTCAAGGAGAGTGAGGTCAGGCAGCGTCGTTATGACCTGGAAATCCACCCGGTCTATAAACGCGTGGACACCTGTGCCGCCGAATTCCGTTCTACCACGGCTTACATGTACTCCACCTACGAGGAGGAGTGTGAAGCCGAGGTCAGTGACCGCAAGAAAATTATCGTTCTGGGTGGTGGTCCCAACCGTATCGGCCAGGGTATTGAATTTGATTACTGCTGTGTCCATGCCGCGCTGGCCATGCGTGAAGAAGGCTACGAGGCGATCATGATCAACTGCAACCCGGAAACGGTGTCCACTGACTTCAATGTGTCCGACCGTCTGTATTTTGATCCGGTCACCCTTGAAGACGTCATGGAGATAGTCCGGATTGAGAATCCTGTCGGCATGATCGTCCAGTTTGGTGGCCAGACCCCGCTGAAGCTGGTGACCCAGCTGGAAAAACTTGGTGTGCCTATTATTGGTACGCCCGCCGATGCCATCGACAGGGCTGAAGACCGCGAACGTTTCCAGAACATGATCCAGAAGCTGGAACTGAAACAGCCGGCCAACAGCACGGTCCGCAGCCTGGAAGAGGCCGTGGAAAAAGCGCAGGAAATCGGTTACCCGCTGGTGGTACGTCCTTCCTACGTGTTGGGTGGACGCGCCATGGAGATCGTCTACAACGAAGCCGAACTCAAGCGCTATATCAAGAGTGCCGTGGATGTGTCCAATGAAAGCCCCGTGCTGCTGGACTACTACCTGAACTCTGCCATTGAAATGGATGTGGATGTTGTCAGCGACGGGGAAGATGTTGTCGTGGGATCCATCATGCAACATATCGAGCAGGCCGGTGTACATTCCGGTGACTCTGCCTGTTCCCTGCCGCCCTACAGCCTGCCCATGGATATCCAGGACGAGATTCGCCAGCAGTGTATCCGACTGGCCAGGGAACTGGGTGTGGTCGGCTTGATGAATGCACAGCTTGCCTACCAGGACGGTGAAATTTATATCATCGAGGTCAATCCGAGGGCATCCAGGACCGTACCGTTTGTTTCCAAGTGTATTGGTGTATCCCTGGCCAAGATAGCGGCCAAGTGCATGGCTGGCATCTCCCTGAAGTCGCAGAACTTTACGAAGGAAATTGTGCCTTCTTTCTATTCTGTGAAAGAAGCCATTTTCCCGTTCAACAAGTTCCCGGGTGTTGACCCCATTCTCGGACCTGAAATGAAATCTACCGGTGAGGTCATGGGTACAGGGGCAACCTTTGCCGAGGCCTATTACAAGTCACAGGGCCTGGGTGAATTGAAGATCCCGCTGGATGGCAAAGCCTTCATCAGTGTCAGGGAAGTTGACAAGCCCGAGCTGCCGGAACTGGCAAAGAACTATCATGACCTGGGTTTCAAACTGGTGGCCACCAAGGGAACCGCCAAGGTGATTGCCGAAGCCGGCATTCCGGTTGAAGCAGTCAACAAGGTGATGGAAGGACGTCCGCACATTGTGGACATGTTGAAAAATGACGAAATTGATCTTATCGTAAACACTACGGAAGGTCGCCAGGCCATCGCTGATTCGGCTACCATCCGCAGCACTGCCCTGAGGCACAACGTCTACTGTACAACGACCATTGCCAGCGCCAAGGCGGTTTACGAGGCCCTGGTATTCGGTGGTGATACATCCGTTAACAGCCTGCAGCACCTGCACGCAGAACAGAAATCCTGACCTCGGCCGGGTGGTCCTGTTCAACAAAAATTAACCAGAGAGATTGTCCATGCGAAAAGTACCCATGACCATTGATGGGGCGGAAAGATTGAGGGCTGAACTGAGTGAACTCAAGACTGTCCAGCGCCCGAAAATTACGCAAGCGATTGCGGAAGCGCGTGAACACGGCGACCTCAAGGAAAACGCGGAATATCATGCTGCCCGTGAGCAACAGAGTTTCTGCGAAGGCCGTATCAAGGAAATTGAAGGCAAGCTGGCCGACTCTGAAATTATTGATATCAAGACAATCCCTGCTACTGGCAAGGTGATTTTTGGCACTACGGTGACGCTTTACAATATCGATACGGAAAAGTCAGTGACTTACCAGATCGTGGGTGAAGACGAAGCGGATGTAAAAAGCGGCAAGATTTCGGTGGGCTCACCAATCTCCCGCGCTATGATGGGTAAAGCCGAAGGCGATGAGATAACGGTTAATGCGCCGGGGGGAGAGGTACTTTACGAGATTGAGAAGGTGGAGCACCTATAAAAAGACGATAAACCGATAAAAGGATAAATCGATAAAGGGATTACAGTTTATCTCAAGAACTTACCTTTATCGCTTCATCGGTTTATCGCTTTATCGTTCCTCCGAATACCGCTGAACGTTTGACAAGTGCGGCTTCTGCTCAGCGGCCTTCCGATAAATCAGCGCAACTTTCCCGATTGTCTGAACCAGTTCTGCATTCTGGTTGTCACAGATTTCGTTGATGACCTCTTTTCGGGCTTCCCTGTCTTCGGAGACAATCCTGACCTTGATCAGTTCGTGGTCATTCAGGGCGCGGTTGATTTCTGCGAGTACGTTTTCGCCGAGACCGTTGGCCACGATCACCACCGGATTCAGGTGATGGCCGATACTGCGGTATTTTTTCTGGGTTTTCTTGTCTAATGACATGTGTTGTGTGTCCGGCTTGCATCACTTTCAAAAGGGCGCGCATTGTACCTGATCCTCGATAGAATGAAATATGAGCAAGTCCAAAAGCAGCAAAAACTGGCTGAAAGAGCATGAAGGCGATGCCTGGGTGAAAAAATCCCGGGAAGAAGGTTATCGTTCCCGTGCCTGCTACAAGTTGCTGGAAATCCAGAAATCTGACCGCATCATGAAGCCGGGCATGACCATCGTGGACCTGGGTTCTGCTCCCGGTGGCTGGTCCCAGGTGGCTGCTGAAATTGCCGGCAGTAAAGGCCGTGTAATCGCCTCCGACATCCTGGACATGGAACCTGTGCCTGGCGTAGATTTTGTGCAGGGTGATTTCACAGAAGACTCCTGCCTGAATGCTATACTGGGACTGGTCGATGATGGCCGGAACCTGTCAGATCCGCGCTGTGTAGACCTTGTAATATCGGATATGGCCCCCAATTTAAGTGGTATGGCAGCCATTGATCAGCCCAGGTCGATGCACCTGGTTGAACTGGCACTCGATTTTGCCCGTACTACCCTGAAACCAGGGGGGGCATTGCTCACCAAAGTCTTCCAGGGTGATGGCTTCGATGCCCTGCTCAAGGACATGCGCGGAGAATTTTCGCAGGTTTTGAGCAGAAAACCCGATGCATCCCGGTCCCGTTCCAAGGAGCTCTATTTGCTGGCCAAGGGATATAAACCCTGAAATCGCCTTAATCCCGCGTGTTTACTGGGGTTATAAGGCGGTCATAGCGGCTGATTCCTGTAGGCAAAGCAGGCAAATAATGTAAGAATTGAACCAGAATACTTGCTGGGACGCTGAACGCTACAGGACATTGCACCAGTCAGTCCTGTTAAACACAAGTTGTAACCGAGACTTAAAAAGGGAGATAAGCCCTTGAATGATATGGCAAAAAATTTATTACTCTGGATGATTATTGCGGCAGTCCTGCTGACTGTTTTCAATAATTTCAACCAGCCCAGCAACGCTGAACAACTGGATTACTCCGATTTCATCCGTGAAGTCCAGGAAGGCAACGTGTCCGAGGTGACCATCAGCGGGGTCAATATCATTGGCCTGAAGCAAAATGGCACCCGTTTCAACACGGTGCGCCCCTATATTGATGATCCCAAGCTGATGGACGATTTGCTGTCGCATGATGTCCGCGTTCGCGGTCAGGAGCCTGAACAACAGAGTATCTGGACACAGCTATTGGTGGCCTCATTCCCCATTCTCATCATCATTGCCGTGTTCATGTTCTTCATGCGGCAAATGCAGGGTGGTGGTGTCGGCGGCAAGGGCGGTCCCATGGCCTTTGGCAAGAGCAAGGCCAAGATGCTGACCGAAGACCAGGTCAAGGTGACCTTTGCCGACGTGGCGGGGGTTGATGAGGCCAAGGAAGACGTCAAGGAACTCGTGGACTTCCTGCGTGAGCCTGACAAGTTCCAGCGCCTGGGTGGTCGTATTCCCCGTGGCATCCTGATGGTAGGTCAACCCGGTACCGGTAAGACCTTGCTGGCAAAAGCCATTGCCGGTGAAGCCAAGGTGCCGTTCTTCTCCATTTCCGGTTCCGACTTCGTGGAAATGTTTGTCGGTGTCGGTGCATCCCGTGTCCGTGACATGTTTGACCAGGCCAAGAAGCAGTCGCCCTGCATTATTTTCATCGATGAAATCGACGCCGTAGGTCGCCATCGTGGTGCCGGTGTCGGCGGTGGTCATGATGAACGTGAGCAGACCCTGAACCAGTTGCTGGTGGAAATGGATGGTTTTGAAGGTAATGAAGGTGTGATCGTCATCGCCGCCACCAACCGTCCGGATGTACTGGACCCCGCGCTGCTGCGCCCCGGTCGTTTTGACCGCCAGGTGGTGGTTGGCCTGCCCGATATCCGTGGCCGCGAACAGATTCTGAAAGTCCATATGCGCAAAGTACCGATTTCCGATGGCGTCGATGAGTCCGTGCTGGCGCGCGCCACACCGGGATTCTCAGGTGCCGACCTGGCCAACCTGGTTAATGAGGCCGCCCTGTTTGCCGCCCGTTCCAGCAAGCAGCGTGTCACCATGGAAGAATTCGAGAAAGCCAAGGACAAGATCATGATGGGTGCCGAGCGTAAATCCATGGTCATGTCCGACAAGGAAAAACTCAATACGGCTTATCATGAAGCAGGCCATGCCATTGTGGGCCGTCTCGTGCCTGAGCATGACCCGGTCTACAAGGTCAGCATCATTCCCCGCGGCCGTGCCCTGGGTGTGACCATGTTCCTGCCGGAAGAGGATCGTTACAGCCACAGCAAGACCAGCATTCTCAGCCAGATATGCAGCCTGTATGGTGGCCGCATCGCCGAGGAAATGACACTGGGTGCCGAAGGTGTCACTACCGGTGCTGCCAATGACATTCAGCGTGCCACGCAAATGGCCCATAACATGGTCAAGAAGTGGGGCCTGTCCGAGCGCCTGGGGCCACTGCAGTATGACGATGAAAATGATGAAGTTTTCCTCGGCCGCTCTGCTGCCGCAGGCGGTGGCAAGGTCCTGTCTTCGGATACGACCAAGGCCATTGACGAGGAAGTACGCAGCATCATTGATAATTGTTACAACCGCGCCAAGCAGATTCTTAAAGAAAATCGTGAAAAACTTGAGGCAATGAAAGATGCGCTGCTGGAGTGGGAAACCATCGATGCGGGACAGATTGACGACATCATGACCGGCAAGAAGCCGCGTCCACCTGCCGGTTGGCATGACGATGATTACGGCTCAGGCAAGACCGTGACTGCAGAACCTGAAGAAAAACAGGAAGCCAGGCCCAAGGATAACGAGTCCAACAAGCCTATCGGTGGGCCGGCCAGCGAGCACTAGGAAGTTGTGTTCACTGTGCAAGCCGTTACAAAGCACGAAACAAGTTTGTAAAAGAACAGGAACGTTAGCAAGAGCAAGATAGTACGCCAAGGTACTGCGGAGAAGGGGCTCGTCAGAGCTCCTTTTTCGTTGAACAAAAGAAATCCCTGTCATGAAGCCAGCCCCTTTTGATTTTAATGGTAAGTCCCTGGACCTGTCGGTAGCCCATGTCATGGGTATCCTGAACGTGACGCCGGATTCGTTTTCCGATGGCGGCGAGCTGATGAATACCAGTGGCCACGTCGTGCTGGACAAGGTGTTGAAGCGAGCCGAGTCCATGGTGCGTGCCGGTGCGGCGATCCTCGATATTGGTGGAGAGTCAACACGTCCGGGGGCCGAGCCGGTCAGTACAGACCAGGAAATAAGCCGGGTCATGCCCGTCGTCGAGGCAGTCAGGCAGAACCTGGACACCATAGTGTCGGTGGATACCAGTAATCCGGAACTGATCAGCCTTTGTCGTGATGCCGGTGTGGGACTGATCAATGATGTTCGAGCCCTCAGCCGTGATGGTGCCATGGCCGCTGCTGCCGCATCCGGGCTGCCGGTGTGCCTGATGCACATGCAGGGGACACCTGAAAACATGCAGGACAATCCGGTTTACGGCGATGTGGTGGAAGAAGTGGCCGATTACCTGTCTGGCAGGGTCGCAGCCTGCGTTGAAGCCGGTATTGCCAGGGACAGGGTTATTCTGGACCCGGGTTTCGGGTTCGGTAAGACACTGGCCCATAATCTTGAGCTGCTGGGCAGACTTGAGGGGTTGCAGCGGTTAGAATTGCCCCTACTCGTGGGCATGTCCCGCAAAAGAATGATTGGCATGATCACCGGTCGCCGCGAAAAAGACCGAGTACAAGGCAGTGTGGCGGCTGCGGTGATTGGCGTGATGAATGGCGGCAGGATCGTTCGCACGCATGATGTCAGCGAAACCATGGATGCCCTGAAGATCTGCAATGAAGTCCTGAAGGTCCAGTAACACAAATCTAATAACAGCGAGCCAGGTTTTGGGAAAAAAATATTTCGGTACTGACGGCATCAGGGGGACGGTAGGTACCTACCCGATTACACCTGACTTTGTCCTCAAGTTAGGCTGGGCCACCGGGCGCGTGTTTGCCCAACAGGGTGGTGGCAAAATCCTCATTGGTAAAGACACCCGCATTTCCGGCTACATGTTTGAATCTGCCCTGGAAGCGGGGCTCACCTCTGCAGGCATGGATATCAATCTGCTGGGTCCCATGCCGACACCGGCTGTGGCTTATCTTACCCGTACATTCCAGGCCCGGGCCGGTATTGTCATCAGTGCCTCCCACAATGCCTTCCAGGACAATGGCATCAAGTTTTTCTCCAGTGAAGGCACCAAGTTGCCTGATGACATCGAGCTGGCTATCGAGGATGCCCTGGACAAGGAGTTGACTACGGTAGGCTCTGCCGAGATAGGCAAAGCCTCGCGCATCGTGGATGCCAGCGGCAGGTATATCGAATTTTGTAAAAGTACTGTTCCGGGCAACCTGCGTCTGAATGGTCTGTCAATCGTTCTCGACTGCGCCAATGGCGCCACTTATCACATTGCCCCCAATGTATTCCGGGAACTGGGTGCCAAGGTCAGCACAGTGGGGACGAATCCCGATGGCCTGAACATCAACCGGGATTGTGGCTCAACCTATCCGCAGCAACTGGTGGACAAGGTACTGGAAGAAAAAGCCGACCTGGGCATTGCCTTTGACGGCGATGGTGACAGGGTCATCATGGTGGATGGCAATGGTGAATTGGTCGATGGAGATGAGCTGCTGTATATCATTGCCCGCTACAAGCTCGGCAAACTGGGCAAAGGGGGCAAGGACCAGGGCATTATCGGCACGGTCATGAGCAACCTGGGTCTGGAAATTGCCCTGCGCGAGCTCGATATCCCGTTCAGGCGCACCAAGGTAGGTGACCGCTATGTCATGACCGAGTTGTTGACCCGGCAGTGGCTGTTTGGTGGTGAATCTTCAGGCCACATTATTTGCCTGGATTCGACTTCTACCGGCGACGGTATTATTTCTGCCTTGCAGGTCCTGGCGGCCATGCAGGTGTTTGACATGAGCCTGACAGACATCAAGCAGGGTATGGAGAAATTCCCCCAGACAATGATCAATGTCAGGAATGTCAGCAAGGAAGGCCTGGATGACGACCCGGCCATATGTTCTGCCATCGCCAGTGCCGAGAAGGAACTGGGCAAGACGGGGCGGGTATTGCTGCGGCCATCGGGCACCGAGCCCGTGGTGAGGGTCATGGTCGAAGGTGAGAATGCCGACCAGGTCAACCGCCTGGCCAATGCCATTGCCGAGGTGGTCAGTGCCCAGAAGCAGCAGGACGTGGCCTGAACGATGTCTTTACCTGGTAGCAACACAAAGGCGCTGAATCCTCCAAACCCCTGAATTTTCTTGCTTTGGCGCGTTTGGTTTCTTGCATATACCCCCCATCTTGGTTAGTATTTGCGCCCATTTTTGACGGGCTAAAATCCCGGGCCGGATGAATTCCGGACGAGATCGACAGGTCGAACTGGACACCACGTAGTATCATGCGAAAAGTATCATGCGAAACCCGCTGGTAGCAGCAAACTGGAAAATGCATGGTCGCACAGAAAGCAATGCGGCCTTGCTAAGTGCCCTGGTAGCTGGTCTCGATGCCCGGTCAGCGACCGAAGTATTGATTTGCCCGCCAGCGGTTTACCTGCAGCAGGCAGGTGAAAGCCTGAAAGGCTCCAATGTACTGCTGGGCGCACAGAATATGCATGCCAGTGAAAGCGGTGCTTTCACCGGTGAAGTGGCGGCACCGATGCTGCGGGATTTTGGCTGCAGCCACGTGATTATCGGTCACTCGGAACGGCGCGAGCTGTTTCAGGAAAGTGATCAGTTTGTGGCAGAAAAGTTTGCCACCGCTGTCGCTAACGACATCACACCCGTGTTATGTGTCGGTGAGAGTCGTGAGCAGCGCGAGGCCGGCGAAACAGAGGCGACAGTATTGCGACAGTTACAGGCTGTCGTGGAGCATGTTGGCATTGATGCCTTTGCTGGTGCTGTGATTGCCTATGAGCCTGTTTGGGCCATTGGCACTGGATTGACCGCTACGCCTGAACAGGCCCAGGAAGTCCACGCATTGATCAGGACTACCCTTGCCAGCAACAATAAAGAAGTTGCCGGGGCGATCAGGATTTTATACGGCGGCAGTGTCAAGGCAGGCAATGCTGAAGAACTGTTTGCCCAGCCTGATATAGATGGCGGTCTTGTGGGTGGTGCCTCACTGGTGGCAGAAGATTTTTTGAAAATTTGTTCGAGTTGCAAGTAACAGTAAATCAACTTCTGGTTTAGTCGTTTGGTTTAGTCGTTACTCAAGAGAGAATTTATGGAATCTATCATTATATTAGTACACGTCATTGCGGCTATCGCGATTACCGGTCTGGTGTTGATCCAGCAGGGTAAAGGTGCCGACATGGGTGCCTCTTTCGGTAGTGGCGCTTCCCAGACTATTTTCGGAAGCTCCGGCAGCGGCAACGTGCTGACCAAGTCAACCAGCATCATGGCGGTTGTCTTTTTTGTAACAAGCCTGGGGCTGGCTGTGTTGGCTCGCCAGCAGGCGGATCTGAGCATCGATAACAGTGGCCTGATCGAAAACCTCGACGAGATTGCTGTCCAGCAGGAAGCAGCTGCAGCAGCAAACCAGGCACAAAGCGATATTCCGGTGGTGGCAGATGAAGCACCGGAAGGTGATATCCCTGTCCTGGAAGACCAGGCACAGGCTGACGATGTGCCTGTTGTTGGAGCAGGAGTTGACGCAGGAGATACTGAAGAATAAGCCGAAGTGGTGGAATTGGTAGACACGCTATCTTGAGGGGGTAGTGACCTACGGTCGTGCCGGTTCAAGTCCGGCCTTCGGCACCAA
>Ga0255772_10004439_pt1 | contig 13233 bp, 23 predicted proteins | sample 071ome_34_FD_179970 | JGI IMG/M metagenome (GOLD analysis project Ga0255772, IMG submission 179970) | Coastal salt marsh microbial communities from the Groves Creek Marsh, Skidaway Island, Georgia - 071411BT metaG (version 2) | ecosystem: Environmental > Aquatic > Marine > Intertidal zone >...
TTACATGTCAAAGTGGTATGGGTTAACAGATGGTGAAGCATTTAAAATAGTTAAAAAATATTATCAAGGTTACGAAGCTTCTGATAAGTTAGAAGAAAAAATTTATAAAGATATAGAAAAAAGAGTGTCAAGTGACCCAAATTTTAATTGGTGGGATGACACCAGTAAATTACCTGACCCTAGGATTGATCAACCATATGTTGGTAGAAACTACATATTGTTTGGTGCACTGGCGGGTGTTAGAGAATATAATATGGAAATTATTTCTGATTTTGCAAAGGGATTACCTGTAGATGTTAGTACAGAAGTTTGTGGTATTTCAGATGAATGGGGTATAGATGGTCACTCACATAGTTATTTAACGGTAAAAGAACTAATAGATAGTAAATACTATAAAATGTCTGAGAAAGAATTATATGATATAGGTATGGGTGATTTTTTCTTTAAACAAGTAGTTAATACCCTATTAAGTATGGGTAATCCAAAAGATGTCAGAATCGTATTTTGGTTCGACAATTAAAAAAAATTAAAGTTTTTTTAAAAAAAATTTGACTTTTCAATAATTAGTTACTATATTTGTACTCACAAACATTAAAAACGACTTAAAAACAGAATTATGAACAACTCTCAAATGGATATGGTGGAAAATCAAAATGTTACTTTAACAGATAACGGGATGGTTACAAATCCTACTTCACTTAATAAGTGTGTAGATTTGTTTTTCTCTATCGGATCGATGAGAGGTAAGTCAAAGGATAAAGTTGTAAACCTATTTAATGAGGCGTACAATGAAAATCCATTAGTTGCGTCAAAAATCCTATTTTGGGTTAGAGACGTTCGTGGTGGTGCAGGTGAAAGAGACGTTTTCAGAAATGTGATTTCTTTCCTAACCACTAATTCACCACAAACAGTTAGAAAGAACATTGGACTAATTCCAGAATTTGGAAGATGGGACGATGTTTTAGTTCTACTTGGTACAGAGTTGGAGGATGATATGTTCTCCCTTATCAAAACCGCCCTATCAAACGGAGACGGTCTTTGTGCGAAGTGGATGCCGAGAAAAGGTGTCGTAGCCAACAAACTACGTAAATTGTTTAGAACCACACCTAAACAATATAGAAAGATGTTGGTAGAACTTACTAACGTTGTGGAATCTAAGATGTGTGCGGGAGATTGGGAGTCAATTGATTACTCAAAACTTCCATCTCTTGCGTCATCTAGATATCAGAAGTCATTTAACAAAAATGATAACGAAAGATACAACGAGTATAAAAAGTCTTTACAAGATGGTACTGCGAAAGTTAACGCTGGGGCAGTATACCCATATGATATCATTAAGTCTATGAATTACGGAGGTGATAACATTGTTTCTGAAAAACAATGGGAGTCATTACCTAATTGGATGGAAGGTTCCGTTGAAAGAATTCTTCCCGTAGTAGACGTATCAGGTTCTATGGGTTGTGAAGTAGGTGGAAACCCTAACCTATCTTGTATGGATGTGGCAATATCTTTGGGTATGTACATCTCGGAGAGAAATGAAGGTTCTTTTAAAGACGCTTTCATTACTTTCTCAAACAACCCACAACTCCAATACCTAACTGGGTCTCTATTAAGTAGACTGACACAACTTAGGAGAGCGGATTGGGGGATGTCTACTGATTTGGAGGCGGTGTTTAATCTTATTCTGAATCAGGCGAAGATGAACAATGTACCCGAAGATAATATGCCGACAAAGATTCTGATTCTATCAGATATGCAATTCAATCAGGCGACGCGAAGAGATAGTCTCGGTGCTCAGTCTATGATTGAGGCGATGTATGAGGAGGCAGGATACACTAAACCAGATATCATTTACTGGAACCTAAACGCCAAAGGGGGTAACTTCCCAGTGGAGTTTGATAAAAATGGTACGGCATTGGTATCAGGGTTTAGTCCGTCAATTCTTAAATCCCTTTTGGGTGGAAAGAATATGACACCAGAATCCATAATGATGGATACTGTAAATGACGACAGATACAGTGTAGTAACTGTATAAAACGTTCTTTGAAAGATATTTTGTGATAGTTAAGGAATAATTGCAGCAAATTTTCTAACTTTAAATTCAAGCTACAATAGAGAAGGGCTTTGTTAACCCTCCTAACCATAAGATTGTAAACCGTTTAGGCGGGGGACCACTCAGAGTTAGGTAAAGAGACTAACGATTCCGATATCACAAAGTATTAATGGTGTAAAACGAATGGTTTCTGCAAACTATCTTTAAGAACTAGAATGTAGATCAGCGGTTTTATTCTCCCTTTACCCAAAATTTATAAAGGGGGCAACCATAGGTGAGGTTTAAAATGGGATAGTCCCATCCTTTAGGTTGTAAAACACCCCTCTTGGTTTTGTCACAAGTAAAAATAAGACACTCAGTGGGGCTGAGTTAAAAATCTACCGTAGGGATGGACGCTACGTTAAATAACATCCAGATCCCCATTCCGACACCAAAAAATTAAAAGGGAGAGTACGTCAAAAATACTTTCCCTTTTTTGTTTTATTAAAAAATTTTTATTATATTTGTGATATGAGTAAAGTAGTTTACATAGGAGATATTCACGGTAGAGATGTGTGGAAAGAGATCGTTAAAAAACATTCTGATGCAGACACATTTGTTTTTATTGGGGATTACTTTGATTCGTTTAATATTAGTGGTATCGAACAACTTAGAAATGTGGAAGACATTGTAGAGTTTAAAAAATCTCAAGAGTTGGATCCTAACAAAAAAGTATATTTGTTGATTGGTAATCACGATATTCATTATTGGCCTGGTGTTAAAGACAAAGGTGGGACATCTGGTTTCCAACCAACAATGATGTTTCAGTTCGAACAATTCTTTAGAGAAAATGAGAATATGTTTCAGATGGCAGTTTCTTTGGGGGATACAATAAATAGAAGATTGTGTACACATGCGGGTGTAAGTGCAAAGTTTCTTAAAGATGTAGGATATTGGACATATGATTATGGAGATGAATCTCACGTAGCAGAGTTTTTAAATGATTTGTTCAAACATAAACCAAATGAGTTTACCTTTACTGCTTACAGTGATAGAGTAATGGGGTTTGTGGATGGGTATGGAGATAATGAAGACCAATCACCTATTTGGATTCGTCCAAAGTCTTTACAAAGGGCAAACAAAAATGAAGATATTAAGAAAATGTATGTTCAGATTGTAGGACATACACAACAAGACCACATTGATATCAAAGGTAAAACAACTGGAGGTAAATATTATTATATTGATACATTACCAACAGGTGAATATCTTGTTGAGGTTGATGGTGAGTTTAGTGTGGATTATTGTACTATTATAAAATATATTTAAAATTAATATTATGGGTTACGGAACGGCATTTACGACAGAAGTTTATTTAAACAGACAATTGTTTGAAAATCGTTGTCAATTGGATGAAATGGTTAAAGAATTAGAAGGTTATATTGAATCATCTAAAAGAGAGTTAACTGCGTTAGCGGTAGCAACACCAAGAGATATTATTGCGGAAAAAGATGAATCAGGTTATCCTCAAAATCCATTTGACGAGGTACTTAGAAAAACTTCTGAAATTTTTGAATTTATGGAAGAAAACTATAGTAATTTAAACAAACTTTACCAGTACCAACAGTATCTGGATGAGAATCCTGATGTGGATATGAATCAATTTAAAGATATGTAAAATGAAACACTTTATTAAAAGGAAAATTTGGCAAATTAAAAATGTATTTAGATGGTTACCGATCATTTGGAAACAATATGATTTTGATTACAACTATTCTTTAGAAGTTTTCAAATTTCAACTTCAAAAACAAGCCGAATTTTTAGAATCTGACAGAGCAGTAACTTTGTGTGCTAAAGATAAGGCAAAACGTATTCGTACCGTTATTAAGTTAATGGATAAAGTATATGAAGATGATTACTCTATGGAATATGTAGATAAACTAAAAGAGTTATATGGTAAAGATGTTTTGGAGGTTTCATTTGTAGAAACTGATGACACAACATTTAATGATTTTAGTGGTAAAACTGAAAAGTTATTTTCTATGAGATATAAATATGAAACATGGGATAATGCAGATGAAATAGAAAAGGTTAAAGAAAAACTTATTAAGGAATCACACGTTAAACAGATGCGTGCACATAAGATATTATGGTCTTTAATTGAAAAAGATATTAGGGATTGGTGGGATTAAATAAAAATTATCTTTTTCACATTAAGGTGTTTACTATGTCAAAAATTTTCAGTAACATTATACTATAATAACAAAAAGTTAAACTTTATATTAAGAATGAAAATTGTTACTAAGAATAATAGGTTAGAAAAAGGTGTTAGATATTATCTAATCTATTTAAATGATGATAACGGAAACCCTATAGAGTGTTTAGAAGCTGAAGGGGAAGAAGATAGACTAAATAAAGAGAATGAACTTAGTAAGAAGTATGAAATATCTACGGAAGATATTGACTACGTTTCATTGGAAAAGTTTAGAACCCAAATAAGAGAGTACACACCACTAATATTGGTATTCTATTTAGATAAAAACTTATTCTCAAATAGAGAGATGATTGCCACTTATGGTGAAAACGTAAGACAATACTTAGAAAATAAAGGGGATGATGTTAGACTATTCTTTTTACCTACTGAGACTGAAGAAAGGATAAGTTGTATCAACCCTGTATACATTGATGAACAAGAGGACTTCGATAGGTTACAAGATCTAATCGAAGATTTAACCAACAAGTTTCAGATAGGTGTAGAGTAGGTTAGGGACGGGTGGATGAACGATAAGTTTTATTAATTGTCCACCCTGTTTTTTCTACAATTCTTTTATACAACTTAGTTCTATTTCTTTTACCTACTAACCCAGTAAACATAATATTACTTACTTTATTGGTTTCACAAAACTCTCTAAGTGTTTTATATAATCTTCTAGCGTCAGAACTATTCTTACAGACTATAATATCAAAATCACCATTCTGATAAATTAAAACTTTATTAATTACGTAGTTAACTTGTTTTATTTTATCTTGTTTATTTCTTCTTAGTAATATTTTTTTAATTATTTCTTTTGTTTCCATTCTCTGATCATAACCAAAGACAGTGAACTTCTCTTCGTAGTAGTAATCATCTTTATGTACTAAACTCCATTTATCACTATTAATATTAACTGGTGTTGTTCTACCTAATTCATCTCTTACATAAAAAGGGGTATCACTTTCTTCCCTTTCTTTTAGAAACATTATCTCATAGTGAACAGGTTTTACTTTTTTATAAGCGTTGTTTTTCTTAGGAAACAAAACTTTATTTTTGTCCTTTGTATTGAAATATTTTTCCTTTGCAATGTCTTCATTACTACCTTCGTACAGAATTTTTTTCTTCTTTCCGTCTTTGGTAATAATAATTTTATACACCATACCTTTATTTTTTAATAAAAAATACTTATAATTGGTAATAAATAAATATTAAATGAATAAAGAATATGATCCTATTGATTTTAGAATAAACTCAGAAGAGGCTAAAGTACTAAATGAATGGATGGGATATATATACTCAAAGCATGGTAAGTATGGTAAGTTTGAATATAAGTTTAAAGATAAAGATAACTTAAAATACGATGTTTGGGTTTACAATGATTTAGAGAAATCAGAAATCTGTTTAACCACAAAAAAATGAGAGAAGAAGATTTATATTGTCATTATAGTGATTTACCATCTCCTATGGCGTATTTAGATGATACAATGGATTATGATGGTATGGGTAATCATGGTAGATTTCCAAAACCTAATGTTAAAAGAAAAAGTATTATGAAAAGACTCATACAAAAAATAGTTTTTTGGTGGGGTATAATAAAACCAAAAAAGAAAAATAAATCTATATGGGATTTGTGAAATTAAAAAAATATGATAAATAAATTAAGTTATAAGGATGTCGAAATAGACTTTAAAAAAGGAACAATTGTTACATTAAATGGTGGTAAAAGTTCATTAGATGAGTGTGATGATAGTGAAGTTGTAAATGTGATAAAAGGTAACATAGAGTACCACCAAAGAAGGGTAGAACATTTAAATGAAAGACTATCAGTTAAAGAAGAAACTATAATACCATTTAAGGGTGGGTATAAAATAAGAGAACCATTAACAGAGGGGGCGAGAAAAAAGTTTGAGGTTAGTGTTAAAGAACATACAGACGAAATTAAAGAACTTAATAAACTGTTAAATAAATATAGTAATGGGTAAAGACTACTATGAAATATTGGGTGTTAGTAAAGACGCTAACGAAACAGATATTAAAAAGTCTTACAGAAAATTATCTAAACAATATCACCCTGACCTAAACCCAAATAATAAAGAGGCGGAAGAAAAGTTTAAAGATATTGCGGAGGCGTACTCAGTATTATCTGATTCAGAGAAAAGAAGTAATTACGATAGATTTGGTAGTGCGGATGGTAGAGGTAATCCGTTTGGTGGTATGGATATGGATGACATATTCTCACAATTTTTTGGTGGGGGAAATCCATTCGGTGGTAATAGACAACAAAATAGAAGAAGAAAGGGTAATGATATTAGAATTAACCTAAAGATGTCATTAGAAGACTTATATACGGGTGTACATAAGAAAATAAAGTATAGGAAAACAAATAAATGTTCCACTTGTAATAATACTGGTGGGGATCATACAACTTGTTCTGATTGTGGTGGTAGAGGAATGAGAATACAGGTACAGGACACACCTTTTGGTAGGGTACAACAATCAGTAGTTTGTGGAAAGTGTCAAGGTAGTGGTAATATGTTAACTAAGGCGTGTAACACTTGTAGTGGTTCTGGTGTCACTTCTAAAGAGGTTGAATATGAATTCGATGTACCTAGAGGACTTTTAGATGGAGAGATGTTAAAAGTTAATGGTATGGGTAACGCGGTTAAGAGTGGTATAGATGGGGACTTAATCATTAACATTGTAGAAATACCACACGAAAAATTCAGAAGAGCGGGTATCGACATACACCAAACACTTAACTTAACATATAAAGATTTGGTTTTGGGTAATACAGATGTTCACGTTGACACTATTGATGGTAAAATAAAAATTAAAATCAAAGAGGGTACAAAAGTAGGGACAATGTTAAGAATACCGAACAAAGGATTTGTCAGAGGAAACGAGACTGGTGATATGTTATTGGAGGTTTGGTTGGAGATACCTGAAAATGTTTCTGAAGAAGATAAAGAAAAAATTAATTCATTATCCATTTGATTTTTTAAATATAAATCTTTAATATTAAACAAAAATAAAAAGTAAAATTATGGCAAAGTTTGAAGAAGTCTATGAAGACACATTGGAATTATTCCAAAAACACATTGAGCAATCACAAATACCTAGAATGGTAAAGTTTAAAATTCTTTCTAATGAGGGAATAAAGAAAGAGTTTGGTAAAGTATCGAAGACAAGTGACATTGTTAAGTTTATGACAGATTATGATGTTGTGATACAGGTTAATGAACCTATCTTTGATCAGTTGGAGGAAAAACAAAAAGAATACGTAGTTAAAGATTTGTTAGCTCAGATTATTTACGACATTGACAAAGACAAAATTAGTATTGTGTCACACGATATTACAACATTCAGTGGGGTACTTAGGGATTATGATATTGATACTTATCTTTCTATTAAAGAAAGTGTGGTTACATTATTAGAACAAAAGAAAATACAAGAAGACGCTTCTAAATAATATATGGAGACAGATATCATATATAACGAAGATTGTCTTGTCACACTATCTAAAATGGAAGATAACTCCATTGATTTGATAGTAACGTCACCACCTTACAATAAAGGTTATTGGAGTAGTAACAGAAATATGAAAAATGGTTTCGGTACTAAATCCAGAAGAATTGAGTATGATGGTTATAGTGATTGTATGAAACCTGAAGATTATGACGATTGGCAACGAAATGTAATTTCAGAATGTCTAAGAGTTTTAAAACCTACGGGATCATTGTTCTATAACCACCAACCAATTCAAAAGTTACATCAGGAGATATTTCCTAAATACGTTTTTGAGTTCCCATTAAAACAAACTATAATATGGGATAGAAAAAACACACCTAAATTAGATAAGTCCTACTTCTATCCAACGATAGAGTATATCTTTTGGATACAGAAAACCAAAGATAGTAGGACTAAATTTAATAGAGGTAATACTATTTTTAATAAAGTAGTGTGGACATTCAATCCAGACAAAGACAATAAATTTCCCGCACCTTTCCCAATAGAGTTACCACTAAATTGTATATTAGCTTGTACAGATGAAAATGATGTTGTGTACGATCCGTTTATGGGTAGTGGTACAACTGCGTTAGCGTGTAAACAAACTAATAGAAGATATATTGGTAGTGAGATAGGTGATTGTGAAATAAGTAATAATAGATTAAATAAAGTAGAAAATTATGAGTGAAATTAATAAGACTGCAACTGATCCTAATTTGACAGAACAAGATAAAAATTGGGAACTTATGAGTGTTTTGGGTATGAAATGGTCCGAAACAAAAGAATTGACAGAAGAAGATAAAGATTTCTTACTTACTAAAGTAGAAGGAATTAAATCACAAATGAGGGCACAAGCATTGTCTATAAAATAAAATTTATAAACTCATTAGAGTATAATGCAATTACGTGCAGTTACGGGTTACTCCTTTGAAAGAGAAGTAAGGAGTAGAGAAGGTTTTGATCGTTATATCAAAGCACCTAGAATCAAATGGAGTGGTGTTGGTAGGAATAACGTAGAAAGATTAGTTTCTTTGGGTAAGAACCCTGAATTATTTAAACCTATAATAGAAGAGTCCAAATTTACTAAAGCGGACGCTAGAGATAAAGATGGTAATCTTTTTGAAATAAAGAAGTATTTTAAGAAAGATTTATATAAGTTTAGACTCTACTCGGAACCCATAATCAAAGTATCCCCCAGACGTAGTAATTGGGGTAAAGGTGATCCTTTCTATGATAACTTTAAAGACGCTGAAGAGTACAATAAATTTATTTATAAAATAACCAAAACAAAGTGGTGGAAGAAGTATAATAAAACCATATTGGAGAATATTTATAAATCAAACAATGGTATATTCAGTAGAGATGGTTTTATTCCTTATTCTGAATTAGAATTTAAATGGGTTATTAATAAAGGTGAGTATGCACCTATCTTCGATAATTACCATAGATTAACCATAGTTTTTAAGTTAAAAGAAAAATTGACTATTAAAAATAAAATCATTAAATTTGTACATCATATACTTGACAAATTTAATATTGTTAGTAAATTTAATAAAAAAAGATAGATGATTAGTTATATTGGTGGTAAGGCTAGAATCTCTAAATGGATAGTACCATTTATACCCAGAGATATAGAAACTTATGTTGAGACATTTGGTGGAATGTTTTGGGTATTCTTTAAAATGGATTTGAGTAAGTATCCTAATCTAAAGACTGTAGTATATAATGATTTTAATGGTTTGAATGCAAACCTATTTGATTGTTGTAATGATTACGATAGACTGTGGGACGAACTAGCAAAATATCCTTGTCAACAATTAGGTGTTACAGACACACCACCACAATATGAAGAAATGTTCAATCAATACCAACAAGAGGTATTTCACAGTGGGGTTACTATTACACAAGAAAACAAATATGAGATTGCTGCGAAGTATGTTTATGTTTTAACTCAAATATTTTCTGGGTCAAAACCTGAGACATCTTCGTATATGGATTATAAAGGTAAGTACAGATGTAAAGTTCTTATCTTTATGGATAAGTTAAAGAATCCAGAATATAGAAAACATTTTGATAAGATTACTTTTGTTGAGAATATGGATTTTCAAGAAGTGATTGAGAAATATGATTCTGAGACTACATACTTTTATGTGGATCCTCCTTATTGGAAAACAGAAAATTATTATTCTAATCACGACTTTGATAGAAACGATCACGAAAGACTAGCGAAATCTTTAAAAAGTATGAAAGGGAAATTTTCATTAAGTTATTATGACTTTCCTTTGTTGAAAGAATGGTTTCCTAAACACGAATATGTTTGGGAGATGAAAGAGTTTGCAAAAGCTGCCGCAGCTAAAAGTGGTAAGAAACAAAATATGGGAGAAGAATTATTGGTTATGAATTATGGTGAGAATCCTAACGTATTACCAGTATATGGAGAACAATTAGATTTATTTAAACATTCATTTTTATAATTATGGGTAAAAGACCTAAAAGAAAAATAGAAAATCAGGTTTTATTATTTGATATAGAAGAATTCACAACAGGATCAACAGAAGAAGTTTTATTTGAGGAAGATGTATTTGATGATTTAGAAGAAATCTTTGATGAAACAAATCCAACAGATGTAGGATTAATTACAAATGAAATATATTGTGGTGATACTGTAGAAACAATGAAAAAGATTAATGATAAATCTATTAATCTCATATTAACTTCACCACCATATCTTGCGTCATTAAGAAAAGACAATCACAAATATCCTGGAGCTAAAGACATTATTAAAGATAACCAACCTGTGAAAGAATATTTAAGTTGGTTGGTGGATGTATTTAAACAGTATGAAAGAATATTATCAGATGATGGTGTTATTGTATTTAATTATAGTTATACAACATTCAACCCATCATTACCATATATATTAATTAATGAGGTATTTGAAAATACTGGATTACAGATATATGATACCGCATCTTGGAAAAAGAAATCTTGTGTACCATTAAGCGGACATCCAAACAGGATGACAAGAATTGTAGAGATGGTTTATATATTTGCGAAGAATCCCGATTTTAAAGCAAATAAAAAAGTATCATCCATCTCAAAAACAGGACAAAGATATTTTAGGACATATTATAATTTTATTGAAGCGAGAAACAATGATGGGAAGGTAGAAGGTCACGAAGCGACATTCTCATCTGAGTTTGCGAAATACTTTATCGATCTTTATTCAGAACCGAATGATATTGTTTTAGATAACTTTTCTGGTACAGGTACCACACCTTACGCATCATCAAAGATGGGTAGACAGTATATTGGTATTGACTTAGTTGAGGATTATTGTGAGTACGCAAGAGACAGAATGATGAGACTTTATAAGGAGAGAAATCAGTAGTTTTACAAAAAGTCTGATATTTATATTATACGAAACAATAAAAGCTTAGTTGTTATTTGTTTCATTTTTAGTAAACTAAGTAGTCATTAAAAACAATATTTTGGAAAATGATGATAAAAAGGTTGAAGATATAAAAAAAGAAATTAAGACTCTTAAAGAGGACATCGAAGAGATCCAGTCTAATTGTGAACACCCCAAAACAGAATTAAAATTTTCAAATAAAGAAAAAAGGGTTATAAAGATTTGTTCTGAATGTCAAAAAAGAGTTGGATTCCCCACAAACGAAGAACTAAAAGAAAACGGTTACTTATAAAAAAATTTGTTTTTTTAATTTTTTATATGTATATTTGTCTATAAATTAAATTTATGGAAGATAAAACCTATGTAGAAAAACTTAAGAGGATACTAAATGGTAAACCTAACTATTATAAATTTAGGTATATCCTAGATTTAGGTCACGATGTCAATTTTATTAAGGAAGTTTTTCCTGATGACGTTAAAATATTTGAGGATTTAAACTTTAAGAGTCATAGGGTTATTCCTGGCGGTACTCAAGCGTATTTAGAATTTGACAATGGACATTTTGCGTCAGTTGTTGGGGGTCCTGGATTGTACGGAGATGGTGAAACAAGTTTTGAGTTGGGATTCCCCCTTGATGGTGGTATTGATGTGATGGGTTGGTTGACACCTGAACAAGTTACAGATGAAATGATTTTAATACAGGCGAAGGATCCTGAACCTTTAAAACAAAACAAAGATGAGTAGTCTAACACATAAAGAAAGACTCCAGTACGAGGCGGATCGTTATATGAACCTTGTCAACATTGGACTGGATATGAACCCAGTTGACGAGCAGACAAGAGAAAGTGTGAGAGTGGTCACAAAATGGAATTTGCAACAACATTACAAGTACAAAGATCTTGTAGAAAATTACGATAAACATTTCCTAAAACAAAGATGAGTAAAAAAAGATACATAGGGTTAATTCATGATGAACGAGACGATAACTTCACAATAGGTTATAACATTTCAACTAACATAAATAAAATGTTAAAATGGAAAGAAGAAATGTTAGAGTGTGGTAGTGTTGAAGATTGTAAAGTATTTGAGATTAAAGAAATAAACCAAAACAAAGATGAGAAAAATACCTAAAAAGAAATACAGAGAATTAGATAACTTATCAAAATTCTATAAATCATTAGATAATAAGGGTATCTATATAGATGATGAGTTAGGTAGTCGATTTATTGTTAACCTATCTAGAATATTTAAACCAAAACAAAGATGAGTAAAGTTGATACTAATGTCTTAGATAGACACTATAATAGGTTAATTTCTTTCTTAGATGAAAATGATTGTAAGATATTGATTGACCATAAGACTAGAATTGGGCATATGATGACAATTACCACACCAAACGAAGATATATCGTGGGATATTATCAGTGATAATTACTTAAACCAAAACAAAGATGAATAAGAGAGAAAATCAAATAAGACAAGAATTAGCAATCTTAAAAATAGAGCTAAACTCAAATTATGGTGTTGGTAGATACGAAGCGGAAAGATGTCAAAAAATATTTGATAGAATATCTAAACTAAGAGAAGAACTTAAATCATTAAACCAAAACAACCATGAGTAAAAAAGAAAAAGAGTACAAAAAAAGATTAAAACACATACACGAAGATATACTAAAACTTAGTAAGTGTTTACCAGATATCGATTATAATGAATCAATGTATGATTGGGAAAGTATCAACAGACTTATTTCAGATATTGAAGTTGCATCAAATCTAAAAGATAAAGAGTGTTTAGATTGGTCATCCACTTTCGATATTCCCACACACGATCCACAAACAGGTGAATTAAATCCTTACTATGAGGAATTAACTGGTAAAAAGAATCCATTGACTGAAGAAAAAAAAGAGTATTTATACGACATTAAAGAATACGTCAAAAAAAATCCAATAACAGATGATAAGGATTTAGATAAGATGCCCAACCAAAAGTGGCATCAGATTGTTTCTTTCATTAAAAGTGGTGTAAGAA
>Ga0255772_10004448_pt1 | contig 13222 bp, 11 predicted proteins | sample 071ome_34_FD_179970 | JGI IMG/M metagenome (GOLD analysis project Ga0255772, IMG submission 179970) | Coastal salt marsh microbial communities from the Groves Creek Marsh, Skidaway Island, Georgia - 071411BT metaG (version 2) | ecosystem: Environmental > Aquatic > Marine > Intertidal zone >...
ATCTTGATAATTCTACAATAATAGAATATAAATTAGTTGCTCAGAGTGAAGCTGACCTTGCAAAAGGAAAAATTTCAGTTGATTCTCCTATTGGAAAGGGTTTACTAGGTAAAAAAGTTGGAGATACTGCAGAAATCTCTATACCAAATGGTAATGTTAAATTTGAAATTCTTAAAATTTCAAGATAATGGCATCCATTTTTACAAAAATTATTCAAGGAAAAATACCATCATATAAGATTTATGAAGACAAAAATTATTATGCTTTTCTTGATATTAATCCAAATGCATTAGGTCATACATTATGTATTCCAAAAAAAGAAATAGATGAGCTATTTGATCTTGACGATGAAACATACAAAGGCTTAATGATTTTTTCAAAAAAAATTGCTCGAGCACTAAAAAAAGCATTAGATTGTAAAAGAATTGGATTAAGTGTAATAGGACTGGAAGTCCCGCATGTTCACGTGCATTTGATACCTATTAACAAGATGGATGATATGTCGTTTAACTCAAAGATTAAATTAAGTGATGATGAGCTTAACGATATAATGGAAAAAATTAAATCTTATTTATAATGGAATTATTAGGAAAAATTAAACATATTGGTGATATCAAAACATATGGAGACAACGGTTTCAGAAAAAGAGAACTTGTCCTTACAACTGAAGAACAATATCCTCAACATATTTTGATTGAATTTATCCAAAATAACTGCGAGTTATTAGACAATTATAGTATTGGACAAACTGTAAGAATTGGAATCAATATTAGGGGGAGAGAGTGGGAGAGTCCCGATCAAGGCATAAAATATTTCAATTCAATACAAGGCTGGAGAATAGAATCTTTAGATGATCAAGTTATGGATTCTGCTGCGGAGGACTTACCAATAGAAAGTGAGAATTACCCTAAAGATGACCTAACAGAAGATGACTTACCTTTCTAGTTAGACTAATCCAACTCTTGAAAAACCTGTTACTTCAGCATTATCTGATTGAGACTTAAGATAATCAGAAATACTCTGTTTGTTATCTTTAATGAATTGTTGATTTACAAGAGTATTTTCCTTAAAAAACTTTTTTAATTTTCCCTTTGCTATGTTTTCAAGCATATCTTCAGGCTTACCTTCTTGTCTCAACTGATCTTTTGCAATTTCAATTTCCTTTTCTATAATATCTTGACTAACACCATCTTCATTTAATGCAACTGGATTCATTGCAGCAACCTGCATAGAAATGTCTTTAGCAACTTCACTTGCATTATCAAACTTTTGAGATAGGCCAACAATTGAAGCAATCTTATTACCTGCATGAATATAAGAACCAACATATTCAGAGGTTAAGTATTTAAAAGACCCAATTTCAATTTTCTCACCAATAACGCCAGTTTGCTCTAAAAGTTTATCAGATACTTTCATTCCATTAAAATCTGAATTAAGCAATGAGTCTTTATCTTTAAAGTTCAATGCATGATCTGCAAGACTTTGAGCTAATTGAATATAATCTTCATTTTTTGCAACAAAGTCTGTCTCACAATTTAAAGAAATTATAATACCGTAAGTATTGTCATCACTGACTTTTGCCAGAACAACTCCTTCAGAAGAATCTCTGTCAGCTCTGTTTGCAGCTACTTTTTGACCTTTTTTTCGAAGAACTTCAACAGCTTTTTCAAAATCTCCGTTAGATTCCTCAAGAGCTTTTTTACAATCCATCATTCCAGCTCCAGTGGATTGTCTTAACTTATTTACATCAGATGCAGTTATTTTCAATTTTGTAAAATTTAAAGATTAATGATTTATTCTTCAGAAGTATCAACCTCATCAGTACTTTCAGTTTCTTCTGATAATTTTTTTTGATCAGCAATTTCTTTCTCATTCTTTCTCTCATCAAGAGATTCTTGAATTGCATTACAAACAATATCTAAAATTTTTTCTATAGATTTTGAAGCATCATCATTTGCAGGAATGATAAAATCAACATCATTGGGATCAGAGTTGGTATCAACCATTGCAAAAATTGGAATTTTAAGCTTTTGAGCTTCTTGGACAGATATTTTTTCATTTAGAGTATCTACTACAAAAATAGCTCCAGGCAGTCTAGTCATGTCTGATATGGAACCTAGATTTTTTTCAAGTTTTGCTCTCTGTCTATCTACTTGTAGTTTTTCTTTTTTTGAAAGTGTTTCAAATGTACCATCAGATTTCATCCTATCGATTGCATTCATCTTCTTAACAGCTTTTCTAATCGTAACAAAGTTTGTAAGCATTCCGCCAGGCCATCTTTCAGTAATGTATGGCATGTTTACAGAGTTTGCTTTTTCAGCTACAATATCTTTTGCTTGTTTTTTAGTTGCTACAAATAGAACTTTTCTGCCAGATAGCACAATTTTTTTAAGAGCATTAACAGCATCTTCAAGTTTTGCAGCAGTTTTGTAGAGGTTAATAATGTGTATACCATTTCTTTCCATATAAATATATGGAGCCATATTAGGATTCCATTTTCTGGTTAGATGTCCGAAGTGAACACCTGCATCCAATAATTCTTTAACGTCAGTATTTGCCATATATTATCTTTTTGAGAATTGAAATTTCTTTCTAGCTTTTTTCTGTCCAAATTTCTTTCTTTCAACCATTCTAGGATCTCTAGTCATTAAACCCTCCGCCTTTAATGTTGATTTAAATTCTTCGTTAAATTCAACCAAAGCTCTTGAAATTGCAAGCCTTACAGCTTCTGCCTGACCATTTACACCTCCACCTTTGACGTTTACAGATAGATCAAACTTATCCTTAGTATCAGTTAGGTTAAAAGGTTGAAGTATTTTGTATTGAAGAATAGCTGTGCTAAAAAAATCAGAGTAGGATTTCTTATTAACTGTAATATTACCTTTGCCTTCTGACATGTAGACTCTTGCAACAGATGTTTTTCTTCTTCCTATTTTATGAATTACTTCCATTATATTTTACTATTAACATCAATTGGTTTTGGCTTTTGTGCTTCATGATTATGTTCAGATCCTGGAAAAACTTTAAGATTTCTGAATAAATCTGCACCTAACTTGTTTTTTGGAAGCATTCCTTTGACTGCTTTTTCTACAAGCTTAATATTATTTTTTTTGTGAAGTTTATCAGCTGTGATGATTCTCTGTCCTCCTGGATATCCAGTATGGCTTATATATTGCTTTTGAGACCACTTTTCACCTGATAAAGTTACTTTTTCAGCATTGATTACTACAACATTATCACCACAATCAACATGGGGAGTAAAATTAGTTTTGTGTTTACCTCTTAATAATTTAGCAACAATAGATGCTGTTCTTCCTAATGGTAATTCAGAGGCATCAACAAGAACCCAGTCCTTGTTAACTGTCTTTCTGTTTGCCGAAATTGTCTTGTAACTAGTTTTAGTCATTAATATTATTATAAATTCTTGGCGTGCAAATGTACTATTTTAATGAATTTTAAAAAAACTTTTTTCTAATTAATGTGCTTCTAGCCAGTTTTTACCAAATTCTAGGTCAATTTTTAGAGGTACTTTAAGCTTAACAGCAGATTCCATAGTGGTTTTAACGATATCTTTAATCTGATCTTTTTCAGAATTATGTACATCAAATACAAGTTCATCATGAACTTGAAGAAGCATTTTTGATTTTAAAGATTGTTTTTTGAACTCAGAATTAATATTTATCATAGCAATTTTGATAATATCAGCTGCACTACCTTGAATAGGAGCATTTATTGCATTTCTTTCTGCACTACTTCTAAGCATATTATTTTGGGAATTGATATTCTGTAGATATCTTCTTCTACCCATTATAGTTTCAACATATCCATTATTTCTCGCGAAATCAATTTGATCAGACATATATTTTTTTAAACCAGGATAGTTTAAGAAATAGTTATCTATCATAACTTTAGATTCAGATCTATTTAAATCAGTCTGTTGGCTAAGTCCAAATGCAGAAACCCCATAAATAATTCCAAAATTTACTGTTTTTGCATTTCCCCTTTGTTCACGTGTTACATTTTCTGGGTCAACATTATATATTTTAGAGGCGGTCATTGTATGAATATCTTGATTATTTGTAAATGCATCAATCATATTTTCTTCATTACTTATAGATGCGATTACTCTTAATTCAATTTGAGAATAATCAGCTGCCATCAATATATAATCACTATTTCTAGGTATGAAAGCTCTTCTGATTTTCTGACCGTTTGCAGTTCTTATTGGAATGTTTTGTAAATTAGGATTATTGCTAGAGAGTCTTCCAGTTGTGGTTACAGTTTGATTAAAACTACTATGAACTCTATTAGTTAACCTACTTACCTCTTTAGGTAAAGATTTTACATAAGTATTTTGAAGTTTATCAAGAGATCTCCATTCAAGAATTTTCTCTATAATTTTATGATCATTAGCTAAACTTGAAAGAACTTCTTCTGATGTAGAATATTGACCAGTTTTAGTTTTTTTTGCCTTGCTTACTAGCTTTAACTTATCAAATAAGATTTCACCTAGTTGTTTGGGTGAATTCAGATTAAATTCTTCACCAGCTTTTTTGAAGATTTCTTTTTTTAATTTTCCTAAATCCTCTTCAAACTCTTTATCTAGTTTTTTTAGATAGCTGGTATCTATTTTTATCCCTTCTGTTTCCATATCACTTAATACATTAATCATTGGAATCTCAATATCATAAAAAATCTTATTAAAATTATTGACTTCAATTTCTTTATCAAAAACACCTTTCAGCTGAAGAGTGATATCTGCATCTTCACTTGCATAATTTGTAATTTTATCAATTGAAACATCCCTCATTGATATTTGATTTTTTCCTTTCTTTCCTATTAAAGATTCAATTGAAATTGGAGAATAATTTAGGTAAGATTCAGAAAGGGTATCTAGGTTATGCCTCATATCTGGATTAATAAGGTAATGTGCAACCATTGTATCATATATTGGATACGACACATTAATATTATACTTTTTTAATACTTGGATATCAAATTTTATATTGTGTCCAACTTTAATAATTTCAGTAGATTCAAAAAAAGGTTTTAAAATTTCAAATGATTTTTCATGGACTGACTTATTATTTGTTATAGGCAAATAATAACCTATTCCCTTTTTCCAAGAAAAAGATATTCCAACAATATTTGTTTCAAATGCATTTAATCCCTCTGTTTCAGTATCAAATGCTACAACTTCTTGCTTCATCATTTTATCTACTAATAAATTTAACTCTTCAAATGATTCTACTTTTTGATATGTTGACTTTAAGTCATTTAAGTTGTCTATATTGGATTTTAAATTATAGGTTTCACTAAATAAATCTCCCTGAACAGCTTCAGTACCTTTTTCTTGTGATTTGATAGAATTAGTTCCAAAAATTTTAAAAAAAGTCTCTTTTATTCTTTTAAACTCTAATTCGTCAAATACTTTTAAAACTTTATCTTTATCAGGATCTGATAATTTAAATTCATCGAGATTATAATCGATTGGAACATCCAAGATAATTTTTGCTAATTTTTTTGACAATACACCCAATTCTTTATTTTCGATTATCTTTTCACCAAGCTTCCCGGTTACTTCATGAGCATTCTGAAGCAAATTTTCTAAACTCCCATATTGTTTAATAAATTTTTTTGCAGTTTTGTCACCAACACCTGGAAGTCCAGGAATATTATCAACTGAGTCCCCCATCATTCCTAAATAATCAATTACTTGATCAGGCGATCCAACCTCAAATTTATCTTTAACCTCATCTACTCCCCAGATCTCCATACTATTACCCATTCTTGCAGGTTTACATAAAAAAATATTATCTGAAACTAATTGGGCAAAGTCCTTATCAGGAGTAACCATATATACTTTAAAATTATTCTCCTCTGCATCTTTTGCAACAGTTCCAATAATGTCATCTGCTTCAAAGCCTTCTTTTTCAAGAATTGGAATTTTCATTCCCTTTAATATTTCTTTTATATATGGAATTGCAACAAGGATTGGTTCAGGTGTTTTATCTCTGTTACTCTTATACTCCTCAAACATTTCAGAACGAGTTACAGATCCGCCTTTATCAAATGCAACTGCTAAGTAATCTGGATTTTGAGTTCTTATTATGTCAAATAAAGAATTCATAAAACCTAAAATAGCAGAAGTGTCAGTACCCTTTGAATTAATCCTTGGATTTTTAATGAAAGCATAATATCCTCTATAAATTAATGCATAAGCATCCAATAAAAAAAGATTCTTCGAGTTTTCCATTAATACATGAATATTTTATGAATATACAAAGATAAATCATCGTTAATTCAAATGCCTCTATTTTGTAAATTAGCTATATGGAACTAAATCATAATCAATTTATGAAAAAAGCTCTTCAAGAGGCAAACTATGCTTTTTTTAAAGATGAAGTTCCTGTTGGGTGCATTATTGTTCATAATAACGAAATTATTTCAAGGTCTTCAAATATGGTTGAATTATTAAATGACTCAACAGCTCATGCTGAATTAATTGCTATTACATCAGCTCAAAACAATTTGAATAGTAAGAATTTAGAAAAGTGTACCTTATATACAACACTTGAACCATGTATGATGTGTTTTGGAGCTATTTACTGGTCAAAGATTAAAACTATAGTCTATGGTGCTCCTGACCTAAAAAGAGGCTTTTCAAATCAGATAGTAAATTTAGATAGAGATATTAAAATTATTAAAGGGGTTTTAGAAGCAGAGTCTAAGGAGTTAATAGATAGCTTTTTTAAAAAAATCAGAGATTAAAGTCACCAGCTTTCTCTCTCATTTTTTTTAAGTTTTCATTACTAAGAGTATAATCTTTTAGCTTCTTTCCTTTCCATCTAATTGCAAGAAATAATGGCATGAAAATCAAAGTTCCTATTAAAACAGATATTCCAATAATTAAATCTCCTGTTTGATCACCTATTAATTCTTTTGAAAAAATTCCAATAAATACACCTATAAAAACTAAATAGGATAATATTTTAACAAAAATTTTCATTTCTACTTTTGTGATAAATCTTTTAACTGCTCTTTAGTTAATTTTGATGGAGCATCAATCATCAAGTCTTTCCCACTATTATTTTTAGGAAAAGCAATAAAATCCCTGATTACATCTTTTCCTTTAAGAACTGCAGCGAGTCTATCAAGTCCAAAGGCAATACCACCATGAGGTGGAGCACCATACTTCAACGCCTCAATTAAAAAACCAAACTGACTTGTGTATTCTTCTTTACTCATTCCTAATAATTCAAAAACTTTCATTTGTGTGTCAAAATCATGAATTCTAATTGAACCACCACCAATCTCATTCCCATTTAAGACTAAATCGTATGCATTTGCTAAAACTTTTTCAGGCTCTTTATTCAGAATATCTAAAAATTCTGGTTTTGGTGAAGTAAAAGGGTGATGCATTGAAAAGAATCTATTTTCCTCTTCGTCCCATTCAAATAAAGGAAAATCAGTAACCCATAAAGGGCAAATTTTTTCATGATCAATTAAATTAAATCTACTTGCCAATTCAATTCTAAGTGATCCTAACTGTTCAAGTGTTTTTTTATATTCTCCAGACAAAATAAAAATTATATCTCCAGGCTTTGAAGAAATTTTTTCAGAAATAACCCCTAAATCTGACTCTGAAAAAAACTTATCAAATGAAGATTTTAATGATGAGTCATTGTTATGTTTTATCCATAGTAAACCTGAAGCTCCTATTTGAGGTCTTTTAACCCAATCAGTAATTTCGTCAATTTCTTTTCGTGTAAGATCAGATTTTCCTTTAACATTAATACAAACACTTAATTCATTATTATCAAAAATTTGAAAGTTTTTACCCTTTACTTCATCTGAAATGTTATTTATTAAAAGCTCATATCTTAAATCGGGTTTATCAGTTCCATATTTTTCTAGGGCAGACTCATATGTCATTCTATCAAAAGTTACGTTGTTAGAACCTAAAAATTTTGAAAAAATTCTTTTCATTAAACCTTCAAATTGTTGAAGCACATCCTCTTGATTAACAAACGACATTTCACAATCAATTTGAGTAAATTCAGGCTGCCTGTCAGCTCGTAAATCTTCATCTCTAAAACATTTTACAATCTGATAATATTTATCAATACCACCTATCATTAGAAGCTGCTTAAAGATTTGCGGAGATTGAGGCAGAGCATAATAATGATCAGGATTTAACCTACTTGGAACAATAAAATCTCTTGCACCCTCAGGTGTTGACTTAATCAGATAAGGAGTTTCAACATCAATAAAATTATTTTCTGACAAATAATTTCTAACTTCTAGAGATAAACTGTGTCTAAAAATTAAGTTTTCTTTTATTGGCTCTCTTCTTATATCAAGATATCTATACTTCATTCTTAATTCTTCACCCCCATCTGACTCATTTTCTATTGTAAATGGTGGTGTTAAAGACTTATTCAGTATAATTAAACTGGTAACTAAAATTTCAATTTCACCAGTATTAATGTTTTCATTAATACTCTTTCTTTCAATAACTGAACCTTCAACTTCAATTACAAATTCCCTTCCAAGTTGACTAGCAGTGGTAAAAATCTTGTCGTTAGATCTATCTTTGTCAAATACAAGTTGAGTAATACCATATCTATCTCTTAAATCAACCCAAATTATAAAACCCTTTTCTCTGATTTTATTTACCCAGCCAGAAAGTTTTACTTTTTGCCCAAGGTTAGATTTTGTTAATTCACCACAATTATTAGTCCTATTCATAAATTATTGTGTAAATATAACTAGATATTTTTTAGTTTAATTCTGGCAAGATGTATTATATAATACATAGATGGGACAATAATTAAAGTAAGAAAAGTTGCAAATGTTATTCCAAAAATAACGGTCCAAGCAAGAGGTCCCCAGAAAACAACATTATCTCCACCTAAGTATACATTTGGATTCCAATTAGCAAAAAGAGAGAAGAAATCAATATTTAAACCAATCGCAAGTGGAATCAATCCAAAAATAGTAGTAATAGCTGTGAGTAAAACAGGCTTAAGTCTTGCCTTACCTGCTATTTTAATAAGCTCCATAGCTGTGACCTTATCAATTATATCATCTTTTGACATGTTTAAATCTATTTTTTTTCTATCAAATAATAGTTGAGTATAGTCTATTAATACAACTGCATTATTTACAATAATTCCAGTAAGAGAAATTATCCCAAGCATGGTCATAAGTATACTGAATGTTAAATTAAAAATTACTATACCCAGAAATACTCCAGTAAAGCTTAATACAATTGATGCAAGAACAATAAATGGTTTAGATATTGAGTTAAATTGAAACACAAGTAATAAAATAATTAATGCTATACCTGATAAAAGAGCTCCAGATAAAAATTCTTGATTTTCGGATTGTTGTTTAATTTCACCAGTAAATTTATATTCTACACCCTGTGGTGCCTCATAACCAGATAAAGCAATTTCAGCAGTATTTACAATCTCATTAGCATTTGATCCTGCAAGTATTGATGAATATAAAGTCACTACTCTTTGAAGATCAATATGCTTAATTGCACTAAATGATGTAATATTTTTTTGATCAACAATTGATGCTATTGGAACCTCCTTTGTTTTGCCAGTTGACTGGTCTCTAAAAACAATGTTCTGATTAATAATAGAGTTTATATCATTTTTAAATTCTTCATCAAATCTTACATTAATCTCATAATCTTCTCCTCTGAGTTTATATATTCCAGCTTTAGACCCTATTATTGAATTCCTAATTGTTTGTCCAACCAGTCCAGTAGGAATTCCAAGTTCGCCAGCTTTTTCTCTATCTACGTTAAACTCAAGCCCTGGCTTACTCCTGCTAACATCAATCTTTAGTTGTTCTATTCCCTCAATGTTCTCCTGATTTAAATAATTCTTCATTGAAATTGCAGTTTCAATTAATTGCTCATAATCTTCTCCGTAAATTTCAATATTTACAGGGTATCCTCCTGGAGGTCCTTGTGAATCTTTTTCTACAGAAATTGCAATTCCTGGAAACTTATCAATTAATTCAACTTGAATTTCTTTTCTTAATTCTTCACTTGACATTCCTCTTCTAAATTTGAATTCTCGCATTGTCATTGTAATCAAAGATTTGTGAGGAATTTCGCCAGTACCTCCGGCATCTGTCTCAGGGTTTCCAGCACCTTCTCCTACCTGAGATATAGCAGATTCAACTAAAAAATTATAGCCATTATCGATGTACTTTGAGTTATTTACTACCTTGTAAATCTCTGACTCAATTTGCATTGAAGTTTTATTTGTTTTCTTAATATCTGTGCCTTCAGGATACTCTAAATAAACTAGTATTTGTTGGGGTTCATTATCAGGAAAGAATTCAACTTTAGGCGGAAATATAGCCATTAGTAAAATTGAAACAAAGAATAAAGAAATTGTTCCTAACAGAAATAAATAAGGTCTAAATCCTGCAAGTGCAAATGATAGAAATTCGTTATACCTATTTTCCAATTTTACCAATAATGTATTTTGAAATTTTACAGCAGAATTTTTAATAAAATACTTGTAAGACCAGAATAAAAAACATATAAACGCAAGTAAAGATCCAATTGCTCTAGTGTTCTGGAATAAAACAAAAACTATAGCAAGTCCTCCAAGGATATATGTCATCTTCATAAGATTTGTTCTACTAATTTCTCGCTCACTTAAATCCATGAAACTTGAAACTAGCATTGAATTGAAAAAAATTGCAACTATCAATGATGATCCTAAAATTGCAGAGAGTGTAATAGGGAAGTATATCATAAATTCACCAAGAGTTCCAGGCCAAGTGCCTAAAGGAATAAATGCAGCAATAGTAGTAGCAGTAGAAACAATAATAGGAAGGGCAACTTCACCAATACCTAATTTTGCAGCTTGAACTCTTGACATACCCTCTTTAGACATTAATCTATATATGTTCTCTACAACAACGATACCATTATCTACTAAAAGACCAAGACCCATTACAAGTCCAAATAAAACCATCCTATTTAAAGTAAAACCAAAAGCAGATAAGATTACCAATGACATGAACATGGACATTGGAATTGCAAACCCAACAAAAAGTGCGTTTCTAAGACCAAGAAAAAATGTTAGAACAGTAACAACTAGTATTATTCCAAAGATTAAATTATTCATTAAGTCATTAACTGAATTAATTGTATACTCAGATTGATCATTTTGAATAACTACATCTAAATTTTCAGGTAAAAAATTCTCTTTTGCATCTTTAATAATCTCTTGAATTGAATTTGATGCAAAAATTGCATTTTCCCCACCTCTTTTAATAACCTCAAGCATAACTGTCTTTTGGTCAAATGATCGAGTAAATGAAGTTGCTTCTTTCTCTTTAAAACTAACTGATGCAACATCTTCAAGATAAACTGGACCATCATCCCTCTTAACTATAAGCCTATTTAATTGCGAAGGATCAGATACTTCTCCAATTATTTTTACATTCCTTCTTTGTCCATCTGAAATTAAACTACCAGCTGAAATAGTAATATTTTCTTGAGATATTGCATCTATGATATTACCAAAACTTGTTTTAGTAGCCTTCATTTTATAAGGATTTACAGCAATTTCAACTTCAAAGTCTTGTATACCTCTTACCTCTACAGTCTTAACTTGAGGTAGCCTTTCAATTCTTGTATCTAGATATTCTGCATATTCTTTTAGCTCTTCAACTGTATAATTACCAACTAGACTTATGTTTAATACAGGGAATCTCTCCGCTATATCAAATTCAAAAATATTTGGATCAACTTTAGCATTATTAAAAGTTGGCCAATCGTCACCTACAGTTACATTATCTACTAAATCTTTTACTCTTAGCCTTGCAACTTCAGTAGGTATGTCATCATCAAATTCAATATTTATAATTGATATACCTTCACTTGAAGTTGATTCAATCTCAATAAGTCCAATAACACCTTTAATTTCTTGTTCTAATGGATCTGTTATTAACTTTTCAATTTCTTCAGCATTGTTTCCAGGATAAATAGTTGTTACAAAAATATTTGAGGAATTAATTTCTGGGAATAACTCTCTTGGCATGGTTTTATATGCGGTAATACCTGAGACTAAAAAAATTGTCATTAAAACATAAATAATAGTCTTATTATTTATTGCCCAGCTTGAGAGAAAAAACTCTTTATTTTTTTTATCCATTTTAATCTATAAGTTTTACTCTTTGAGAATCCTCTACACTATAAGCTCCTTCTAAAACAATTATATCCCCTATATTAAGACCTTGTGTAACTTCAACATCATCTTCACTTTTATTTCCAAGTGTAATAAATTTTTTAGAAGTTAAATAAACTCCCTCTTTGTTATCTTTAGACATCACATATACAAAATTTTTACCAAGAGCATCTTCTCTAACTATTCTAAGTGGAATTACTATTGCATCATCTTTTTTATATATGTTAATTTTGATTTTTGCATCGAGGTTTTGCTTAATTCTATTATCAAAATTTTCTACAGGTACTTCAATTCTAAATGTTCTACTATTAGGATTTATAAAGTTACCTGTCTGATTAACTGATGATTTATACTCCATATTTAAAAGGGGTATTTGAACAATTGCTTCAGTGCCCTCAGTAATAAATGAGATATATTTTTCAGAAACGAAGGACTCAGCATAAATTATGTCAAGATTTACCAGTCTAAGAATTTGAGAAACACCAGGTATTAAGTTAGATCCAACATTAGAAATAATTTCATCTATTTTTCCATCAAATGGAGCATATATTTTTGTTTTTGAAAGTCTATCTTTCATTTGTGCAACCATTTTTTTACTTGCTTCATAATCTGTTTTACTCTTTAAAAATTGAATTTCAGAGCCAATATTATTGTCCCATAATCTTTGTGTTCTTTCAAAATTCTCTTTATTAAACTCTGACTGTATAACCATCTGTTCATATTGTTCATTAAGACCAGAATCATTGATTTCTGCCAAAAGCTGTCCTTTTTTTACCTCTTGACCCTCACTTACAAAAACTTTTTCTAGTGTTCCTTGAAATTCTGAAAGTATTAAAACGTTTTTTCTAGTTTTAAGATTTGCTTGTGCCTCAATGTAAGTATTAAAATTAGTTTGTTTAATTTCATATTTTGATACAAGCGTAAGCCTTTCATTTTCATCTAAAAATGAGATTCCTTTGTTTATTTCGTTAAGTTCTACTGTCATTGTATTC
>Ga0255772_10004450_pt1 | contig 13215 bp, 10 predicted proteins | sample 071ome_34_FD_179970 | JGI IMG/M metagenome (GOLD analysis project Ga0255772, IMG submission 179970) | Coastal salt marsh microbial communities from the Groves Creek Marsh, Skidaway Island, Georgia - 071411BT metaG (version 2) | ecosystem: Environmental > Aquatic > Marine > Intertidal zone >...
TCACGCATAAACAATCTTTCCGTTCACTCTGTTTGTATTTGGGTTAAGGTAGCGCTGGGGAAAGCAGCGCTACTTTTTTTTGCGCCAAAAAAAACGCCCCGAAGGGCGTTTGTTATTTCTTCACGAATGGCAGCTTCACTACCTGTGCTTTAATGAGCTTCTCTCGAATCACTACCGCGAACTCACTGCCTTCCTCCGCCAATGCCACCGGAACATAACCCATCCCGATGTTTTTACCGGTAGTAGGGCTGTTGGTTCCTGAGGTCACACGCCCAATGACATTGCCTGCTAGATCCGTAATCTCGTAGCCGTGTCTTGGAATGCCTCGGTCGATCATTTCAAATCCGACGAGCTTCTGGCTCACGCCCGCTTCTTTCTGTGCCGCGAACTTCTCAGAGGAAACGAATTCCTTAGTAAACTTTGTGATCCAGCCTAAACTAGCTTCTAATGGGCTGGTGGTATCGTCAATATCATTGCCGTATAAACACATCCCCATCTCTAGGCGCAACGTATCGCGGGCACCCAAACCTGCTGGCAACAAACCGTGAGGTTCGCCGACCGCCAATATGGCATCCCAGAGTTTCTTCGCATCCTGGTTGAATACATACAATTCAAAACCACCCGCACCTGTATACCCAGTCGCTGAGATGATTACATCTGCAATACCGGCCATCTCACCGATGACAAAGTGGTAGTACTTGATCTCTGCCAAATCCACATCGGTCAAAGTCTGCAGGATTTCCGTCGCCTTAGGACCTTGAACCGCCAAGAGCGAATACGCATCGCTATCGTTGCGCATGGTTACATCGAAGCCTGCTGTGTATTGCATCAAGTGGTTCCAGTCTTTCTCCATATTCGATGCGTTTACCACGAGCAAAAAGTGCTCATTGCTAAAGCAGTACACCAACAAATCATCTACAATACCGCCTTCTTCGTTTGGCATGCAACTGTATTGAATCTTACCAGGCAAGAGTTTGCTAACGTCGTTCGAGGTCACCTTCTGTAAGAACGGCAAGGCATCCGGGCCTTCGACGAAAAACTCGCCCATGTGGCTCACGTCAAACATCCCGGCCGCTTCGCGTACTGCATGGTGCTCGTTTTTTAGTCCGCTGTACTGCACGGGCATATTGTAGCCTGCGAATGGGACCATTTTTGCGCCCATTTCAATATGGGTGGCTTCTAGTGCTGTTGATTTTAAATCTGACATCTTCTGTGTATTAGAGGTTCCTTTAACCGTGTATGCGCTCAGTATTGCCCAATTTTGACATTACCTCCGCTTCAAAAGCTAATAATCCCTCCCACATCTCATCGACCTTCTCACGGTCAAAGTACTTGCGGGCTAGGGTAATAAACATGGTGTAATGGTTGGCCTCAGAAATCATAAGAGTATGATAGAAGGAGGCCAGTTCTTCGTCTTCGATATTTTCGCTCAACACCTTAAAACGCTCACAACTGCGTGCTTCAATCAACGCACACAGCAATAGTTTTTGCGCTAAGCGCTCCTCCCTATCCCCCCCTTTTGGAAAGTAGGTGTGTAGTTCGTTGACATATTCATCGCGACGTTCACGCCCCAAGACCATACCGCGCTGCATCATCCTATTGTGTACCATCTGGAAATGGCCCATCTCTTCACGGGCGAGTGCGGTCATTTTATCGACGAGTTCGGATTTCTCAGGATATCCTATAATCAGGCTAATCGCCTGCGATGCAGCCTTTTGCTCACAATATGCGTGATCCGTTAAGATCTCCTCAATATTCTTTTCTGCAATGTTTGCCCATCTTGGGTCGGTGGGCAGTTTCAAACCTAACATACTCATGAGAAACTGATTTTATCGCGCTGCTGGGCCGCAAAATTAACCATCAATTCCCACTTCACCATCTCCTTTAAGGTCTTTGTGCTGAGGCCGCTATACCCGGCGTGATTACGCATGGAGTAAGTTGGCCAATTCCTCCCCGTAGTCAATAAATTCTAGCGTCTCATCCGTGCGGGCAAGCTTCAGCTTATTGAAGATGAGCAGGGCCTCGCCGTTGCTTTCAACATGCGAGATTTGGTGGTCTTCAAAGAATTGGACCACTTCCCCCGTAAAGAAGGATTGCAACTCTTTTTCGTCTTCTCCCATCACCATAAATTTCTTTGAGAATTTTGAAAACATTTGAAACTCTATATCCTTGTACCCAGTATAGGCAATAACGCGATCGAACAACTTCTCATAGGCCTTCTCGCGCTCCATGGAAAAAATTGGTAATGAACGATTTAATCTTAATACCATCAAAGTGGTATTAAACGTCTCTGCCGTAAAGGCTTTTCCTTCATTAAAGATGACATCTGCTATCTCCCAGTTCACCTCTTTATTTTTATACGTGCCGTTGAGACAGTTATTTTTTCGTTCAATAGGACGTATCTCAAAGAAATGGAATTGCTTGAGATAACTAGTATTCCAGTTGACCTCACGAGAATAACTGTAGCCTTTTTCGGTAGCCAAATTGCGCAGTCGTTTTTCCCGATGAGTTAACTTAACACTCTCATTCGTTACAACGAACTTTAATGCTTTATTATAGGTCGACGACGAGATGTGAGAATCTAATCCTAGAATTGAGACCTTGCCGCCAGATTCCCGTTGTCTATTCAAAAACTCGACTAAGTAGTCCATGTAAGACATATCTACCAAGCGAGTTTCAGAGAGGTCAATGTTCACATCTGCATCCGAAGGAATTTGTGAGACCAATTTATCGACCTTAATGATTCCTAAAAAATTAGCAATACCACGTACCTTAAGCATGTAGCTATTTTCGGATAATGGAATTAAACGGGTCCGAGTAGAATACACCAATTTAAAGAATTGGGGTATTGGAATCCTTGCCAACAAAATATGTGTGAGTAGTACCAAAATAGAACCTCCCAATAAGCCTACAAGCAGATTCGTATAGAGCGTTACTATCATCGTAACAATAAAGAATACTAATTGCTCAATACCTTGATTATAAACTCTTTTGAAAACCGCAGGTGAAGCTAATTTGAACCCAGTGTGCACCAATAAAATGGCAAAAGCACAAAGTGGTACTTGCCGCATGATAGGACTCAGAACCACGATGAATAAAAGTAAAAGAAGGCCTTGGTACATGTTAGACCATTTTGTTTTAGCCCCGTTCTGCACATTTACAGTACTTCTTATGATGACTGAAATGATGGGTAAGCCTCCTATCAATCCACTAACCATGGTGCTTATCCCTATTCCCGTTAAATCCTTGTTCAAATCAGTTTTACGCTTGTAGGGATCGATCTTATCTACAGCCTTGGCAATGGCCAAGTGTTCAATACTTGTTATGATTAACATTGAGAATACAATGCCCCAAAATTCAAGAGTATTAATCTTCCCGAAATTTGGGTGCATGATAGAATCTGTAATGGTATCCGGAATATCCAATAACAGTTCTGGACCTACAGCATAGGCATTCCCCAAGAACGACATTTGGTGTGGTTCAAAGAAATTAAAAGCATATACAAAAGGTAAGGAGAGCACTATGACCCACATAGGCACTGGCAAGAAGTGGAAAAACCTGTTGGTAATCTTACTATTGAATACAATCATCAATAAACCAGCCAATGAAATCAACACCACAAAAGGATTGGCCTGTGGTATCATCACTACGGCATCAACTAGATTGTCTACAATGTTTGCACCGTCGGAATGCGTACCCAGGGCTACGTGAATCTGCTTAGCGAAAATGATAATTCCAATGGCAGCCAAAAGTCCTTGAATGACAGAACCGTGGAAAATATCCGCAATACGCCCCAGCTTAAAGATTCCCAACAATGTTTGCAATGCTCCAGAAACCACCGCAGCGGCAAGTACATAATTAAAGGATTGACCCGTACCGTCATCCATCAATACGATTCCCAAGAGAATAACCCCAATGACTCCTTTGGCCGGACCGTTCACTGAAATATGACCTCCACGATAAAATGTAGTCACTACACCACCCACCACAGCTGAAAATATCCCGGCCATCGCTGGAGCACCTGCGGCTAAGGCTATACCCAAGGAAAGTGGCAAGGCGATGAGTGCAACGCTGACTGCCGCAATCAAGTCGCTCTTCCAGTGCTGTACTAGCCCTTTAAATCCTCCTGTAGGTGTGCCTTCCATTTATTTATCTCTGTTTTTTAGTTCGCCTAATAGCTCATTTAATTCTTCTTTGGTGCCATTAAATACTCGTCCTATCCTACCTTGTGGTCCAGCAGAAAATACGTATTTCCCGCTAAAGGCGAGAGCGTGCATGGCTGTAGTATCCATCATATGCAAGGCGCTATCTAAATAGCGCATACCTGTGGTTCCAGTAAAGAAAATATACTCGCCGTCGCCACATACATCTGACGTATAAGGTAAGTTCGCCAACTTAGTCATGGTCGCTGTATCGTCCTGTCCAGTCATTAGGTCCGCCACCAGTGATGTTCGATACGTATTCTCTTCAGACATATAATCGCCACCAACTATATAGAGCTTTTCCTTATCCCAAAAGTGTGCAAAGGCCCCTTGAGAAGGAGTTCCTTGGGCTATATCTATATACGAAGGCGTCCAACCCAATCCATCGCGCAAGTCCATCGTTACGTGCAATCGACTAACCGTACCGCCCGAGACAATGGACATGATGTTATTGCCCACAGTAATGGCAGATCCACTGGCAGCAAAGCTTGCTTCGCCATCTATGGCCTCGGGGCCTTCGATCTCATTCCAGGAGCGACCGCCGTCCGCAGTGCGCAGCAACTTGAATCTGCCATCCACAGGGTCGCCGTAGATATATCCTATACTGTCGTTTACAAAGACTACACCATCCAAAAAAGTGCTTTGTGCAGTATCTGCAAAAACTCTTCTCCACTGCTGTCCACGACTATCCGTGTGGTAGATGTAGGTCGGTGCTCCTGCACTAACGGCCAAAAACTCTTTATCGTTAAGTGCCCAAACGCTGCGAAACTGACTTTCCCCAGATTCAGGAATCTGATGAATATTCCAATGCATACCGGCATCCACACTGAAGCCAAAAAGTCCATGATTTCCTCCGACAACAACCACAGAGTCATTTATGGCATGTAATCCTCTGAAACTTGCATCAGATACTCCTTCAAACAATATTACATGTTGCACGAATCTCGCCTCCCCATTATCTAGCACATTTTTGAATACCGTGGTAAGTAATAATAAGGTGAGCGTGCCTATTAAACTAAGTATGATGATTAATCCAAGTATGATACGTTTCGACATGTCCGTGACGTGTTTGGGTTAAGATACACAAGGACGTTTAGAACGCAAAGTAAATGAACGGCTGAACCTCAGCACTTAAGATTTGGTAAATGACCGCGATGGCGGCAACACTGAGCAGGAACAAGGTCCAAACTGAGGCAGCGCTTACCCATTGGCGCATCTTCTCCTTGTGCACGCTTGGTATCCAATGGATGAGGTAACCGAGGATGAGGACTGCATAGAATTTCCAATTGGCCGCCAAAACCTCTCCAACAGTATCCCAACCGAAGTCTGATGGAATTTTAGACAGGATCCCTATGGCACCATCCCAAGTCGGCGACCTAAACCAAGCCCGCGTGAATGTGATGAACACCAAGGTGAGCAACAACCCGATGGCCTTATTGTAGGTCTTGCTCTTGTCCGCCCAAGGAGAGATTTTCTTCCAATTCTTATACACAACCAACCCCACACCATTGAGCGTACCCCAGGTGACGAAGTTCCACGAAGAGCCGTGCCACAAACCGCCCAGCACCATGGTGAGCATTAGGTTGATGTTGGTATTCACCCAACGCTCTGTGCGGCGGCTGTAGCGCATCAACACGAATCCTAGAGCGAATAAGCCCGCCAAGCCTATGCTGAGCCAAGGGCTGCCCACGATCAGCGCAATCATCAAAAAAAAGGCGAAGACAATGGTATACGACGCAATACTACCTTCTCTGTTTCCACCCAGAGGAATGTAGAGGTAATCGCGGAGCCAAGTGCTTAGGGAAAGGTGCCAACGGCGCCAGAAATCCGCAACAGAAGTCGCCTTATACGGACTATTGAAGTTCTTTGGAAGCGTGAAGCCCATCAACATAGCAATCCCGATCGCCACGTCGGTGTACCCAGAGAAATCCGCATAGACTTGGAGCGAGTATCCAAACAACGCACTCATGGTTTCAAAACCAGAGTAGAGCTGCGGGTTATCGAAAACGCGATCGATGAATTGCACTGCGAGGTAATCTGCGAGGACCAATTTCTTTAGCAACCCATTCAAAATCCAAAACACGGCCAATCCCGCGCGCTCCTTGGAGAGTTTGTACGGTTCGTACAGCTGTGGAATAAACTCCGAGGCTCGCACAATGGGCCCTGCCACCAGCTGTGGAAAGAAGCTCACGTAGAACCCAAAATCCAAGATGTTCTTCACGGGCTTGATGTGGCCGCGATAGATGTCCACGCTGTAGGAAATGGTCTGGAAGGTGAAAAATGAGATCCCGACCGGCAATAAAATGCGGTCAAAGATGAAGTTCGTGCCGATAGCTTCATTAGTCCACAGGGCGAAGTGATTGATGACTTCGAGTTCGATACCGGTGAGGTCGTGGATGAAATCGGCCACGAAATAGGCATATTTAAAATAGCCCAAGACGAAGAGGTTCACCACTACGCTCAGGGCGACAAGCGTTTGTCGTTGCCACTTCACCTTGTTGCGATAAATCGCGCCCCCGATCAAGAAATCCGCCAGGGTGGAAAAGAGTAGGATGACAAAATAGAATCCGCTGGTTTTATAGTAGAAGAACAAGGATACCGCGAATAAGAAGATGTTACGGCGCGCTGTGTTCTTGTACATCACACTGTACCCGCCCATGACCAAGGCAAAGAAGACCCAGAAGTACTGCTGGGTGAAGAGCAGCGGGGTCGACGGATCGTAGGTGAACCAAGTAGAGAGTTGTTGCATCATGGCGATAAGGATTGTAAATGTGTTTCATAATCCTCCCACAGGGCCCAGAACAACAAAGTGGCATTGAGCCTGTAACCGGCGTTGGTAAAGTGGATCTTATCAGATTTGGCCAAGCCTTTCTCTTCCCAAATAGCGATGCTATTCAACCCGCCCATCACTTGGAACAGATCCCAATACGCGGCATTGTGTTCTTTACTGAGCTGCTCCATCACGTCTTGAACGTCCAACGCGTGCTCATTTGGCGTGCGGCGTTTGTAATAGCTGTCGTTGTTAGTCATGAAAATGAATTGGCAATCTGGATTGATTTCTCGGAACCAATTCACCAACGTATCGTAGCGCATCTTATACTCTTCCGGGTGCCATTCACTATCCGGCTTGTACGCATCGTTGATGCCCAACCCAAAAATGACCAAATCCGCCCCAACATATTTGCCCTGCTCCACAAAGTTCTCACTGCGCAAGAAGCTCTTCGTGGCGGCGCCATTGACCCCAAGGGCATGGTAGACCAATCCCGCCTCTTCGCGCACCATTTGCACGCCTTGCAGGGTATACTGAGGATCCTCACCCTCGGCCACCTCAAAACGAATGGCGACCGAATCTTGCAGCTCCTTGTAGAACCAGCGGCGCACTCCGGCCACCTTATCGACGGCCACAGAATCTGGTGCCGGCACCCCAACAGGCACCATTGTATTGCTCGAGCTGTGTTCAAACAAACGCAGCTCTGTAAATCCATAGGCCTTGCCTACCTCCTGGAAACTCTGAAGTTCAAATCCTGCCTCCACATCTCGGGTGATGGCATCAATCCCGCTAAAACCCCACGGACAATTATTGCGTGGAATGCTATTTCGACATCCTTCCCAGGTCCCTATTTTCTTCACATAGATATTGCCCGGCATATTGGTATTCGCCAAGCGATGCGGGAAGAAGAAACCGCGCTCGATATTTAGGGATGGGGCCAATTCTCCTAGTTGCGAACGCAACGTGTGACTCAAGGTCCCGCCCTGAACATGCGACCCGCCCATGTGCACCACATTGACCTTGCCCTCCTGCTCAAAAATCACCCGGTCGAGTTTCTCGTAGAACTTCTCCATGCCCTTATCGGAGCCGAAAAACTGCAAATGGTTGGCGCTAGTATCCAAAAACGGGTACTTCAGCGCGATGCCGCCCATCTCTTCCTGTGCTTGGACAGGAAGCACCGCGAGGCTCATTACAAATGCGATGAATATTCTCATAGGGCCATAGAATCTTGTGCCGCTGTATCAACGGGCGCGGTATTATATGCACGAACAGAATCCTCACGTCGCTGAGCTTCCTCAGCTAAACGCACCTTTTCTGCACGGTAATTCTCTAGGGCTAATTCGACCATTTCTCCTAACCTATTTCCTACCCACTGCGCGCCCTTTGGCGTAAAGTGGATGTAATCTTTCACGGCAAAGGCCGGCTCCTGATCTACCCAACGCACCATGGAACCTTCCCCGCCCATAACATCATAGAGGTCCCAATACACAGCTCCCCGCGCCAGCACCTCTGCACGCATGGCCTGCTTAAAGGGCTTAATGAGCGGATAGCTCTCCATATTCAGGCCATCCTTGCGCGCCATGTCCGACGGACCCACATAGACAATGGCTGCATTTGGATAGAGGGATTGGATGTGGTCAATCTGACGGGCGGCCGAACGAGCGAAGCGCCTGGCATGGGCTTCGTCTTTAAGGTACGGTACGGCATTCCCACCATATTGGAGGATAATTAATGAATAGGATTCTCGTTCGAGGTTCGATTTAAATTGGTCCGCATCCAACTTGCTAAAGACCATCCCCGAGGCACCACGCATGGCTACATTGTCAACATGCACTCCCGTAGGGCTTTCAAAACTGATGCCGAAGATTCTAGGACTTTCATCAGATTGTAGGGCCAGGGTAAACTCTTTATCCTCCGGAATATCTAGTGCCAATGCTCCCTCAAAGAATTCCGGGAAGGCACGCGTGGAGAAAACGGTATCTGCTACGAGGATTTGGGCAATGACAAAAGACGTGGTGCGTAAACTCAAACGTACTCGAGTAAAATCGCGCGCTAGGGTATATCCCCAATTTCGTTTGTTGAAGGTGACCTGACCTGCATATCCTGTTCCAGTAGTGTTCGGCGCTAACATGGTGAACGATGCTAAATGCCCATAGGCCATATCCTTAATGGCCGTATCACGTCTGCCAAAGGCAGTTTTTCTCACGAACCCTTCTGCATTCACAAAATCTAGGGACGCCGGCTCCACAAGGGGCTCCAGTGCCACATATCCAAAGCCTCGCCCTCCGTAGTTCTTCTGCAGAGTATTTCTGAGCTGCATGGTAATACGATCACCTTCGAGTTGGCTATCTCCGTAATGAATCACACGAACAGTATTCCGCTCTCCGCGCTTCAAGTCCTCTAAGGCTTCAAAAAACGGAGCTAAGTCATCCCAATGACCCATCTGCAAGGTGGTATCTAGTATTGGAATTTCCTTTACAACCTCCACTACTTCTGCCGGGAGGGTATCTAGGTCCAAAGAGTCTAAAGCCCATTCCACGGTATCCTCGAGCACAGCCTCGCTGGGGCTCCACAAAGGGCCTAATAAATCTTGCGGTTGGTAAAAGCCCAATTCAAATTCGCCCACCTCGACCTTATCCTTTGGCGTTAAGAAACTCAGCCCAGTAATGAACAAGCCTAATGCCACGAGAAAAAGAAAAATGTGAACGGGTTTGTGCATACCCTAAAGCGTACTAGGGTATTTATCTGGTGAATAATCCGATATGGTTTGGGTTTGGATACGCAACTTTTCACCGGCCTTAATAAGCTCGTCGACCTTGTTCCAAGACTTGATATTATCTGCGCTGACCCCAGGGAACTTATTGGCAATGCCCCACAGGGTATCTCCCGGCTTTACTTCATAGGTAATGAAAGAGGTCTCATCAGTAGGTACCACTTCAACTACTGCCTTTGGTGCTTCTTCCTTAGGCGCCACGGCCACAGCCGCTGCAGGTTGCTCGTAGCCTGAACTCTTCGGCACCCATACGTTAAGCTTCTGCCCGACGTAAATGGTATTGCCACGTATGCGGTTCCACTTTCTAATATCGTCGACTGAGGCTCCAGTATTGATACTAATCTTTCCAAGATAATCCCCGGAACGCACGGTGTAAGTAATCAACTTGTGCGTATTCGGATCCGGCATGAACGACAACACCTGCTTGCGTCTGCGTTCGTATTGTGCCTCTAAACCTTCTTGGTAAGACGCTTGTGAAGCACTGAGTTCGGCCAATTTCGCTTCATCAGCCGACAAGCTTGTTCCGTACAGGGCCACCCCTGCCGGCAAGATATCACGGCGTAAATGTGGATTTGCGGCCTCAATGGTGCGCAACGGCACGCCCGCCTCATCGGCTAAATCCTCCAGCAGCAAATGACCGCCCTTATACTGGAAGATCTCTTTCATTTCAACAGGGTCCTGCTCATTGTAAAATTCCAGCGCCGCACGCTTACCCTTTACTGGATCAAAGCGTTCGTCGACGAACTCATTGATTACGAGCCCCATTCTCACGGCTTGAACACGCGTCAAGGCCAAGACCTCCTCGCTCGCCCAACCGGCAGGCGAAAAAGCACCAGATACTCCCTCTAACTCCCAATTGATAGTGCTAAGTGTATCCGACCCATGGGCAGATAAAGTATTACCCCCTGCAAATAGAAGCAGGATGAAAGGCATTATTATTTGAGTGGATTTTGTCATCGTTCTTCCAAAGATAACGCTTCCAAAAAGGCTTTTAACACCTAAAAGGCAAGGGAATTAATGAACTATTCACAACCGAAAGTTAAAAACTCTTCAAGATGCTCGGATAGTGCACTAAACAACGAAACCGATGAGGTCATAATCGTGCGCGTCAACGACTTCTACTTCACAGAAATCCCCGATTTTCAGGTAAATATCTTCCGCTGGGATCAAGACTTCGTTGTCCACATCTGGGCTATCAAATTCCGTACGCCCGATGAAATAGCCTCCCTCCTTGCGGTCGACGAGTACTTTGTAGGTGTGTCCAATTTTTTCTTGGTTCAACGCACGCGAAATGTCCATCTGAACAGCCATGATCTCGTCTACACGTTGTTGCTTTACCTGCGCAGGAACATCGTCCTCCAACGAATAGGCGTGGGTGTTCTCCTCATGACTGTAGGCGAAGACGCCCAAACGGTCGAAGCGCTGCTCACGAACCCAGTCCAACACCACTTGGTGGTCTTCCTCTGTCTCACCAGGATAACCCGCGATCAACGTCGTACGAATGGTAATGCCAGGCACTTTTTCACGCATTTTAGCCAACAAGGCATCCGTCTTCGCCTTGGTTGTACCGCGGCGCATGCTCTTTAAAACCGGATCGGCGATGTGCTGAAGAGGAATATCGATGTAGTGACACACCTTGGGCTCCTCTCGAATGACATCTAAAACATCCTCAGGGAATCCTGAAGGGAACAAATAGTGTAATCTGATCCACTCAATGCCCTCGACTTTCACCAATGCATGCAACAAATCCGCCAGCTTGCGCTCTTTATATAGGTCGAGACCGTAGTAGGTCAAATCCTGCGCGATCAGAATTAATTCCTTCACACCTTTCGCTGCCAATTTCTCGGCCTCAATGACCAAATCCTCGATCGGCGTCGACTTATGTCCACCGCGCATCAAAGGAATGGCACAGAAACTACAAGGACGGTCGCAACCCTCTGCAATCTTCAAATACGCAAAGTGCTTGGGCGTCGTCGTCATGCGCTCCCCAACTAATTCGTGTTTGTAATCCGCCCCTAATGTCTTCAACAACAAGGGCATATCACGGGTCCCGAAGTAGGCATCCACATCAGGAATCTCTTGTTCTAGATCCGGTTTGTAGCGTTCCGACAAACACCCCGTCACATACACGTGATCCACCAAGCCACGCTCCTTCTTATCGGCGTAGTGCAAGATGGTATCAATGCTCTCCTGCTTTGCATTATCAATAAAGCCACAGGTGTTGATCACCACGATGTTGCCTTCCTCTTCTTCCGGAGCTTCATGAGTTACTTCTTTGCCGTTGGCTTTGAGTTGTCCCATCAATACCTCTGAATCATAGATGTTCTTAGAACACCCCAAGGTCACCACATTGATCTTGTTCTTTGTAGGGCTTTTCGTGCGCATGGATTACTTATTGAATAAGCTTGAGGCAAATGCCTGTGGATTAAATAGTTGTAGATCTTCCATTCCTTCACCGACACCGATGAATTTCACGGGAATGTTCAGCTGATCTGAAATGCCGATGACCACCCCTCCTTTTGCTGTACCGTCGAGCTTAGTCACGGCCAAAGAGGTGATCTGTGTGGCCTCGGCAAAGGCCTTGGCTTGCAATAATGCGTTTTGTCCCGTGGATCCGTCGAGTACCAGAAGTACTTCATGCGGTGCGCCAGGAATGACCTTGTCCATCACGCGACGCACTTTCGACAACTCCTGCATGAGGTTGGTTTTATTGTGCAATCGACCTGCCGTATCAATAATGGCAAGGTCTGCGACTTTACTCACGGCATGTTGCAGTGTATCGAAAGCCACCGACGCCGGATCAGAGCCCATCTGCTGCTTGACTACGGGCACGCCGGTACGCTCACCCCAAACTACTAACTGGTCAATGGCTGCCGCACGAAAGGTATCGGCTGCACCCAAGACGAGGTTGTACCCCTTTTGCTTGAACTGGTGAGCCAATTTTCCTATGGTCGTAGTTTTACCTACACCGTTCACACCTACCACCATCAGTACATAAGGGCCTTCGGTTTTAGGAAGTTCGAAATCTTCCCACATGCCGCCTTCGTGCTTCATCAAGTTTGAGATAATCTCGTACAGCATGTCCATGAGCTCGTTCTCACCCATCACCTTATCACGAGCAACACGCTCCTCAAGGGCTTCGATGATTTTTACAGTGGTATCCAAACCCACATCTGAAGTAATCAATGCCTCTTCGATCTCGTCGAGTACTTCGTCGTCCACCTTGCTTTTACCGGCTACGGCGCGCGCAATCTTTTCAAAGACGCTACTACGCGTCTTCTCAAGGCCTTGGTCTAAGGTCTCTTTCTTGTCTCTTGTGAAGAATTTTGAAAAGAAGCTCATAGTTCAATGGGTTAGATATAAAAAAACCACTCCGGGGAGTGGTTCAAATATCGGTATTAAGACGGAATCTTATTTCAAGAAGTCGTTCGCCATGTCCTTAGACACAACACGCTCTTCGAAAGAGTATG
>Ga0255772_10004452_pt1 | contig 13211 bp, 28 predicted proteins | sample 071ome_34_FD_179970 | JGI IMG/M metagenome (GOLD analysis project Ga0255772, IMG submission 179970) | Coastal salt marsh microbial communities from the Groves Creek Marsh, Skidaway Island, Georgia - 071411BT metaG (version 2) | ecosystem: Environmental > Aquatic > Marine > Intertidal zone >...
AGCCTTACCCCAAGTGGCGAGTTGGCCAGTCATGTCTTGTAAGTCTTTTCCAGCGCCTATAGCAGCCTTAATAGTCTTAAAAGCACCAGCCGCAAGAGTTACGCAGCTAATAGGATCCATCTTAGTCTGACCTAGATTTTTCCATCATTTCACGAATGGCCTTAATGTTCTCATCTATACGAGCATTAAGCACCTTTAACTCTTGTGTTGTCTTTTCCATTTCATTAAGACGTATCTCATGTCGTGCAATATCACGAGCATTTAGTGTTACAGTAGCATCAAGTGTAGACATATACCAGATAACACCAAATGTTTGTAGTACAATAGCTAAAATAAACGTGATAGGCACACTCTTAGACAGGTGCCAAGATTCCTCTTTCTTATTCATTGGAAGTATCCTCTTTTTCTTTTTCATTAGTATCTGTGAGTAGAATGCTAATAGGTTTCTTTTCAGTAACCTCTTGTTCAATTTTATCAGGGATCTTCTTATAGCCATACTGCATAAGGTTATTAATAAGTGTACCTTGTGTAGCTATTAACTGTGCATAGGCACCAGAGCCTTCTTTGACAGTACCGTCTGTAAGTCTATCTTGTATTTCATTATATTTCTTAACCATCATTTCAATAGGATCAAAACCTAACTCTTCAAGTTTTTTTACTGAAGCCATAGAGTTAATGTTTTTAGAACCTTTAGGACGTCCAGCGCCTTCCCGCCGACCGCCCATCTGAGGTTTAGTCGGATGGGGATTTGCCATTATTCTACTTCCTTAATTCCAAAAGTATCTCCGCAGATACCTGTTACAAGTCTTAATGATTCACTACCGTAACCTGTGTTCATTGAATTTCTAATTCTATACTTTACAGTATCGCCTGTAGAAGCGCCATGTGTATCTATGTATTGGAAAAATTGACTACCATAGAAACCATTTGCATTTGGAAAGATTAACTGTCTTAACACTGTCCAAGAACCAGTGTTTATTTGTCTTTCTAAGGCGACTTGAGCCTCAGTAGTAGAGTCTGTATGATTCCATATAATAGCATCTAAGGTTATTAAGACTTTAGTATAGCCTGAGCTTACTGTAGAAGAGAGTTGTATGTCACCTGTAGTACCGTCTTCATGTTGCATAACATTACCAGCACTAACGGCAGGAATTCCAGGGTTAAAAGAAGTACTAGTACCGAAATTCATATAAACTTCATTATAACTAGGTATAGTAGGTTTATTTGTAAGATCATCATAGTTACCACTAAATATAGTAGGTTTATTTGTAAGATCATTATAATTACCACTAAATAGATCAGTAGTAAGCGCTATTGTACCGCTACCAGCGGGTATAGTGTGTGTGTTTAAACTTATACCTGAGATATCACCAGTGGCAACAAAATTACCATTTAAAGAAACTTGACCTGCAACAGGAGTTATAGCAGTAGTTGTAATACCACTATTAAAAGTTACCTGATCAACCGTTACTGCCCCAGTAGAGGTTACTGCCTGTAAGTCAGGCACTCCCTCAACTACCCCTCCACCTTGACTAGGTGCTGGTGGAATTATATTACTAATAAGATTTGTCATTATTGTGTCTCCGACCACCAAACTTCTGCATTAGCTGTTGCAACTATTCTCATATAAGGTGCAATGACAACTTCTTCTATAGTGCTGGCGTCATAAGTCTTTACAGTTACCCAAGGGGAGTTTTCAGTAAGTCTCATTTCAAGGTCTACAGTCCCAGAAGAAATACTTACTTGTATTACTCCACGAGTCTGATTTGATGATTCATTAAAGTTTCCTCTAATAACATCTGAGGTATAGCCTCCAGTATAACCAGAAGCAGACTGGAATTTTGTTGCATAGTTAGCCATAGTTTTCTCCTGAAAGCTTTTTAGATTGTTTTTCAATTAAAATTTTTTATCAATACTTTCAGTAACTTAATAAATCTATTTAATAAGCTATTGAAAACATTAAAATTTTATTATAAATAAAAACAAAATAATAAGAAATATTAACATAAAAAATTAAATAATAAATTCTTACACTAAGGATACCAAAGTGATACTTAATAACCCCCCGAAAAGAGTTACATAGAGTATACTCGGTGGGTACTGTCGGGGGGCATAAAGAGCATCTCTTTTCAAGTACCAATAAGAGAGTCCATAGTATCACTTTGGCAGAGCCTTAGCAAAGTTATTCTTAAACGTCAGGTATTTATTTTTCTGAGTTTTTCATAACAAACTCATAAAGACTCTCTGCATTCTTTTTAATCTCTTCTGGGGTGTACATTACAGGCACATAGTTCTTCCATGCCTTTAATGCTTCTTCTGCATTGTCTTTATAAGTCTCTACTGCTTTCTCTGCAATAGCCATGTTAGTTTCATAAGCTTTATCCATCATGTCTTTTGCCATAGCAAGTACGTCATAGCGGATTTGGTAAGGATTCTTTGTGTATTTTTCCATCGTGTGTGTCCTGTGTGTTATTTAATTTCAATCATCAGAGGTTTCTTTTCCTCTGGAATAACTTCTTCAAGAGAAATATTAAGCAAGCCATTGACCATGTCTGCATCAATAACCTGAATATGTTCACCAAGAATAAAGTCTTTCTTAAAGCCTTTTGAAGAAATACCTTTGACAATATAGTCTTTAGATTCTTCAAGTGCCTTGCCAATAACTGTTAAAGTTTTGTCTTTAACTTCAATAGAAATATTTTCTTTTGAAAACCCTGCAACAGCCATTTCAATTTTAAAGTTGTCGCCATCCTTTACAATGTTATGTGGAGGATACTTTGGCATGTTGTTACTAAAAGTTTCCATGTCTCTCATTAGTCGGTCAAAACCTAAAAAATAATCTTTATTAAGCATTATAATTCCTTTCTAGACCCTTTCGGCATCTAATTACAAAAAAAAAAAAATAGGGGAGACCCCCTCAGAACACCCTACAACCAGTTAAGGTCATAAGATGCTCTGAGAGGGTCTCCGCAGGAGTTTATTCTTGTGTTTTATTTTGTGATCCCTCTTTTTATTGGGGATCACTTGTTGTTTATATTTAGGCTGTCTTAAGTCTTTAGCCATAGGATTTTTTATTATACTTCTTTTCCCCATGCGTAACATTTCCAGTCTTTAAGGTATAGTCCAGAGCGTTCAGCAAAGTCCATACCCATTCTTGCATCTAGCATACAAGCTTCTTTTGTTGCATGTACAGCCCCTGATGAAAACACTTTACATTCTTTAGAGAGATCAGCAGGGGTTGCAGTAGTACATACAAGTATTAATACAGTAAACATTATGAAGCTAAGTTAGCAAGGATAAACCCTGCTACCAGACCAATAATTAGTGGCCACTTGTTTTCAGCTAAAGCTTCTTTAACTAGTTTTAGTTGTTCCTTCATAGGAGTTCCTTTCTAGGGGATAAAGCCCCATTCGTTGTCTACTTTACCATCAAAGTAGCTGTACTGCTCATTCCAAAGGAGTTCATAGTCTTTTTCTTTGTAACGAACAACCATAATGTCAGGCATAACTGCACTATGGGTTTTCTTCATTTCAACAAAATCAACAAGCATGTAATCTTTATTCTGATTCTTAGGGATAAAGGTTTCAGTAGTACTTATCATTCCATTTCTTCCAAAACAATTAACTTAATATTATAAGGGTTAGAGCGCTTCATCACCATGTCTTTAGCGTCTTTAGAAACAACTATTGTGTCAACACAAGGGTGTTCTATAAAGTCAGACTCACTATAAGTATGCCAACGATACATAGAGAAGCTTCTTTGAACATACTCACGGTTAGCATTGTCTAGTCGTGACTGATTAAAGTCTGTTACATGAAAAGTTATTTCAGGATTAGACCATAAGTGATTAACAACTTCCTTAGCAAAGTCATCCATGCCATAAAACCCAATATCAGTTAAGGTTTTAAACTTCTTGAGAAAGTCTTCTCGTGCTGTTTTAGGGTTATGTTTAAGACGCACCTTAGGTGTCATCTTGGTTCCAGGCTTTCGCCCACGTTTTTTAGGAGTCTGAGTTTCCGTTGTCATTCTCTAAGCTATCTTTTAGTTCCTTAACTAGATTATCTTTAGCAATCATTAGCAAGTTTATTTCTGCTTTAAACTCATTAATTTTACGTTCAGAGATTAATGATAGTTCCAGTCGTGTTTTATTTTCATTAGACATATCATCGATATAATACTTTTTATCATCAATTGTTACAAATTGTTTTTCTTGTTCACTCATTCTTTAAATCCTCATAACCACCAATCATTTTAAAAATAACAGGTACTGTAGTTCTACTTAACTCACTTTTGATAAAGTCTACCCAAAATTCCCTTTTAATTTCAGGGAGTTTATCTAAATTTTTATAAACATAAGGCGTATTGTCTTTTTCTAGTTCTTGTTTAGCTTTTAAACACCAAGGACAATTATCTTTACCTATGATATAGTACATTAAGCTTCTTCCTCTTCAGCCTCTTGTTCTTCTGCACTTTCCAAAACAGCAATAGTCATATTAACTGCATCAGAAAATACTTGTTTAAACACTTCTGTAAAAGTCATATCTGAATCAAAGTCGAAACCATCTTCCATATAAGATTCAAACATTTCATTAATCATTTCTTCAAGTTGTTCTTGATCAGTCATTCTCCACGACCTCGCATAGTTTCATCTTCTTCTAACCAAATAAGACGGTTAATATCAGCACGACTAATACCTATGTCATTTAACTGACGATCAGTCATTTGATTTAGTTCTTTAATAACACGACGATGTTCACGCCAAGTATTCATATAGTTCCAATAACGTTTAAAAATAGACATTTCATAGATGCCCGTTTGTCTTAACGCTTCATTTACAATTGCTACTATACCAACTAAGGCAAGTAACAATACTAATATTTCAATCATTATTCTTATCCATACTTTCTTTTACTTTAAAGGCTGCAGAGACTAAGGCATCAATAGTTTCTTCAGAGTCTATTTGAGAGGAAGACAAATTAATAGAACCATCCTTACAAATTTCTATTATAATAGCTTTGTAAAACAATTCTTCTGCATAATCTAACACAGCATTATGATTGTTAAAATACTCTTTTTCAGCCTTTAAGTTAATATTTTCTTTTATCTTATCAGTGATATCTACTACATCACCCATTAGTTAAGCCCAAGCCAACCAAGAACAGCTAACCCCACATAAGTAGTTAAAGTTGCTGTTATTGTAAAACCAATTAGGGTGCCAATAAAAGCACCAAAGACATAAGCCAAACCTTTATCTCTTGCCGCCATTGTACAATCCTTTATTACGTTTCTTATGTTTATTCATAGAAGACATTTTAAGATTACCTTTACCTTGTGATGTCTTTTTAGGATTTTTCTTTACATACTTCATACTTATTTTACTTTGCTATAATATCTACATTAGTTGTAATTGTAATTCTTAATTTTTTAGTTGGAACAGTAAAGTGTTGCAACCATGAAGGAAAAATTACAAACGAACCTGTTTGTGCATTAACACTTATTTTCTCATGATTACTAAAAAACTTAAAAGTAGTATTTAAGTCTTTTACGTTTGATTCTGAACCATACCTGTTTAAAAAGAAAGTTCTTCCTATTGGATTTTCTTGTTCAGGCATTTCATAATAATACACACAACTAAAAGCTACATTTTTAAATATATGATCATGAGTTTCTTGAAAGTCATTTAAGTCATACTTATTTATCCAGTTTGCACCAACAGTTAATTCAAATGGTCTTATTGGTTCTAATTCTGTAAAAAAATTATTAAATTCAGGATTTAAACAATTAATATATTCTTGCCAAGGCAAATTTACATTATTAGGATTTCTTATAGAACTTTTTTGGTTGCTTAAATCAAAACCATCTTCATCCAGCAAATCATCCTTTATAAAAGGCTCCATTAGACTCTTAATCTTATTTTGAGTAGACTTTTCCAAAACTCTATGATATATTGGTGTACTCCATATAATAGAAGTATTATTCATAACTTACTATCCTCAAATGTATTATCCCATTCCTCGGGAGTAACACCAGAAATTAAAAACTCTCGTTCTTCAACAGACAAGTTAGGAAAAACATCTTGTACAAGTTCTCCCATTTTATGTCTATTTAATTGCTCCTCAGTGCAGTCAATATTCATAGTATTAACTTTACCACTAATTATAGAGCGTCTTTGTACTATCATTAGTTACTCCTAGAAAGATCTAAACAGGCCATAGCCTCATTACTACCAGTAATCATAACTTGAGCTTTATCAAGTTCTTTTATACATACATCTTTATTTTTATAAGTACCAAGATGATAATACTTAATACCACCATCAGTAGTCATTAGTTGTAACCAAACTAAGACCCACATAATATTCTCCACATTAACTAATTGTTCTTTAACGTCAGGTATTTTCCTTACGCCACATAAGTTCGTACTTAAGTTTCTTTTGTTCGTACTCTGACATTATCATCCAATCACGAATTTCATCGATAGTCCTGAAGCACCCTATACAATAGCCATCTTTTATTTTACAGACTAAAATACAGGGTGATTCAACAGTACCTAGTTTACGTTTAGATCTCACAGCCACCAGCTGCACACGCTAACGTTTGAGCGCCCTCTGTGTTATCTTCGATTTCATAGTTGGGTAGCATACTAAAGTCAACTTCGGGGAAAGCATGTTTAGCTTTAATATACTCTTGCTCAGAACAAGCCATATAAGGTGCTTGCTGATAAGTGTGCTCAGAATAAGGCAAGAAACTAATACCTGTAATTTGATCAAAGTGTTTATACACCCAGTCACCTACTTCCATCCACTCATCTTCTTTAACATAAATAGTCACAGAAACAGAGTGTTCAGACCAGTTCTCTTGGAACTTAAGCCAGTTTTCAAGCTGCTGCAAGGCTGTCTGTTCGTTAGCCAAAGTAGCTCCTGCAGGAGATTTAATCGGGAAGTAGAACACAGTAGTTTTAGCAGGATTCATAACGTCTTCTTCGTTAGGAACTCCTTGATCTTTAAGCATTTGTGTTAAGGGGTCATTATTAGACTGTCGAACGGACCTAATGTAATAAGGCGCAAAACGTCCATGAATACCAGAAGAACTATCGACAAGCTGACTAACAGTACCACTCGGCTTAACCGTAGTGATTGCTGTCGAAGGGTTAACCCCCAGCTTTTCAGCATATTCTTTATTTGTGTCAACTGCTACTTGTTTCAACCTCCGTAACATTGCGGGATCAGGATTTCGTAGAATACGACAATCTTGAATACCTGTTAGTGATACGCCTAGCAAACGTTCTTCTTCACAATTCTTTTGCCAAATCTTACGTACATATTTAAAGTCTGTAAGAGTTGACTGAAGTGTTCCAAGAATAGTAGCCATACGAATTTTATGTGCTAAATCTTCTTCTGTATCGTCTTCACGGCATACAACCTCTGAAAGGTTGCATAGCTGATTTCCACGAAGAAGAATTTCAGCGCACGGATTACTACCTTCAATTAGAGAAGAATCTCGACGACCACCGTTGTTTTGCTTTTGAGCACCATAGCGACTAAAGATACCACGTTCACCAGAACCTGACTTCATTAGTGCAACCCATTCTTCTAAAAAGACTGCCATAGAAGGTTTTTGGTCATAAACAGCAGAGTTGTTTGCTAAAGCTCTTTGTTCTTCTGTTTCCCACCAACGACCTGACTTACAATCTCGTATTTCAGGATCTCCCAAGTCAGACATAGAGATAAGAGCAGACCTACGAACACCACCTACAACAACGATTTCAGCGATTTTACAAACAATATCATGCACCTCAATTGGACGTAGTTTACGCCCCGCAGCCTCTTTAAATGTTTTTGTTACAAAGTCAAAAAGATCCATAAGTGGTTGTGGACCAGAAGCCCTTCCACCCATAGTTTTAAGTCGTGCGCCCTCTGGACGTACTTTGCTATAATCCCATTCATGAATATTTCCTAAATATAAGTCTGCAATAAGTTTACGTAGAGCTTTTGCCCAACCTTCTGCGCTATCTTCTACTGAAATAATACGTTCTGTCTTAGCAAAAGCATCATTAACAATCGGTAATTTGTTGACGTATTTGGCTTCAGCACTAAAACCTACACCAGTACCCGCCATAAGTATAAACAAAATTTCATCAAATACTCGTGGGTGATCAACGGCAGCAAAACTACAGTTATAACCACGGAAATGATTTTTTGCTAAAGCATCCCCTGCAGACCACATAGAGCGCATTGAAGGCATTACTTCGTGGTTGTATACTGCATCATGAATGCTATTAAATTCTTCATCAGTAAGCGTATTATTACTGACTTGGTCTTTCCAGAAACCGACTAAGCGATCTACTGTCTCTTTCCAAGTTTCACGACGACCTTCATCATCTAGATAACGTGAATATCGAGACAGGTGGATAAAGCTTCTGTATGGATCCATTTTATTTCCCCTTTAAAAGTAATGTAAGATTAATTATTCTTCGTTTTGTTTTTTTAGTTCTTCTTCTAATTCCTCAATCATTGTCTCTTTTTTGAAACGTTTATCAAGGTCAATACCGTGTACAGTATTTGCATACTCGTCTAGTTCATCTTTATTCATTGAAGAATAAGGCTTTTCTTCAGCAAGTGCTTCTAGAACTTCCTTTTCTTGCTCCATAACTTTTTCGCCATACCATAAAGCCTTTAATTCAAGTAATTCCTCTGGACTATATAGGCGTAAAATATTTGGATTATTTAGATAATCATTAAATTTTTCATCAGAAAAACCTTTTGATTTTAATTTTTCTAAAACAGTCTTCATTAGTGAAATGCCTTTTTGTTATTATTTATTCTGTTAAAAAATGTATCAGCATAATAGTAAATCTTATCTATAAATTCATCATCTTCATTGTTAAGATCATCTGCCATTCCGTAAAGATAATCTTGAATGTTGGGGTGAAGATTCGAAATGTCAGCCCCTGAATCTAGAAGCTGACACACAATAGAAATTAATACTAGATGTTGTTCATCCATATTATAGGTAGATTTCCTGAGTTGACTCGAATTCATCCGATCCTTTCTTTAAGCGTCCTGTTTCAAAGTCGTAGTACAAAGATCCTGACGGGCCTGTGAGGCCAGTGTATCGACATTTGAGGACTTTTGTTTTAATAGTGTTCCGCTCTTCTGGGTTGTCTGACCCAACGTTTCTAGCAAAAGCGATAATGTCCATGCTGATTTGCTTAATAGAACCAGAGCCACGAATGTCGTCCATTGACGGTAGTTTACCTTCTTCAAAACTTTTTCCTTTATTATCTGTTTTACGCAAATGACTAATAAGACCAATCCATACTTCGTGTTTCTTAACAAGACGTAATAAGTCATTCATAATCTTATCTATTGCTTCGTTTCCTGTAAGACCTTCAGCACCTTCGGAAGCCAGAATGGTGATATGATCCACAAATAAATACTTGCACCCACTAAGGCACATGTACTCAAGAAAATCCATAATAGAGCCATCTGAAATACTACCTTGGTGATCAAGAACCATAACACGATCATCACCAAATATATTATCAAATCCCACCTTAAGTTCATCTAACGGAATCTCCTCATTAGCTGGATTTTTCTGTATAGACATCCCTGCCATCTTACGAGCAGTTTCGGCAGGAGATTCTTCTAACGAGATGATGCCGATTTTATCGGGGGTACTTTGTAAGAGGTGGAGTCCAATTTCTCTGAGCAAAGTAGACTTACCGCTACCAGTGCCAGAGGTCCAGAGAGTAATTTCACCAAAACGCATTCCTTTTAGTTTATCATTTAGCCCTTCCATAAAGTCAGGATAAGGCACAGATTCAATTTCATTATACTTTTCAAGTTGAGACCAAAGTTCATCTTTAGTTAAAATACCTGCAGGTGTATAATCTACTGCATCGTAAATTGTTTTTAACACCTTATCAGAGTCTTTAATCCAAAGATCACTAGCATCTTTTTCACTACTCTTAGCTATTTTAATTTTATCATAACCAATTATACGAGCAGCTTCCTTAGTTGCTTCACGACCTGCATCATCATTGTCAAGCCAAAGTATAACTTCATCAAATTTTCTAATCCATTCACGCTCTTTAATAAGATCTTTAACGCTAGAAGCAGATCTTAAAGAAACTACTGGATAGAAAGTTTTGTATTTTTTGTACCATGCTGATTGCACAGACATTGCGTCCAGTTCACCTTCGGTGATGACGAGCCTGGGGCCACCAGAGTACAAGTTTTGTCCAAACATTCCACCTTTAACGGTTCCGATGGAGGAAAAGTCTTTTGGTAGTCGTCTGACTTTGTACCCTGCCAAAGTATCATTATTGAAAAAGGGATAATAATGAGCATCAATATTACCATCAAGATCATAAGAAACCTTGACACCATAATGTTCAGCCACTTGGCGATAGATATTACGCTCTTTAAAACCACGAACAGGGTAATCATCTTGAACCTCCCGCAGTTTGTTAGACCAGTCTTTTTTAACTTCTGGTTGTTGCATGTAAGCCTCTTTAGGAGGGTAAAAGTTACGTCTACATGAAAAGCAAAAGGCAGACCCATCATCATAGATCTGTTTAGCATCGCTGCTACCACACTCTTCACACGGTTGATTTCTAGTGACTATCTGTCCCATTTTCTTCTTTCATTGTATATTCTGCTACAAATTTACTAAGTTCCTGACACAATAAAAATACAATTATTCCTATAATTGGATCAAAGAAAATAGTTCCTGTAACATAACCAAACAAAGTAATAATTAAGGTTAAAACACCTACAATATACAAGGCAGGTGATATAGGATGTATTGTCATTGTATTCTCTTTTTTATTTTGTTAACATAGCTACGTGTTCTTCGTTTTAAGTCTTCTTTAGGAATAAAACGAATTGCAGCAATCTGCTTATTGTAAAACTTATCACTAGTCATGCACTCACAAACCATTTGAAGATAGGCTTCTGCATAGTAAAGACCACCCTTAGTTTTATAGAGATCAACAATCTCAAAGCTAAAGTTTTCTTTACCGTACTTTTGTATATCTTTTTTGACATGACTAGAAGAACCAACGTAGGTTCTCCATGCCATTTCTTTACCATAGGTTTTAGAGCGCTTTTTACCGCCGTGATAAAACTGTTTCTTACCAATATAAAGCATGTTATTTACTCTATTTTCAATAAGATATAAAAAGCCATTATAGTCTTTAGGATCAAACTTATAAGGATAGTCCCAATGGCCTCTATTCGTACCATGTACATAATTCATTATAAACATCTCTATCTATTTTAAAGTAGTCATTAATATGTCGCCATATATGAATTAACCTACCATTAGCTATAAGATACTCATAACCTTTGTCTTTACCATAGTACTCTGCATAAGCTGCACAAACAGTTTGTTTAAATTCTTTAGGAGTTTCGTCTAATAACTTCTCAGCCTTTTTAGGACCAATCCCAGGAAGTCCTGGAATGTTATCGGTTGAATCCCCCATAAGAATTTGTTTCCAATAATGACGATTAGCGTCATAATTATTCACATCATAAAGAACACCCTTTCGAGGATTATAGTGTTTACCCTCAATACAGTCTAAATCTTTATCAACAGAAACAACAACAAAGTCCTTACCACCTTTGCGGCAATCTTCTGCCCAAGTGCGAACCATATCATCAGCTTCACAATAATCAGTTAGTATACAACTATCATAATCTTTTGCAACGTCAGACTTCAAATCTAAGAACCATTCTGGTCTTGTTGATTTCGACTTACTGCGATTAGCTTTATATTCATCATATAAATCTACTCTGAAGTTGTCAGGGCCACCAAGGGCCATGACGTAGTCTTCAGCAAAAAGATCTTCATTGATAGCAGTAAATAACTCATCAAAGTTATTCCTTGCTTCTTCTTTAGTTTCTGCTCCCCAAATACTAATATATAAGAGAACATCACCATCAATAATTGCTATCATTAAATAGCTCCTTTTTGTTCTTTAACGTCAGCTATTTTTTAGCCTTAGAATTCTTCGTCTTGGTACTCCTTCCAAGATTCATACTCGTCATACAAACCCCAGTGATCAGAAAGATGCTCTGGAATTTCATCCATCCAAGATTCATCTTCAAAATCAATGTTATAGCTGTTGTCTTCAGAGTCCTCATACTCTCCTATAAAAGCCATTCCAGGCTCATAGTAAGAAGCGTAAATAGTAATATCGTGAGTTTGCTCTCCTGTCATATAAGCTGTAGTAGGTGGTCCCCAAGCAGTTTCGAAGTTAAGCACTAAAGTATCATCATCCTGAAGATCATAGTCTACATCGCTAACTTCCCATTTAGTCCCCCAAGCCTCAATAGCAGTACCATACTGCCACTCACCAATTGGAACAAGAAAGTTAAGAAACTTATCTCCTTTACAAGCCTCTATAATTGCTTCTAACTTTTCTTTTTTACCGTTAATTGTAACACTATTCATACACCAGTTAGGCATTTTTCTTTCCTTCTAATTCTCTACGTTCTAGTTTGTTAATGTTATTCATCATTACTTTATCAAGACTAACATTCATCTTGTTAGCAATAATAGTCACATACCAAAGTACGTCACCAAGTTCATCTAAAGTATCTTCAAGAGACTCAGCTTCAATTACTTCTTCTACTTCCTCTCTTAAACCATGAAACAAATAATCATGGTGTCTATGCCCAGGTTTATAAAACTCAAGCGCCATTTTTTCATAAAGTTGACAATTCATATTCATGCTTGTTTCCTTACTAGTCTAAATAGCCCTTCGGGGCTGTTGATAGCAGCAGCAATATCCATTAGCTGTTGCCATGTCATAACAATAACATCATACTCATTTTTATATTCTTGATATTGTCGAACAAATACTACGTCATTATCTCCAACGATTACCTCAACATCTTCTTGGGAATCATCTTCAGATAATACTGTTATTACTGCTGCGTCTTTTTCAAACTCTACTGAGTACAATTTTCACACTCCTGTTTAGCATCATCATAACCCTGACTTACACCGTCTTCATGACCCCGCCAATAAGCTTCATCTTCTATTTCCTCCTTTTCATCACGCCATTCTTCTTCCCATTCGTATTTGTCTTTATAAGATTCAAGACTTTCAATTAAATCTTTTTCAAGTTGTTGGATTTCTGATCTAACTTTTGGGCCAATAATCCACTCAAAAAGACCAGCATCTTCCCAAAACTTATCAAAT
>Ga0255772_10004458_pt1 | contig 13201 bp, 6 predicted proteins | sample 071ome_34_FD_179970 | JGI IMG/M metagenome (GOLD analysis project Ga0255772, IMG submission 179970) | Coastal salt marsh microbial communities from the Groves Creek Marsh, Skidaway Island, Georgia - 071411BT metaG (version 2) | ecosystem: Environmental > Aquatic > Marine > Intertidal zone > Salt...
CGTTGGCAGGTGGCTTAGAAAACTATTCCGCTCGGGGTGAGGCTTACATCGAAGAGCTTCGTAGTATGATCAGCTACAACAAACTGAAGCAATGGGATAAACCGTCTAATACGTATCCTGACATTTCACAACTTAACGTACCTAATTGTTAGGAAACCTAAAATACGTCATTTCGGGGAGTGAATTTCATAAAATTTGAACTCTCCCCTTCCCTCTCCCAGAACGGCTATGTCATCATCAACGACAGCATAATTATAACGATCGCCTCAATTGATTGAAGCCAAATGAGTTCCTCTATGACATCTACCCTCTTCTCTTTTTCACTGCGTTCTGTACTTGCCGTGATGTTTGCCGTCGGACTTGGTCTTGTAAGCAATACCAGCAACGCCAAGCAACTTAAGTACCTTGGACAACCCTTTCCAGACATTAAGCAAAGTTGGCGTGCAGATGATTACGAACTTGCCCTCGATAGCCTGATTACCATTCAAAAAAGCGAGCCTACTCTGCTGCCTAAACGTCGAGGTGAGTTTACCGGGCCGGTTTATGATCGCTTTATTTCAGAAGAAAACTTTCGCTACCAGTTAGACATTAAAGAGCCTATTGAAGAACGTCGAGAAGAGTCTGTTCGAGTATCTATCGTTCTGAAAGAAATGATGAGAACGTACTTTGACTTCAAGGCTAAAAAGCAACCCTACGGCTCAGAAGCACTCGGTATTATGAGCTTTTCTCTAAGACAACAAGCCATCTTCTTCACATTGACCGTAGAGCATTGGCTGCAACTACCAAGAATTGAAACGCAAACCCCCGAACGGCTTGGCGAGCTGGAAGAACATAAACGAGGCGCAGCATCATTGCTTTCCTCAGCCTTTAAATATCTTTCTTTGGTTGGCTATTTTGGACGAGAAGATCTGGAAATCTATGGCTGGGAACTGGCCCATATTGCCCCTGAACTGTTTGTTCATCTACCAATGGCCAAACAACAAAGCATCGTTATTCAGGTGGAGAACCTGAAAGACAACCACGATTATGAACAGGTACGAGAAGCCATGAACAAGCTTCATCAAAACCTGACTAAACTGGTCGAGCAACATCAGAAAGTTATTACAAGTCAATAAGCAAACAGTTTGAAACTTTTAAGAAGTAAAAGCGTTACGAGAGCAGCTTAGACAAGGCAAAAGGTTTTCTTAAACGCGGAGCTTATATTTTATAAGTGAGCATTTTAAGAAAACCTTTTAACACAGTATAAGCAATCGCAGTAGCTTTTATAGGAGGCCAAGTTCACGAGCCTTCGCAATAGCCTGCGTCCGATTCTTAACACCCAACTTAGTATTAATCTTTCGAGCATGGGTCTTGACTGTATTCAAAGAAATGAATAGCTTATCCGCTACTGATTGATTTGAATGGCCTTCAGCAATCAACACCAAAACGCCTTGCTCACGATCGCTCAGTGGCACACAAGCATCATTACCAATACTCAGGTGCTCCCTTAAGCCTTCAAGGTGCTGTAGACGATAGATAAACTCGCCCAACTCGCCACGCTCATTAAGTTTGGCGAGCATAGGAGCAACTTGCCCACCTAACTCCATAAACGGGGCTATGTAGTTACAATTCATGGATTCCTGTAAGGCACGCTTTAACACCTTACTGCCTTGGCGAGACTCACCCATCGAGTCATAACATGTCGCCTGAAGTACCATCACAGGGATATGCATGATGGGTCTGGATTCTTCGGTCAGCTTCTTATTCAGTGTATCGCAAGACTCCAATGCTTCAGCCCATTCCTGATGATGACATTGTAATCGAATACCCAGTAAGTCGAGATAGTATTCGAGATGCGGTAACCATTCAGATAATGCCGGATGCCAATAATTTTGTTCCATCAGCTCAGCATACAGGTTTGCAGCAATATTGACCTGCCCTTCATCCAGCTTCAAAAATGCCTTAACCAAAGTAATCAGCGGCTGATAGAACTCATCCGGTACATTCCAACAGTGCATCAAACGCTCTAGTTCAAAGATGCCTCGATGCGCTTTTCTAAAAGAACGTTTCCCTCGATGAAGTAAAGCCTTCACTGAAAAGCCCAGGACTATCATTGGATCTTCATTATGCAGTGCCGTTTTAATGCCACGGTCACAGACATCTTCAGCATTAATCCAATCGCCCTGAATCCACAGAATGTAGGACTTGAGCATCATCATGCGACCATAGAAAGGCGACTGCGTCCCCAAAGTCTGTTGATAAAGTAAAGCAATGCCTTTATCAATTGACGCCAAGGCAGAGTGCCAGTCACCACGCTGCTGATGAAAACGACAAAGATCAATCAATACCGCAGATTCGAGTCGACCATCTGACCAATTTCTGGCTTTTCTCAAGTTCTCATTAATTCGCTGCTCACCCAGGCTGGAATCCCCGGTTGCCATAGCAATACGAGCTGAAAGGGTCCGATACATAGCCCCTGTAAGCTCACCTGAATCTTCAAATGTCTTATATTTAGCCAGTAATTCTTGTGTTAATTCATACTCACCCTGATATCGAGCACACCAGGCGCGAATTAAAATAACCAAAGGCGTCAGACCTACCTCGGCGGCTTGCTCGGCCGAAATACTATCTAGCCAATAGATTGCTCGATCAAAGTCCATCGAGTAAGCCCAAGCCCAAGCAATAGAAGCTCTGAGTTTTGAACTGCTCTCGATCACTGACTCAGTCAGCTGGGTCTCGAGTTTCTTTAACTGGTGGAAACCATGCTGTTGCAGCAAGAAATCACATGATTGCTCAGCCACCGTTAGAATAACATCGGCTTTTCCAAGATACGTACACAAATGGATGGCTTCAGAAAATGCCTGATGCTGAACAAACCACTCCGAGGATTTAACGATCCAGGGCTCGATGTCTTCTTTGGTTAACGCCTTTAGGTGAGTTTCCACTAACCAACTGCGATACACAGGGTTAAATAGATAATAATTTGTATTCGCCCCTTCAGGAGGAGATTGCAGAATCAACTGTTCTTTTAATACCGCAAAGCACACTTCACCTTCTTCACCGAACACATCTCGGCAAAACTGTTCAGAAATACGCTCAACCAAAGATAAGACAGCAAGGATATGCGCTGACTTGTTAAGCTTTGGTAAGTTGAACTGCTCCGACAAAAAAGAACTCAATCGAGAAAGTAAAATCGGCTCGTTGTAGGCCTCAGATGTTGTTGGCATGGAAACATCTTTTACCATCAACTCAACCGCTAAAGGCCAACCTAAGGTTCGCTGCATGATGAAATGAGCACGATCTTCCGCATCGACCACATTAAACTGCTGTAGACGCCTAACGACATCGCTATAGCCCATTGAAAAATCAATATATTGCATTAACTGAGGCTGAATATTGATCATCACCGGGCTATTGATCAATGCTTCATCCAGCTTTGACGAAATCACCAGAATCTTCAATTCAGCGGGCGTAAATCGAATAAGTGTTTCGAGAATAAAACGCTGATCCTTGGACGAATTAACACCATCCCAACCGTTAATCACCATAATACGGGTTGGATCTTTCGGTGCTTCACGATCTTGTTGTTTATCTGGATCCGTACGATTTTTTCTTTCTGAAGAAGAATTTTGAATACTGTGCTTGTTTAACCCCAATAAAAACGTTTCCAGTGCGTCCCGCCAACCAAACGCTATTTCTTTATAGGTTTCTGACATAGAGGCTTCTGGTAAACCCAGCAATTCTTTAATGGCGTCCAGCAAATAACAAAGAAAATCTTCTGTAGACTCACCTTCTCTGGATAATTCCACCCACTCAGCCATCCCGCCTTCTGATACAACAGAACGAGCATAAGCGCTGACAGCAAGACTTTTCCCATACCCTTTCGGCGCACAAGCAAACAATAAACGAGAACGATCCAGGCCTTGTTCTATGGCCTCTTTAACTTTTGGACGTACAGAAATATTGCCCTTTGCGGGAATCAAACGTCTTGAAGGGTGCAGCTTAAAAGCGCTTTTTTGAGGAGATGTGTGTGGAACGTCCATAGCTGGAAACAACCTATCCTTCTGATCACTCGGTGTAAAAACATTAGAATACTTATTCTAATTACGTCCGCATCATACTAAAGAGTGATACAAAAATACAAAGTTATCACCCCTACATCATCCTTTGGGTTTATTTCAGGCACAAAAAAACGCCCCCGAAGGAGCGTTTCTATGTCGATATTCTTATCTGAATTTAAGTTAATTCTTAAATAACAGAGTATCGATTAACGACGACCTGAACGACGAAGAGCTGCAGGTGTGTAGTCTTTCTCAGAACGCTCGAAACCGAACTCATAAGACTTACCTTCTTCGTTATCCAAACCTAGTACCAAGTAACGGCCTGCTAGAAGATCATAAAGAACTTCCGCTGCGTACCATGGAATGCCTGCATCGTAGAACTGAAGCGAGTGCGCTTCACCTACACGCCACAACTCACCACGGCCATCGTAATGGTCGATGATAGTTGCTTGCCAGCTATCTTCATCAATGAAGAACGTACGCTTACCGTAAATGTGACGCTGACCTTCTTTAATGGTCGCTTCAACTTCCCACACGCGATGAAGCTCATAGCGAGTATGATCAGGGTTCAAGTGTCCTGGGCGAATAATATCATCATACTTCAGAGACTTAGAGTTAAGTGGGTAAGAGTTATATGGGATATACATCTCTTTCTTACCAACCAATTTCCAGTCATAACGGTCAGGAGCACCGTTATACATGTCGAAGTTATCTGATGTACGCAGACCATCTGCTGCAGTACCTGGACCATCATAAGACACCTGAGGCGCACGACGTACACGACGCTGACCAGCGTTGTACAACCAAGCTAGACGAGGTTCTTTTACCTGGTCAAGTGTTTCGTGAACAAGCAGTACGTTACCCGCCAAACGCGCAGGAGCCAGTACTTGCTGTTTGAAATAGAACAGGATGTTAGATGGTTGGCTTAAATCCACACCTTTCAAGTTAGAACGGAAAGTAAATTCGTCCTGGAACTTAACCAACGTATAAGAACCATTTACCTGAGGTGTCGCCTGGTTAATCGTACGCTTAACCGAACCACCACGATAACGCACAATGTGGTTCCAGATAACCTTCATACCCGCTTCAGGATCCGCAGGATCAATCACTGGGAAAGGCACAGCTTTGATGTAACCCGTTAAACCGTTACCACCATCTACAAGCTCAGTATTTGTAGCATTCTGCTTAATTACGTCATACAGCTCAGCAGGATATGCTGCAGTACGATGCGTTGGATAAACAGGCATTTTAAAAGTGTCATACTTGGTCAACATTGCTTGTTGGCCAGGAGACAACTTGTCCGCATATTGAGACATATTGCTCGCATCAATGGTGAACTTAGGTGTTTCACCAGCAAATGGAGAAATATACTCAGCACCATCAAAACCTGCAGGAGGAGTAGTAATGCCACCATCCCATGCAGGAATATCGCCACCGTTACCTGCTTTTTCAGCACCAATTGGCGTTAAGTCAGCACCCAAACGCGCTGCTTCTGCATCAGAAACCTTTGCCCATGCACCCGATGCCGCTACCGATAAAGCAAGTGCACCACTCAACACAAAAGTGTTTTTCAGTTTCATATCGAACCCTTTATTTTGTTTCCACCCTAAACAAGGTGGGGCAAATATCTTAATTCCTATTTGCCCGTCCTTGGCTTCTATTCATTCCGTCGAATTTATCTGTTTTTAGCTTAGAACGAATAACTCAAGCTTGCGTAAGCATTGTCACGATCATCTAGATCATTGTAATCCGCATTATTGAAGAACGCGGTGTACCCCATAGAGGCTTTCCATGCGTTCAAATAAAGTGCATTAACACCCATGTTCAACGCCATACGATCTTCGATGAACTGACTACCTGGCTCAGGGCCATTACCATCTACGTCATGAGACCAAGCGAAGAAAGGCTCAAGGTTTACACCCGCGAAGGCATTGTTATATTCCAACTTGCCTCGTACACGGTAACCCCATGAAAGCTCAGTGGTATAGCCATCCTGATTACAATAAGCCGGATTATCGTTGGCACCTGTACTACCAGTGTCACCACAGCTTGAGATACCAGGATAAGTATAAGCACCAATACCATAAGCACCTGAACGACCGAAACGAGCCTGATTTTGATCAGGAAGATCAGATACGTAAGTAGCACCAACTTCCGCAGCAATGGTCAAACGGCTTGCGCCCATTACCTGATCAAAGAACTTGATCGCAGTCATCTGAGCTTGCCAAATATCAAAGCGATCCCAACCTTCTACACGCTGACCTTGAAGTTGTGTTAATTCATTAGCAGCCAAACCATATTGCTTAGCAGCAATATCGATAGCGGCTACTGAAGGCAGACCAATTACACCATGTACCAAGTCAAATGCATTATATTGAACTGGAACGTCCTGTTTATAGCTCACTTCACCAGACAGAGAAATACCACCCTCAGTACTGGTGTTAAAACTGATACCCATCAACTTGATACGCTCTGGGTAAACAAGATTGAAGTAACCGTAGTCAGTACCAGACTGAAGTACTTGCCCTGCAATTACCGGAATTTTGTTGTGGTACTGCATATAGTAGAAACCGAATTCAGTATCATTCAGCTCTTCTGCATAGTAACGGAACGCCACACCAAACTGATCACGATCATCAGGCTCGGTATCTGGCTCATGAATTACCGAAGGTAAACCTAAGCTTGCATACGTATTGTCATCCACACCTGGAACGGTTGACAACAATACGTTACCGCAGTCTACGTTTGTAGCGAAATCAATGGTCGAGTAGAAAGTGCCGCAAGGGTCAACTTCAGTTTTGCGCCATTTCAACTGCCAGTAGGCTTCCATAGACAATGCATCTGTAATACCTACAGAGGTATACAACATTTCTACAGGTAGAAGAATGTCTTTAACTTCAGCACCTGGCGTACGAGCTGCTGTCGCGTCCACCGGGTTAGTAGAGTTAATACCACCCTGAATAAAAGTCGACTCACCCCAAGAGATTACTTGCTTACCAGCGCGAATAGAAACTGGCGTCTCATCTTCACCAACGTAAGTGTTCCACCAGACGAAAGCATCAAGAAGATCAATATCAGAACCAGCGTCATCACGAGCTGAAGGACTTAGTTCGTCATGCTCACGAGACTCGTCTTGAAGTTCAAAATCATAGAACGATTTCACACGAGTGAAGGCACCCACATCACCATAGCTAAACTCAATATCATTAGTCATTGAGATTTTCTTGGTGTAAGTATCACCTTTCTCGAAGTTTAAAGTACCGTCGTCGTAGTTATAGGTAGAACCATTACCCAATCTGCCATCAGGATCAGAGTTTGAGCGCGCTACACGACCCAAATTTGGATCTTCTGTACGCCATGCAGCAGAAGCTGTAATTTGAGTATCAATTTGAAGTGATCCCTCATCGCCTACATCGAACTGTAGTGCTGAAGCAGACAGTGAAGCCGTTGCCATAGAAACCGCCACAGCAAGGTCACGAACTAAAAATTTTCTTTTTATCATTAGTTTTCTCCTAAGCCCTTCTTCCAAAGAAGGGCTATATATTCTTCAATTCGATTCTTATCTTATGGGGTCGTTTGAGTTTCAATAACGGTCGCGCCAGCACCACCAACAGCAGAACCAACTTCCAAACCTCGACCAGACTGACCAATAAAGTCCACTGTTTGTGTTGCCATCTCAACGTCAACAAGCTCTGGAGAGGCAGTTAGTAAACTAGCCATACCAAAGGAGCCATGATCACCATCAGTGAAACGAACAGCTAGTTGCTGAGGAATAGCACCTGCTGCAACATCAGCATTAACACTCGTTAAGCCTAGCTGATACATTAATGGTTCTGTCCCTGCAAGAGGAGCAGCAAAACCTTGAACACCGGTTACGGCTGAACTGTCCAACGGTGCAACTTTATATACATAAGGTAAATCAGCATTATCATCTGCACCATTCGGCACAACATCATCACCTGACACTTCTAGATGTAAAACACCAGTAGTGTTTGCGATCAATGGACTGCTATAAGCAGAAGAAAGTGCTAAAGGATCTACTGAATCAATCGTCGCCTGGAAAACATTCATGAATGCTTCAAAGTTAGGCGTTGTCTGACTAACATCATTAGCGGCCAAACCAGCTAGAAGAGTAGGAGCAAATGAACCCGAGTTTTCTAGCAACTTAGTCAGCTGACCGCCACCATTGGCTAGAGTTGCCGTTTGGATATGAGGAAGTGCATTATTACCACAACCAATCGCATTAGCCGTTGAGAGTGCAATACCTGCACCGGCCAAAGTTGCCTCTACTTCATCTGTTGTAACAGCAGGAGCATTTGGATCAGCCTGTTGAGCCGCAAATGTTAATACGCTTGCCAACTCAGAAGCGATGTTCCCACACGTGATATTACCAGAAGAGTCAGCCAAAACTGCGGTCATCAAGCCAGCCCCAGTTCCGCTAGCTAAACCTTGAATCTGATCCAACAAACCACCAACAACAGCATTATTATTTATGTTGATGTAACCAACACTGTTGTTAATAGCTACATAAGAAGTCCCCACAATTGAACCAAGCGAATGACCCACAAAGTGAACCTGACCAGCAGCGGTAGGCAAAGTAACCTGAGTACCTGTTGCTGTATTACCGTCGCCATCTACATCAATTGAGATATTAGATAGAGAAGCACCCAAGTTAAGTAGGTTCATTACTGACTGGCGAAGGTTATCACGCGTCATTTGTTGATGAAGAAGATAGACAAATAGGCTACCAGATTCACGAGCGTTATCAGCTGCTTCACCTGTAGGCGTCACATATATATCGTTCCCATCTCCGTCATCCTGACCAGAATTTAGAGAAATATCCTCTGCATTAATTGCACGAGGTGTAGAACCATCATCCGTGGTCAAACCAAAGTGGTTTTCAGACAACATATACTGACCCAACACAGCTTGGGAGTATGACTGATACAGCTGCACTTGAGTTGCATCGGTACTACCACCTTCTACTGCTGTAATAGCGGCATCAATTACTGTTGGGTTCAAACCTGTACCTGCTGCTACAGCTGCACGCGCTGTCGCATCAACTACTGCTGAGCTAAGTGGGCTCAACATAGCACCTGTTGATGTCAAATCAATCAAGCCATTGCCATCAACAAAGTTGTCAGGCTCAAGACCATGAACAGCTAGATCCATAGCAACAACAGCATTACAACCATTAAGAAGTTGCGTTGCAATAGGTGCAGCTACCGAACGGTTAGTAGTAATACCATGTTGATAAATAACCGTACCTGTAATAGCCCCACAGTCTGTCAATGCGGCCTGCGTTCCATCAAGGTCTGGTAGATAAACTGTAATTGGCGCATCCAACGTGCCCGTCTCCTTAGCGAATGGGAAGAAACGCGTCACTTTGGTTGAAGGTGCTGTTAAAGCTGGATTAGCCAAGTCCGTTGCAAGAGTATCATCAGCTTGCCATTTGGCATTGATCACATTAGCGGCTGTTAGCTGCTCAGCTGGATCAGCTGCGGCAGCTAAGTCCTGATAGAAAGAAGGTGTTGTCAGGTAATAAGGAACAGATACTGTGCCGGCATGAACGACTGATCCGAAGCCCAAGTTTTGCGCACCCGTCTTCATGGTGATAGTGCGAGCTTTAGGTGCTGGCAAGTTTCTTAACGCTTTTGCTCCTGCTACCTTAGCAGCAATTGCTTCTGCCGAGTCAGCTGGATATGCAGCAGTAATGGCAGCCTCAAGCGCAGTATCGTCTAAAGAATCCAACGCGTGATCCTGCTGTAAAGCACTATTAGCAACACCTGGCGCCGCCATAGCACTTAACACTTCATTAGTACCACCAGTGGTAAATGAATAAGACATAACCAGAGAACTAGGCGTTGCCGCTGCTGCTGCACCTACCGCTGCTGCCAAAGAAGCAGCATCAGTTACAGTTGCAATGTCCACACCCAGGTCAATCAACAGCTGGCGATTTTCAGCAGATAAATCAGCACCCGCCGCACCACCTGAACCAACGAATGTTAAGTAGTTTGTCAGTGCTGTAGTAAGGGTAGTTGATACATAACCAGTAGCCAACTGCTCATAACCTTGAACAAGTGCACGCAAGCCGTCCAGCGCAACAGGAATAACCTCATCACCACTGATTGCATTGTATTGAACACTTGGATTTACAGAATCACCCGAAGTAGTTTTGATACCGTTGGTTAGAAAAACAATGTATCGAGTCGCACCATCAAGCGGCTCAAGAGGAGAAATACGTAGGGTTGTTTGACCGTCACGATCAATTACGTCAGCACGGAAATTAACTGATGAACCAAAAGACTCAGAAATACTGGTCGGATCAGTGCCATCTAGTGCAGATGGATTAATATAAGTTAACTGACCATTCGCAAGACAACCTGTAATTGGGTCTAGATCATTGCCATCAGCATCACGACAATCTACTAGAGGCACCAAGAAAACAGATTGGTTTGCTACAACAGTCGTCGCATCGATCGCGCCAGAGAATGGCAAGTCGATTTGACCAGATACTGACGCACCGTCCATGTCAGCCAAAGCATTGGTTACAGGATTGAAGCTTGTGCCTGTTGTTCCAGTTGTCGGATCAATAAATTGGAAATTGTTATCACTCTCACCAGAGAAAACAATTGTTCCATCCACTGTACCGGAGTACTGAGCATCACTTGGGATCGGAAGAACAGATGCCGCTGGATTGTATAAAGGATAAGTACCTGGATTAGCAACCAGATCTAAAGAACCTTGATCAGCGCCACGCTGATTAGGGTTACCACCATTGGCATCAACAGAACCTGTACTGTCCGTACCAGAACAACCGGCTAGGCCTAAGCCCGCAGCGACGGCAAGACTCAGAAGAGATTTCTTCAACATATGCAACCTTGTCTGACTTTTTGTTTATCTTTATTGAAGCGGTGGCCTGGTATAGAAGACTTTCTCTATCCCCATCAAGCCACTACGCGCATAACATCACAATATAGCGGAGGAGTTCCCCGCATGAGATCACCCTAAAGGATGATTCCATTCGATTTCTCCCGGATAACCCCAAAACTGCAACAGGAACCGCAAAGAAATTTACATTCTGTTACAAGATAGTAGGAAATCCCTATAGAGCAAGTGGTCATATTAGGATTCATGCGTCATCTGTCATATAATCGCGTCCACTTTTTATTTAGCTACGTCGTTTTCCACTTCATATATATAACGAAGCGGTTCGTAGCGATTTCTATCCAATCAGAAAAGCGTAGCGAGCGAAGCTTAGACAAGGCATAAACCAACGAAATAGCGCATGGCATCGGCCACCGGCTTACTAACAGTAAGTGAGCAATTGAAGTGATTTATAACGCCGTATAAGTGAGCACAGCAGCTTCCACCTAAAGGAAACACACATGTCAAACTCAGTTGTAATTGTAAGTGGTGCAAGAACCCCTATGGGCGGCCTTCAAGGCTCACTAAGCGCCCTACCTGCTACAGACCTTGGTGCAGTAGCTATCGAAGAAGCGGTTAAGCGTGCTGGTATCGACGCTGCAGATGTTCAGGAAGTAATCATGGGTAACGTTCTTCCTGCCGGCCTTAAGCAAGGTCCAGCTCGCCAAGCTATGCGCAAAGCAGGTCTTCCAGACAACACGGGCGCAGTAACCATCAACAAATTGTGTGGTTCTGGCATGAAAGCAGCGATGATGGCTCACGACTCTATTAAAGCGGGTACGAATGACATCGTAGTAGCTGGCGGCATGGAAAGCATGTCTAATGCGCCATACATTCTAGAGAAAGCACGTTCTGGTTATCGTTTGGGTCATGGCGACCAAATGAAAGATCACATGTTCCTTGACGGTCTTGAAGACGCTGAAACTGGCAAACTAATGGGTCAGTTCGCCCAAGGTACTGCAGACGACAAAGGCTACACTCGTGAAGAGATGGATAACTACGCAATCAACTCTTTGAAGCGTGCACAAAAAGCCATTGACGAAGGCCTGATCAAAGACGAAATCGTTTCGGTAACCGTTAAAACTCGTCGCGGCGAAACCGTTGTTTCTGACGATGAGCAACCACACAATGCAAACATCGAAAAGATCCCTTCTCTGCGTCCTGCATTTGCTAAAGACGGAACTATCACTGCTGCAAACGCCTCTTCAATTTCTGACGGTGCTTCTGCACTGCTTCTAATGAGCGAAGAAGAAGCTGAAAAACGCGGCCTTAAGCCAATGGCACGTATCGTTTCTCACGCAACTCAATCTCAGCATCCATCTGAGTTTACTATTGCACCTGTTGGCGCAATCGAGAATGCGCTAGCGAAAGCTGGCTGGACTAAAGAAGACGTTGATCTGTTTGAAATCAACGAAGCCTTTGCAATGGTAGCGATGATGCCAATCAAAGAGCTTGGTCTAGATCCTGAAAAAGTAAACGTTCATGGTGGAGCTTGTGCTCAAGGTCACCCTGTAGGTTCTACAGGTTCTCGCCTTCTTGTTACTTTGATGTATGCACTTCAGCGTTATGGCAAGAAGAAAGGTCTTGCTGCACTATGTATTGGTGGCGGCGAAGCAACTGCTATGACGATTGAACTACTGTAATCATTACAGATAATTCAAAACATAAAAAAGCCCGAACCTCGCCACGAGGTTCGGGCTTTTTTATAACAGTAAATTAAAGCAATTTATCCACAAACACGAATAGGTCGTCTTTTGAAGTCAAAGCCTTGTTATTAATTCTCTTACTACCTTTTAGGATCAAGGTCGGCGTTCCAGTGATTTCATAATGCTTGGCCAAGGTGATCGAGCTTCTTAATTTTGATTCCAGCTCCTTACTTTCCAATCTAGCTTTTACCGCAGCAGTATCAACACCTTTTTCTGCAAGCATTGCGTAGATCTTATCAAGCTGTTCACCCAAGCTCTTTTCATTACCGAAAGTTGCAAACAACTTGAACATATCGTGATGTACTTCTTCAAAATTCGCTAATGGCTGAATGGCATAAAATACTCGAGCATACAGGCCCGTCGTTTGATTCCAAACGACAGGAATATAAGCTACCTGCTTACTACCATTCTTCTTGTGCCACGCTTGCAAGTCAGGGGCAAATTGCTGACAGTGACCACACCCATAGCTAAAGAACTCCAACACATCCGCTTTTGCAATTTCAGGCGATTCATTCGCAAGAACATTTT
>Ga0255772_10004474_pt1 | contig 13181 bp, 15 predicted proteins | sample 071ome_34_FD_179970 | JGI IMG/M metagenome (GOLD analysis project Ga0255772, IMG submission 179970) | Coastal salt marsh microbial communities from the Groves Creek Marsh, Skidaway Island, Georgia - 071411BT metaG (version 2) | ecosystem: Environmental > Aquatic > Marine > Intertidal zone >...
CGATAAAACTTAATTTATTATCGTTTTTAAACTGGTTCAGCGATGCGTTTAAAAGCACCGAAGCGTTTACGGTAGAAATACAGAGCAGCATAGAGAGGGCTATGAAAATTCGCATAACAAAGCTCTCCTACGTTTGTAGCTAATAGACGCAATAAACAACAGGCAGGCCCATAAGGTGCCTTCAAGTACGAAGAATAGATAGCCTGCCATTCCCTCAGCTAACACAGAATCGGACAGTTTGATTCCTGCGTAGTAACTGAATGGTACGACCAGAAAACCCAGCAAGCCGGCTAATTTTGGTGATTCCAATAACCATCTCATCGAATGCAACAATGTTGTGCCAAAGGCGAACCATAAGGCCACCAACCACAGAGGTGAGAAAGAGAAGTTAAGCAAGGTGTAACTGTTGCTGTATTCAACAAAGCCGGTATTGAGAATCAGATTATCGCCTAAGATCCCTAAACCAATGACCCATGCCATGAGCGTTCGCTCTGTCTGATCTGGTTTGAAAATGGCGAAATGAAAAAGTATTGCCATCACTCCGGCTGCTAAGGCCAAGGTATTATTACCCTGAACGCAAATGAACCACACAACCTGAAAGGCGAGTGCGTTAACTATGATGAATTTGGTGTTAGTTTGTCGCATTGAGTTTCATCCACAGTTTCGGGAAGGTATTGAGCAGTTTGAACAACAGTGAAAGTCGTTTTGGAAAGACATGTTTGAAAGGGCGTTTTTCAATGCCTTTCACTATGGATTTAGCGGCTTCCGAATCGCTCATTAAAAAAGGCATATCAAAGTCATTTTTCTGCGTCAGAGGGGTATCAATAAAGCCCGGCAGTACATCGGTAACATCGATATTGTAGGGTTTCAAATCCATGCGAAGCGATGATAGAAAGTAACTGAGTGCGGCTTTCGAAGCTCCATAGGCTTCCGCTTTTGGAAAGGCTGCCTGAGTTGCTAATGAAGTGACAGCAACGATATGGGCTGGTGTGGGTTGCCTTTCGTTTGATTGAGACATACTGCATGTCTTTAGCAGTGGAATTGCAGCCTGGATGCATTTGACGGTGGAAGAGAAATTGATCTTCATGATGTCGTCAATGAGATGCCAGTCGGAGGAATCTACTTCAAGATATTTGCAGTCCCCAGCGCTAAGAATGATTCGGTTCAGGTGAGGGCTCAAGGCACCTAGCTCTGCCTGTAATTGGCTGACTTCAATCTGATTGAGATCACAAGGGAGCACCTCAACGTCATCGAACTCTGATTGGAGTTCAAGCAATGCGGAGACGTTGCGACCTGAGACAATCAGTTTGTTGTGTTTGCCTAATTCACACGCAACGGCTTTGCCAATACCGCTGGTTGCACCGGTAATCCAAATAGTTTCGTTCTTAATCATGGTTATTCCTCTGCTTCTAAGAGCTATACGAAGCGAAGAGGAACTTGGTTCAGTTATGGCAAGGTTTGGGCGGAATGCTTGGGCGAGCTCAGGATGGACAGAAGATGTCTTGCAGTACGGCAACAATTTTCATCGCATGATTGCCTTTCAAAGAATAAAAAATGGTCTGAGCTTCTCGGCGGGTATCGACTAAATTAGCTTTTCTAAGCGCCGCAAGGTGTTGGGATAGAGCAGACTGGCTTAATGTCACACGCTCATTAAGTTCCCCTACAGAAAGTTCGCCCTCACTTAACGAACACAAAATCATCAGCCGACTCGGATTTGCCATCTTTTTTAATAACTCTGCGGCTTGCGAAGCGTGTTGCTCCATCTCTTGAGGGTCAAAGGCTACTGCGCTTGATTCAACCATTGCTAGGTTTGTCCTTTCTGATGTCGAGTATTCGATAATTTAGGTTTTACTAATATATTCAAATTTATCGTCATTCTCAAGGTTTACAAAGCCTCTACTTTAGTATTTACTAATATAAGTATAGTCTAAATTAGTATAAGTTAAACTAATATAATCTAATTCGGTGTTATCAGATTTAAGACCTGAACAGTAAGAGTGAGCTATGAAGCATAAATTGATGGAATTCTCGATTGCCCAACCGAAAAGGGTATTTTGGTTAACCGGTTTATTAACACTGGTGGCATTGTTGATGATTCCGAACATTCAGATAGATACCGATCCAGAGAACATGCTTCCTGCTGATAACCCGGCAAGGTTAGTACATAAAGAACTTAAGCAACGCTTTAATCTTTCAGACATGATTGTTGTTGGGGTAGTGAATGAGTCTCATCCGAATGGCATTTATAACCCAACAACCTTGGCCAAGCTTGATCAGCTCACACGAGCGATTTTGGCAATGGATGGGGTGGTTAAACAGGATCTGATGAGCCTGTCCACCAGCGATAACATATCTCAAAATGGTCCGGGAGAAATTTCCTTTCATTGGATGATGGAGCAAGCCCCGAAGCTTCAGTCCAGCGCAGATCAGATTGCCTCACATGTGTCTCGTCTGCCTATGATGATGGACACCTTGGTCTCTTCGGATAACAAGGTGGCGGGTATTTATGTTCCGATTGAGTCTAAAGATCTCAGTTATGGCCTATATCAACAAATCAATAACGTCATTAATGCCTTTCCGGAGGGCTTGGAAGAATTCCATATAACAGGTTTGCCCGTTGCAGAAGATACCTTTGGCGTTGAGATGTTCATCCAAATGGCGATTTCTGCGCCTGCCGCAGCAGCTTTGATCTTTGTGTTGATGTGGTATTTCTTCCGATCTGTTCCATTAGTCGTCGCCCCAATGATTGTCGCCATGGCAACCGTCATTATGACCATGGGATTAATGATTGGTCTGGGGTTCCCGGTTCATATCATGTCTTCAATGATTGCAATCTTCCTGATGCCGATTGCGGTAGTGGATTCCGTACACATGCTGTCAGAGTTTACTGACCACTATCGACCGGGCATGGACAAGAAAGCTTTAGCCAAACAGGTGGTGAATAATCTGTTTCAACCCATGTTGTTCACCTCCGTGACCTCTATGGTGGGTTTTGCTTCTTTGAATATGGCGGACATTCCACCCGTTCAGGTCTTTGGTAGCTTTGTCGCCTTTGGTATCGGGATGGCGTTCCTGTTGAGCATTACCTTGGTGCCAGCTTATATGTCGAGCTTGTCCGATGAAACGCTCAACAAGATGGCGGAACGAGTACATAAATCGACAGTGGCAACCACTGAACAAAAGACCCTAATGGCTCGTATGCTTCGTAAGTTCCCTCGATTTACTGTGCGATACAGTAAACATTTACTGGTGATGGCATTTGCAATACTGGCAATCAGTGGTTGGGGCATTAGCAAGATTGTTATCAACGATAATCCAATGAACTGGTTCGAGCCAAAGCATCCGATTCGTTACGCGGATAAAGTGTTGAATGAGCATTTTGCCGGAACCTATGAAGCGTTTCTGACCTTCACTCATCAACCGAATAAAGCATCGAATGAGACAGGCTCGGCGCCTACCTGGTTGGATCAAGCCAGTGAAAAATTAACGAACGCCAGCAATGAACTCCAAACCGAATGGCAAACATTGGTGAGTCAGCATTCAAGTGATGTTGCAGCATTGGCAGATGCAGTGTTGGAACGTCAGTTCACTGCTGATGAATCTGAACTGGTCTATTGGGATCGGATCGCTCAAATACTGGAAGAACGTCAGTCCTCAACAAAGGCGTTTCTGGAGCCTGAGAATCTTGCCTATCTGGAACAGGTTCAAGCAGCGCTGCTTGAGTCAGGTTTGGTGGGTAAAACTACGGGCTTGCCTGACCTTCTCAAAGTAGTGAATCGAGAGTTACGTTCCGGTCAGGATCGAGACTATCAACTGCCTAATTCTGCCGAAGCCAATGCGCAGGCTATCCTGACCTATCAGGGCTCTCATCGTCCTAATGATGTCTGGCACATGGTTACGCCTGATTATCAGTCCGCCATTCTGTGGTTGCAGCTGAAAACCGGTGATAACCAGGACATGAACAAGGTGCTTGAGTTCATGGATGATTGGTTTGAGAAGAACCCGTTGCCTGAGACTATGTCGACTCAATGGAGTGGCCTGACCTACATTAATGTGGTTTGGCAGGATGCCATGGTGAGTGGCATGCTTGAAAGCTTGCTGTCGTCCTTTTCCGTGGTTGCCTTGATGATGATTGTGCTGTTCCGCTCAATTCTCTGGGGCTTGATAGCCATGCTTCCTTTGACCGTAACAATTTCCTTTATCTACGGCCTGATTGGTATCACGGGTAAAAATTATGACATGCCGGTGGCGGTTCTGTCGGCACTTACGCTTGGTATGAGCATCGACTTTGCCATTCATTTTATTGAACGCACTCGCGCGTTAGTGAAGGAACAGGGTAGTTGGACTAAGGGCTTGGCGTTGGCCTTTGAAGAACCGGGCAGAGCCATCAGTCGAAATGCGTTTGTAATTGCCTTTGGCTTTACGCCCTTACTGATTGCACCTTTGGTACCTTATCAAACGGTAGGCGTGTTTATGGCGTTGATTATGGCGATTTCCTGTTTAGTGAGCTTGTTGGTTTTGCCTGCGATTATCAATGTACTGCGACGTTCTTTATTTTCGAAAAACGTGCTTTCTAACACCATTAAAACCGAGGGGTAAGATAGATCATGCGTCATCAAATAGCAGCCGTGTTTACCTTGTTTGTTGTTACATTCAGTTCTGTTGCGCTTTCTGAAAAACTTTCGGCGGATGAACAGAAACTCACGGCAGAAGAGATTGTTTCTCAATCCAACTTAGCCTCCGTTTATGCAGGAAATGATGGTCGTGCCGAAGCCAGAATGCTGATCGTCGACAAACAAGGCCGTAAGCAATTCAGACAATTTACTCTGCTTAAACGCAATGTAGAGAAGGGCGGAGATCAACAGTATTTGGTGGTGTTTTCGCGCCCGGCGGATGTGAATCGCACCACCTTTCTGGTAGATAAACATCCGGGGCAGGACGACGACCGCTGGCTGTATTTACCGGGGCTAGATCTAGTGAAACGTATATCGGCCGGTGATAAACGCACCAGTTTTGTAGGTTCTAATTTCTATTATGAAGACATCTCAGGACGGCACATTGAAGACGATGCCTTCGAATTATTGGAAGACAAGGTCCATCATTGGCTAATCAAGGCGACGCCCACATCTTCTCAGGGTGTTGAGTTCGCCTGGTATCAGGTTGAGATCTCAAAACACAGCTTCCTACCCATCAAGGCGGAGTATTTTAATGCACAAGGAAAGATGTATCGCCGCATGACGGCTTCCAAAGTCATTAATGTTCAAGGTATTCCTACCATTTCTGAAATGAAAGCCGAGGATCTAGAGGCGCAAAGCTATTCACTACTTCAGATGCGCAACATTGAATATGACTTGGGTATGAGCGCTGACGTGTTTTCAGAACGTTCACTGCGTATGCCGCCGAGACAGTGGCTTAAGTAATTCACAGTTGGAAACCACCATGGCAATACGCATTTTTATTATTCTGACTCTGCTGGTTCATCATCTCTGGGCTGATCCGAGTTTTGCTCAAAGTAACGACCAGCAAGACATTAGCTGGCCGGATGAAGACGCTTGGGGTGATGATGGGGATAACGAGTGGGCTACAACACAATCTCCCTGGACCATCAGCTATTTTTCAGAGGTTTTGGTCGGCGGTTTTACCGAGGATGCTTTGGTGGCGAACAACTTCAGTGCCTTGGAGAACCGTTGGCAGTTCTCGGCAAACCGTTATTTTGGACATACCTTCTTCAGCAGCAAGTTCGAGCTTTTATTGGACGATGTGAGCGACGATAACCTTCAGGTTTTGGTCCGTGAATTATACATCGATCACAATCTGACAGATTCCTTATCCGTGAGAGCAGGGCAACAGGTATTAACCTGGGGAACAGGTGATTTTATTTTCCTGAATGATTTGTTTCCTAAAGACTGGCAAGCGATGTTCTCTGGCAGAGAAGACAGTTACCTGAAAGCGCCTTCTGCCTCCATCAAACTGACACAGTACAACGCACTGTTTAATACAGATTTCGTTTGGACACCTGTGTTTGCTGAAGACGAGTATGTTCAAGGAGAACGGTTCAGTTATTTCAATCCCACACAAGCGACAACGACAGATCAGCGTTTGTCGGCGCATGAACCTTCCGAGTCATTTGATAAGGGTGAGTTTGCGCTTCGATTGTTCAAAACGGTTAACGGCGTGGAGTATGCACTCTATGGTTATCGCGGTTTCTATAAACAGCCTATGGGCTTCGATCCTGTTCGCCAGATGAATTACTTTCCTCGTTTAAGCAGTTACGGCGCAAGTGTACGTAGCGCATTTGCGGGCGGCATTGTCAACGCTGAAATGGCCTATTGGGATTCACGCGATGATACGCAGGGGGATAATCCTCTGGTACCTAACAGCCAATTCCAGACACTGCTTGGATTTGAACGGGAAGCGATTCGTAACCTGACCCTGGCGTTTCAATGGTGGCTACAGATCACAGACGAGTATTCAGCTCAGAAGCAAAGCGCTCATCAGCCTCAGTATTTAATGGATAAATACCATCATACCGTCACGACTCGTATTACTTATCTCAGTGGAAATACCAAATGGACATACTCTCTGTTTGCGTTTTATTCGCCGAGCAGTGATGACAGTTATCTAAAACCCAAAGTCTCTTATCGAAGAGATGACCATTGGTTATTGGAAGTGGGAGGCAATTTGTTTTGGGGAAGTGATGAACACACCCAGTGGGGGCAGTTTGAGGAAAACACCAACCTCTACACCCGTGTCAGATATCAGTTTTAAACATCGTTCGTTTTCAAAACACTCTTCTAGGGGGAGATAAATTATGACCGTCGATAATGTTCTTCATGTCATTGCAGGCACTTTCATCATGTTAAGCGTAGCACTGGGCTATTTGGTGAACCCTTGGTGGTTCGCTTTCACCTTCTTTGTGGGCGCCAACTTATTCCAGTCTGGCTTCACTAAGTGGTGCTTGATGGCAGACATTCTTCGTAAGCTTGGCTTAAAAGACGAGGTCGCTTGCTCTAAATAGCTTTTCGAAAAGTCACTCATCGAAGGTATACTTCGCTTCGTTTTAGACGTTATCAAAAATGGAAATGCGTTGTATGCCTTCACAAACCATTCTTTATTCCTTCCGTCGTTGCCCTTACGCCATGCGTGCCCGTCTTGCACTTTGGCAAAGCGGTATTGCCTTCGAACTTCGTGAAATAGTCCTGAGAGACAAGCCTCAGCCGATGTTGGATGCTTCGCCCAAAGGCACTGTGCCTGTGTTGGTGTTGGATACCAGTGCGAAAACTGGAATAGACAAGCCCGTTGTGATCGATGAGAGTCTGGATATTATGCTCTGGGCGCTCACTCAAAAAGATCCAAACCAGTGGTTGCCGACAGACTCTAATGCCTTGCATAGCGCCTTGGATAGCACATTGGGTAACGCGTTGGATAGCGCCCTGGCTTTTGTCGAAAGAAACGACAGTGAATTTAAAGGCTGGCTGGATAAATACAAATATTTTGACCGTTTTCCGGAACATCCCCAGCAGTATTATCGTCAGCAAGGGGAAGTCTTTCTTAGGGACATTGAAACTCGCTTGAACGCATCGGCTTTTCTGTCCGGTGAACGGTTTGGTTTTCTTGATGCAGCCATTGCGCCCTTTGTTCGACAGTTTGCTCATGTGGATTTGGAATGGTTTGAACACTGCGAATACGAACGTCTTAAGACGTGGTTGAATGATTTTAAGGCGTCGGAATTGTTTCTTGCGATTATGAAGAAGTTTCCTGTTTGGCAGCAGGAAGATGAACCCTTGTTTATCAATCAACAAACGATCTCTTCATCTGAAATCGCGCAGAGCTAAAGCATGGCGTTTAAGCTCAGGAATTACCAACAAGAAGCCGTTGATGCGACCGTAAAGCATTTCCGTCAGAGTGATGATTCTGCGGTTATTGTTTTACCTACAGGGGCAGGTAAAAGCCTGGTCATCGCTGAGTTAGCCCGAATTGCTCGACGTAAGATTCTTGTGCTGGCTCACGTCAAAGAGCTGGTTGAGCAAAACCACGCAAAATATCAAAGCTACGGCTTAACGGCCGGTATTTTCTCTGCCGGGTTGAAGCAAAAGAACACGGATCACCAAGTCACCTTTGCCAGCATTCAGTCAGTGGCACGTAATCTAGATCAGTTCTCTGAAGAATACTCGCTGGTTATCATCGATGAATGCCACAGAGTGAGTTCGAATGTCGATATCGATGCGTCTGAAACAGACGATAAGCAAACCTCTGAAAGCCAATACCTGCAACTCATACGAACGCTTAAAGCCCATAACAAAGGTCTGAAAGTCCTTGGCTTAACAGCGACTCCGTATCGAATGGGCACAGGTTGGATCTATCAACGCCATTATCATGGCTTTGCCCGCGCAGAAGCCGACGATGTTCGGCCTTTCGTTAAGTGCATCTATGAATTGCCTTTGATCTACATGATCAAACGGAATTACCTGACGCCGCCGAACGTGATTGATGCGGCCATTGAGCACTATGATTTTTCCAGCCTCAACGCCAATGCTTCAGGTGAGTTCAGTAGCCGTGAAGTGAACAGCTTGCTGGAAGGCTACCCAAGAGTCACCGAAGGCATTTGCGAGCAGATCAAAACCATTGTTGATGCTGAGCAACGTCAGGGCGTCATGGTGTTTGCTGCGACGGTGGAACACGCCAAAGAAATCACAGCTTACTTACCAGAAGCGTCAACGGCATTGGTTACAGGGCAAACCAGCAATAAAGAACGAGAGCAATTAATTCAACGGTTCAAAAACAAAGAGCTGACGTATTTGGTGAATGTCTCGGTACTGACCACCGGCTTTGATGCGCCTCATGTGGATTTCATTGCCATTCTTCGGCCAACCCAGTCTGTGAGCTTGTATCAACAAATTGTGGGCCGTGGCTTGCGCTTAGCGGAGGGCAAGACCGATTGTCTTGTGATTGATTACGCTGGAAATAATTTCAATCTTTTTTACCCGGAAGTAGGGCAGCCGAAACCCGAATCAGACTCCGTGCCTGTGATGGTGAATTGCCCGCAATGCGATTTTGCCAATACCTTCTGGGGGAAGACGGATGATGAAGGCCATTTGATTGAACACTACGGTCGTCGTTGTTGGGGTATGCAGGAAAACGAGCAAGGCATTGAAGTTCAGTGTGACTATCGTTTCAAGTTTAAAGAGTGTGGTTACTGCGGGGCTGAAAATGACATTGCAGCGCGCGTGTGTGTTCGTTGTCATGAAGCATTGATTGATCCGGATGATCAGTTGAAGGCAGCGCTTAAACTGAAAGATGCCAAGGTGATCCGCTGTGCAGGTATGACGTTCAGTGGCGAAAGCAGCAAGTTGAAAATTACGTATCATGACGAGGAGGGCGTAGAGCTTTCCGAACGGTTTGATTTTGACAAACCGGCTCAGCGGGCGGTATTTAATCGACTTTTTGGTAAGCGATTTAAGCTTGGGACTGAACCTCGTCGGTTTAATTCATTAAATGAGGTGTTGGGAGTCTCGCTCCAATTTCAACATCCGGATTTTGTAGTCGCGAGAGCCGATAAGTCGAAAGCACGTAAAGCTCAGGGCAATGATGGCTTAGGGAAATCCTTTGCAGGCCTATGGAGAATCAAAGAACGAATCTTTGATTACAAGGGCAAATACCGAAAAGCAAACGCTCTTTAAACCAACTTAAATAGCCCTAATTATTACAATAAATATGAATGATAATGAAACTGATTTATATTGTAAGTGTTTATTTTAAAAGGAAATATTAAATTTCCTGATATGCTAAAAAAGTCTTGCAGTAATTCATTCTTCATCTAGTATAAGTTGAAAAAAGTCTGACTTGATTCTTTAACGGGAAATCTAGATGAAAACCAAAGCGAATATCATCAAAACGCTTAATGGCATTTTAACTTACGAGTTAACCTCCATTAACCAATACTTCCTTCACGCTCGTATCTTCAAAAATTGGGGGTTGGAAGAGCTGAATGAAAAGGAATACAAAAAGTCTATCAAGGACATGAAACAGGCAGATAAGCTGATCGAACGCATCCTGTTTCTTGAAGGCCTTCCTAATCTTCAAAAGCTCGATAAACTTCGCATTGGTGAAAACACCCCAGAGATGTTGAAGTGCGATATGGACTTCCAGACTGATCAAATTGCTGCTCTGCGAGATGCCATCGAGTTGTGTGAAAACGAACGTGATTACGTTAGCCGCGAGATGCTTGAAGAGATTCTTTCTTACGAAGAAGACCATCTTGATTGGATCGAAACCCAACAGTTCTTGATTGATAACGCAGGCATCGAGAACTACCTAGAATCAATGATGGAGGGCTAATGCGATGAAAGGAAATCAAAAGGTCATCGATCTTCTTAACAAACAGCTGACTCTTGAATTGACCTCGATGGATCAATACCTGGCGCATTCAAAAATGTATGAAGACTGGGGCTTGAACAAGCTTCATGAGCAATTGGCTCATGAGTACGAGGAAGAGTTAGAGCACGCTCAGAAAATTATTGAGCGAGTATTGTTCCTTGAAGGCACGCCAGATACCGCTTCACGTGCGCCGATCAAGGTAGGCTCTAACGTTAAAGAGATGCTTGAGAACGATCTTGAAGCTGAAATGACCGTGATGTCTCATCTGAAAGATGTCATTGAAGTGTGTGAACAGGAACGCGACTATGTAACGCGTGAGATCCTTGAGACCTTGTTGGACGATACCGAGATGGATCACATCTACTGGTTGGAACAACACCTGGGATTGATCGACAAGATTGGTATTCAGAACTACATCCAATCTCAGATGAAGGGCGGTTCTTCTTCCTAATTCTGAATTCAAGGTGAGTTTTGGTAAGAAACCCGGATATTAACTCCGGGTTTTTTGTGTCCTCATTTTTTCAATGATGTCTTGATAGTCACTCAACTGGTGAATGGCTTGTTTGAACGGCTTTCGAAGGTGTTTCTTCAAATGCGCAGTGGCCTTATCAAAAGGAATGTCTTTCAAAACGCAGAAGGTCGCTAAAGCGAAAACCGCTTCGTTCTCAGACAAACTGGCTTGTCGATTGGCGTAGGGGTTATAACAGCTGCCACAACCGCCACGGAAGGTATAGGCTGAGTTCGCAACTAACACGCCAAAGCCCAGAAAGACCGCCAGAACTTCCGTGCCTTCCATAAAGAAATCACGGCCACCCGGTGGCATCTGCAGGCTATGGACTGTCATATGTTGAGCAAGAACATGCGCGTAGGTTGAGGCCATGTCTTCGGCTTTTAAGGTTTGCTGTGGGTTGTAGCTCACCTCAATGGTTGGTCTGATGTGTTCACTGGTGTTCTGGTTTGTTGGATTGTGGCTTGTTGTATTTTGAATTGCAGGCAGTTTTTCTTTTGAGTTTCGAGTGATGTGTGGCAAGCCAAGAGGTACGATTGGGTCCGGGTCATACTGCTCTGGATTGACCAACTCAAATGGCCAGTGCGCCAGACCACTGTGATTGAGTGTGTGCTGAAAAATATTCTCTGCCTTACTTTGGATGCTGTTCACCGCACCCGGGAAGAATTGATTGGTAGGCTGTACCAGTTTGGTTCGCTGAAAGAACTCCTCAGCATCAAAATTCGAAAGCGCCCAGGTAAAGCATTCGATGATCCAGTCGGCGCTGGCTTGATCGAGTAAAGCCTGGGTTTGAAATAGGGAGGTTAGGCGATTCAACATATAGGCCACTTAAAAATTCTAGAAATGTGTAATCTGGCTTATACTAACGTATTCGCGTTTAAACTTTTATCAGGAAGTGTATGAGTATTCAGGAAATTTCAGTATCCAACAATCAAAAGAAAAGTTTGTTAAAGGCCGTTAAAGATCAGCAAGTGCTTTTTCAAGATGACAACGGTGATCTTGTGGTCAATGTAGAAGCCTATGAAGAATGGAAAGAACTGAAAGGTAAGGGCAGTGACCCAATTGAAGAGATTGTTGAGGAAGCGTTAGATTACGACTCAGAGTATTTTGTGTTCAGTTGATTCTTATTCGACGCAACTAAAAATGGGAACCCTGTGGTTCCCATTTTTGTATTCGGTGTTAACGACTTATTAGTCGTAATAGGCGTCGGTCAAACCATCGATAGAGCAGTCACCCACAACGTCTTGAGCATTCAACCACTCTTCAACTGCTTTACGATCGTCTTCTGTCGCTGAGTCATAACGGCCGTCAGCCACAATGTAACCCTGGAAGTTATCCTGACTGCCACCGCCGCCGAAGCACAGGTTACGTTGTTCAATCAGGTCAACTAAACCATCAAAAAACGTATCCAGTTTTTCCTGATCGTCTGTATTGATTTGGCAGGTAAAGCCAAAGCCTTGAACTGCGAATTCATCAAGAAACAGCTTTTTGCGCAAACGACGGCTTTTAGTAATACGTGGTTTAGTCATTAGTAAATCTCATCTTATAAGTTTAAACAGCGTGCTATTGTCGGGTGTTTTCCAGAAAGAAGCCAACACTTTGGCCTCTTTTCTTTGGGGTTCGTTTTTTAGCTCAGGTTTAGTTAGGCCAGTTTACTTTGGCATCAAAGGGTTACAGTTTTTAATGGTCACCTTGCCTTGCAGTAGATTGCCTTTCGAATATTCCTGGAAGTGGCAGGTATTGGTTGCCGGGTCGTAGTTTTCAATCCAAAGATTATCGTCCTTCCAGGTAGCGCCCATATGATGCTGACCCGCTGGCACTGAGATGGTCATAACGCCGCCCCAGCGTTTTACAAAGAGTTGCTGGAAGTGAAAGAAGTAGGCTGCCCAGCCAATCAAAAAGACCAACAGCGAGGCGGCCGAAGCAATTTTCCATTGCTTGGCTTTTACACCAATCAGGTAAAGAGGGACGAGAGCAAGAAAGATAATCAGTGCCCAGTAAAAGTAGGTAATCATAACGGGATCCTTTGTACATAGATTACGATGGTATATCGAGTGTAACCCAAGATTTGGATAAACTCTTTCTATTGTTTATTTATCAATGAATCATGAGTTAAAAACGACATGAAATTAATCTTGAGTCGGAAGGGATTTGATTCTTCTTCTGGCGGTTGTCCGAATCCTATCTTTCCAGATGGCAGGATGTTGGCCTTGCCGATTCCCGACTCCGATTCCCAAATTACTTATGACGAAATCGATTATCAGCATCCTGATTATGGTTTGTTGAAGGTCTCTGA
>Ga0255772_10004479_pt1 | contig 13173 bp, 9 predicted proteins | sample 071ome_34_FD_179970 | JGI IMG/M metagenome (GOLD analysis project Ga0255772, IMG submission 179970) | Coastal salt marsh microbial communities from the Groves Creek Marsh, Skidaway Island, Georgia - 071411BT metaG (version 2) | ecosystem: Environmental > Aquatic > Marine > Intertidal zone > Salt...
GTGTATTGTATACAAATCAACCAAACACAGGCAATGAACTACACTCTCAAAGAACTCCAAGATCGAGTCAACAAACTGATCGAACAACAGGGTGAAGATGCACATTGTGCCGCATGGATTTACACCAAGGAAGATTGTTATTTGAAAGATGAAGATGGTCATAAAGATTATGACAATGTTGTAGAAGATGCTGAAGTTATTGAACGTATCTTCGATGATGTTGGCAACATTGATTACATCTATCAGGTGATTCAGGAATGTGTAGATGAAGTGACTGAAGAGCAACTTATGCAACAACAGCAGGAGTTAGTGTAAACAATATGTGCCTCTTGGTTCTTTAATCATTCTCTGGTTTTTTGCCCCCAAATGGAAATGAACAATCAACTCGAAATGCTGACTGCTCGTGAACAACTCATGGAGGACATTGATTGTATTATTGAGGAGTATTTCCAAGAGTATGGTATCACAAACGACCCTGAACTTGTGAAGGTCTTGTGTGATGCTGTCTGCAAAAACTTTCCCGCAAACTGACACAAACTCCCCTTGAGTTCTTTATACTCAGGGCGGCTGCCCGACCAGTTGGCACACTGTCCACCATTGCCCCGAAACCGTCCGACCCCGTGCCTATAATGACTGAAGTTCAAACAAACCCAATGCGTTACGAAATCCTGGTTCCCTCTGCCCCTTATGAGTCCGAGTCCGTCCTGGACCTGGACCGTGCCTACGACATCATGTATGACCTGGCAGAGGAATTCGGGTACGCTGAGATCCGTCACAACGGACACCACATCGCAGACCATGGCAGCATTATGGAGCAGATCGCAGATCTCCTGTTCTGATGTGACAGTCGGGGGACTGTCCACCAAACCGACACAAGTCCCCCAGATCCTGTATTGTTATCTCAAGTCAAACAACTTCACTTCTCATGCGTAAGATCGAACAGCAAATGAACAACGCCATTTCTAACAATCAGAACTGGCAATCTGCTAACACTGCTGTTACCTACGATCCCGAAACTAACGAGTCTACCGTATATCTCCACGGTAACAAAATCGCCGTGGTTGGTGATGACTTCGTTCAAATCTTCGACGGTGGTTATCAGTCTGTCACCACTAAGTCCCGTCTGAATGCTATTCTTTCGGAGCACGGAATCAAGGGCGAAGGTGTATTTCAAAGGGACTGGAAGTGGTATGTCCACAAGTTCATCGGACAGACCTCAATCACTGGTCCTGTCTATAACGAATACGACTTCGAAGATGGGTTCATGTTCGCATAAAGAATTGGGGGGCAATTGCCTCCCTTTTTTTATACCGCGAAGCGGCTGAAAAGTTGGCTGCCTGAGTGACGACCGTTTTCGTCATCAGGGCGACCCTGCCCCTCCTTCGCTTGTGACCATATTGTAGAGCCCAGCGGACCCCAAACCAGTCACCTTGTGCCACCTTTTAGACTGTCCACTCATCCCCCCAAAGCGGCGGACCCCGTGCCTATAATGACAGCATGAACAAAACACCCGATCTCAACGCCATCATGGCAGACTACACTCAGCAGGTGATCGCTGAGAACCGTCGTCGTCAGGCGATCCGTGACGCTGCCGCTGCTGATGAGCAGGCATGGTTTGCCAAGTGGGAAGCAACCCGCCCTCAGGGACAATGGGGACGCTGGCACATCTCCGACCGCCACTGAGCGGGGCGACCCTGTAGAATAACCACAACGACAACCACCCGATGCGTTACCCCATCAACTGCAACGACTCCCAAAGCGTTTGGACTCTGCGCCTGAACCCTATCACGGGAACTGCACGGGTCCGCTGGTTCAACTCCCCTCTCACTGAATATCGCCACACTGGTGTGTCACGTCGTGCCATCCTGGGTATGCTCTGGTATTCTGGCAAGACCAGCAAAGGGGGATGGGTCAACCGCCACTGCCTGCAAAAGTCCGACTCTAAGCGTCTGAACTGGCGACCCATCATGGAGCAGATGGCAATTCAGCAACTGTCCACCGCCCAACCGATGGGACGCTTCTCCACCCTATAATGACTTCAGTTCAAACGACACCGATGAGCACCGCTACCTACAACGGTTGGGCAAACTACGAAACCTGGAATGCCGCCCTCTGGATCGGCAACGATGAGTTCCTGTACAACACCGCTAAGGCGTGTGTGGAATTCTGTGCCTCCTGGGAGACCCCCTGGGAAAAGTTCCAACGCTGTATGATGGAGGGGCAGATTGGTCGTTTCATCGGTCAAACTGGCGACGGTGTTCGCTGGGATGACCCCGCCATCAACGCCGCTGAGATGGAGGAGATGATGGCGGACCTCTGACCCTCCTCCCCCTTTCCTTTCAAACCACAAACCAACATCCTACCATGACCCGCGACCTGGCAACCTCCCTTCTGAACCGTGCCGCTGACGGAACCCAACTGCTGGCAATCCTGGACAGCATCGCCACCGATTTGGAAACTCAGGGCATCGATGCCGCCGAACACGCCAGGGTTGTCGCCCTGGGTGCCGAACCGATCCAGTTCTGACAACTGTCCACTCCCCCCGCTTTGGGGGACCGATTGACCCTATACTGACTTCAGTTCAAAGGAAACGACCTCATGACCATCGCCGCTCTGACCTCCGCCGACACCGCCGCTCTGGAGTTCTATCAAGAGAACGTCGCCTACGTTGACGGGTTTGGTCTGACCAACCTGGACCGTCCTGAGCGTCTCCTCTTTAAGAAGGGACGCCAACTGATGGAGGCAGCACTTGCCGCCGCTAAGGCACCCACCCGCGAACTCTACTCCGATGCAGAGGTCGTCTTCTTGGTTCAGACCTACCTGGCATCGGGTGCCGACATGCAGGCAACCCGCTCCGCCTACTTCCGCCAGTTCCCTGAGGCATCGCATTCTGCTTCCTCCGTCTGGATGAAGGTCTCCCGTATCCGCACCCTGGACACGGAGTTTGCCACCGATACCGAATGGCAGACCGATGCTCAGGTTGAGAGCATCTGCCGTGCCCTGGATGCAGAACGCTTCGGGTTCTGATTCGTTCGTGCAGCAGCAGTGCCCCGACCCCCCGACCGGGGCGGGGTCGCCGCCGTGTATATAAAACCCATGGGTCCCCTTAGTCTACAAAGTGTTACGATCGACCTCTAAATTCTTCAAGCACATATATAAAATCAAGGAACGAAAACATGAAAATGCAAAAAAATCCGGAGGAAAATTTTACGACCGTAGAAGTCGATACCGTGACTGGGGAGTATTATATAAAGTTGCCCGAGTGGGTACTGAATGATTTTGGATGGTACGAGGGCACCCAAGTAAACATGGAGATCGAGGGAGACTGTATTGTGATAACCGAGGTCCGTAAGGACTGAACGTAGTGAAATCAAGGGAGATTGACGTTACATAGATAATACTGTATGATACTGAAGTAATTACACTCTATTATGGCTAAAGGATTTACCGTAAAAGCAAAACCACCCACACCGTCTCAAAGTGCCCCAGAGTGGGACTATGAGAAAGCAAAGGAGATGATCAAAGGAAAGGCAATCGTCTTCTGTCTACCTGGAAGGGGTGTCTCATATACATATCTGAAAAATTTTGTACAATTGTGTTTTGATCTTGTACAAGCAGGAGCAAGCATTCAGATCTCGCAAGACTATTCATCGATGGTAAACTTTGCAAGATGCAAATGTTTAGGAGCGAATGTACTGCGAGGACCCGACCAAATTCCCTGGGATGGAAAGTTGAATTATGACTATCAATTGTGGATTGATAGTGATATTATTTTCAATACTGAGAAATTCTTGCAACTGGTTCTAATGGATCAGGACATTGCAAGTGGATGGTACATGACTGAGGACGGTCGTACTACATCTGTTGCACACTGGATGGAGGAGGATGACTTCCGCAATAATGGTGGAGTCATGAATCATGAAACTGGTGAAACCATGTCAAAGCGTAAGGAGCCATTTACTGTTGATTATGCAGGATTTGGATGGTTACTGATCAAGCACGGAGTCTTTGAACATGAGGATATGAAGTATCCTTGGTTTGCACCGAAGATGCAAGTCTTTGAATCTGGAGAGGTTCAGGATATGTGCGGAGAGGATGTAAGTTTCTGTCTGGATGCAAAGGAAGCAGGCTTTGAGATTTGGTGTGACCCTCGTATCAGAGTTGGTCACGAGAAGACAAGAGTGATTTGATACGATGACAGAAAAGTATACAATTCTCCGAAACAACAAAGTCTTATATAAGAACTTGACGGAGGAGGAGTACTTTGATATGATGGAGGACCTGTCGGTAGAGTTTTATCAGACAGGTCATCCAAGTCCACAAGAACTTGAAACTAAGATTACTAAGGAGTATTAATTATGGCTATGCGTAAGGGTGGCGGTTATGTTGAAGGCGCACCGAAGAAAACTCGTCAAGGCAGGGGTGCTCATACCAAGTATGCCGCGTCTTCTCGCAATAAAGCACGAAAGCGTTATCGTGGTCAAGGTAAATAAGACAGTTACTAAAGTCTTATGAGTTGTCTCATCACCAATCTACCATCTGTTGAGGTATGGGTTCGTAAAGAATATCTTACAGACCATCAAAGTGGGCACGGTGAATTTGTTAAGGGCGTCTGGGTTTCGGCAAAGTCGATTCCTGGACGCGCTTTTTATTTTGAGACATATTTACCAGAATATGCGGCAATGTATGATAAATTGCCTATCAGTGCCTTTTTATCTCGTCCAGAACTACCTGACCCTGATATGAACCTACCAAATCTACAGTTTTGGAACTGTATGGACTATGGTGTAGTCAGTATTGACAAGAAATTCATTGGTAGTATGGACTTTGAGTGTTATACACGCGACTTTGGAATCCAAAAAGGTACTTATGTTTGTACCATCGACAATTATCACCGTGATCCAGATATGGTTGACTGGGCAACGAGTGAAAATCCTGCCGAACATAAGTCACATAACCTGATTAAACTGAACAATGGACAATTTGCACTGTATCCAAACAATCGATTACGTATTTTTGATAATAGTCTGACACCTGCCGAACCAAAAATGCCAGATTTTAAGGTTTCCACCCAATATTATCAGGTAGAGTGTGGTTATGATCGTCTAGGAATGGGAAATGAAGATGAATATCACTGGAAGACTGCTCAAGAGCGTGAAATAAATACTGATAAGGGATAGCAACCCCTCTAAAAGTTCTGATTTTAACGAATCAGGAGCTAAAAATGTCAAATTATCACCAGGTTGATAAGGGAGAATTATTCATAGAGCAAGGAATGACCCTTATTACAGAAGTAGAAAGTGAGAAATACCTTAGAAAAGCATCAAAACAAAGAAAAATTACTCAAAATGAGGAACTCTACCCAATTCCAGACGATCGTTTAGAGCGTCCTTGTGGTGGTTCTCATGGTTTTGATGATTTTGTTGAAAGGTGGCATGAGTAAATATAAATAAAATCAAGAAAACTCTAGTCTAATGGCAGAACAAAGGATATCCAGATCATTTAAAGACATCAGTTTATCCTTTGTTCCTCATCCTGTGACAAAGGATCTTCAAATAATAAAAAATGAGAATGCGATTCGTAGATCCGTAAGAAATATTGTTGAAACGATCCCCACAGAAAGATTTTTTAATTCATCATTTGGATCTGATGTTAGGGGAAGTTTATTTGATTTCGTTGACTTTGGTACGGCATCTGTTATTCAAAGACAAATTTCTATCGCAATAGAAAATTTTGAACCAAGAGTTGATAATGTTAACGTTGATGTCAATCCTCAACCAGATCAAAATTCTTTTGAGGTAACGATCTTTTTTGATATTATAGGTCAAGAGTTTCCGACACAAGAATATACATTCCTCTTAGAGGCAACAAGATAAAAAATGCCTTTTACTAAATTTACCAATCTAGATTTTGAGCAGATAAAAACATCAATCAAAGACTATCTTCGTGCTAATTCCACGTTTAGTGACTTTGATTTTGAAGGATCTAATCTGTCAATTTTAATCGATGTATTAGCATACAACACTTATATTACTGCATTCAACAGTAATATGGTTGTAAATGAGTCATTTTTAGATTCTGCAACTCTTCGTGAGAATGTCGTATCCCTTGCAAAAAATATTGGATATGTTCCAAGGTCTAGAACAGCAGCAAAGGCAACTGTATCCTTCTCTATAACGACTTCGGAAAATGTTCCTACTCTTACCCTCAAAAGAGGTTTAGTGTGTGTTGGAGAGGCAAGCGGGACAACATACACATTCTCAATTCCAGAAGATATCACGGCAAATGTAGTAGATGGTTCAGCGCAATTTAATGAGATAGAGATATATCAAGGAACATATTTAACAAAATCTTTTACATACGATGGTTCATTAGAGCAAAGATTTGTTCTCAATAACTCATATGTTGACACATCTACACTAAAAGTATATGTTAAAAAAACATCAGAAAATGGACTTGGTATTGAGTATAATATAGTAGATAATATTTTAAATGTAGATTCAAAATCAAGAATTTATTTGATACAAGAAATTCAAGATGAAAAATATGAAATTATTTTTGGTGATGGCATAATCGGCAAAAAACTTGGTGATGAAGTTACTTCCGATGGTACAATCATAACTGCCAACTATATTGTAACAGATGGAAGAGACGGTAATGGTCCCAGTGTATTCTCATTTGCAGGAAGTATTGTAAAAGTAGTTGATGATGTTGAGACCGTAATTGATCCAGGCAATGTTACTATAACCACAATCAATCCAGCAATTAATGGTTCGGAAATAGAATCAGTTAATTCTATTAAGTACTATGCTCCAAGAGTTTATTCTTCTCAGAATAGAGCAGTTACTTCAAGAGATTATGAGGCAATAATTAAACAAATTTATCCAAATACAGAATCTGTTGCCGTTGTTGGTGGTGAAGAATTAGATCCTCCAGAATTTGGAAATGTTCTTTTGAGCATTAAACCCAAAAATGGGACATATGTGTCGGATTTTGATAAATCTAGAATTCTTAGTGATTTAAAGCAATATACTATATCTGGTATTAATCAAAGAATTGTTGACCTTAAGATACTATATGTAGAAATAGATTCTGCGGTTTATTATAATAATTCTCAAATATCTTTAGAAAGTTCTCTGAAAACAAGAGTTACAGATACCCTCACAAAATACTCAGAATCAATAGACCTTAATAAGTTTGGTGGTAGATTTAAATATAGTAAAGTTCTTCAAACAATTGACAATACGGACAATGCAATAACATCAAATATTACAACGGTGAGAATGAGAAGAGATTTAAGATCTTCGATTAATCAACTTGTACAATATGAACTTTGTTTTGGAAACAGATTCCATGTAAATCCAGAAGGTCGTAATATTTCTTCTACAGGTTTTACCATATTCGGAGAAACTTCTACGGTATATCTGACAGATACACCTACAATTTTATTAAACAACACTGCAGTAACCACTGCTACTGGTGCCAGTGATCTTTTCCTCAGAAGACCACAATCTATTCGCGCTACAGAGGGAGTAATTTCTATATTTAAGATTGATTCTGATGGAAATAGGCAGATTGTTGTAAAAGATGCCGGAACTGTTAATTATCAAACTGGAGAGATGGTTTTGGGTCCAATAAACGTTACATCTACGGTAAAGGCGAATGATATAATTGAAGTAGATGCTGTTCCACTATCAAATGATGTTATTGGCCTAAAAGACTTATATTTGGTATTTGATATTTCAAAAAGTCAAATAAATATGAGAAGAGATGTAATTGCTTCTGGTGATGAAATAACAGGAAATGTGTTTGCTAGAGATTATTATACACCAAGTTATCCAACTCCAAAACTAATAAGAAACTAATATGATACAGACTGGATTTGAATCTAGAGTTAAGGTTCAGCAAATTATTGAGAACCAACTTCCAAGTTTTATATTGGATGAAAATCCAAATGCGGTAGAATTTTTAAAGCAATATTACATATCTCAAGAATATCAAGGTGGACCAATTGATATTGCTGAAAATTTAGACCAATATTTGGAGTTAGATAAACTCATACCAGAAGTAATAGTAGATAACTCTACTCTATCTACAGATATTAGTGCGTCTGACGATACCATTGAAGTATCGAGTACAAAAGGATTCCCAAGTAAGTATGGTCTATTTAAAATTGACGATGAAGTAATTACGTATACTGGAATTAGTGGAAATACTTTTACTGGTTGTATTCGTGGATTTAGTGGAATTACTGGATATCATCAAGATTTAGATCAAGAAGAATTGGTTTTTTCCGAAACTACATCAGATTCTCATACTTCTGGTTCAACAATAGAAAATTTAAGTTCTTTATTTTTGAAAGAATTTTATGAAAAGATAAAATATACTCTTACTCCCGAATTACAAAAGGTTGATTTTACTCCTAGTTTAAAAGTTAGTAATTTTTTAAAAGAAACAAAATCTTTTTATACTGCCAAAGGAACAGATGAATCTTTTAGAATTTTATTTGCTGTTCTTTACAATGAAAAACCAACTGTTTTAAATTTAGAACAATACTTAATTAAACCATCATCATCCGAATATTTAAGAAGAGAAGTTGTAATTGCTGAGGTTATTTCTTTAAATTTTGATGAAAGTGATTTTGATGCATCAAAATTATCTGGAAGGACTATTAAAAAAACTAATGATAGTTCTACTAGTGCCTCTATATCATCAATAGAACCTTTTAGAAGAGGATCTAAAACATACTACAAACTTTTTCTCTTTGTTGGATATAATGAATTTTCCGCAATTGAAGGAAATTTTGAAATAACTCCAAGCACAAAATCAACTTTAACGGCTTCTGTTGGATCTAATGTATTGACAGTAGATTCTACTATAGGATTTGAAGATAGTGGAACTTTAATATCTGGAAGCAATACAATACTGTATACAGGTAAGAGTATTAATCAATTTTTGGGTTGTTCTGGGATTAGTAACGAAATATCCAAAAATAGTTTAATTACATCTGATAAGACTTATTATGTTTATCAAGACAATGATATCTCTAAAAAAGTAGAGTTAAGATTCCTTGGAGTAATTTCAGATTTTATAAAAGAATCTGAAAATATCAGAGTAGTTGAAGGAAGTAAAATATCCATTAAAAATCTTGGAGATGTAGTAAAAAATCCAATTGAAAATAAAACATATAAAGAAATTTTTGCAAATTCTTGGATCTACAATACTGCAGCAAAATATGAAGTAGATTCAATAGAATCAAATTATATTCTTAATAGTAATGTTGACAAATCAAGTTTGAAAGTTGGTGATAGGGTAGAATTATTAGAAAGAAATGGTGAAGAAAGTTTTGTGGCAGAAACTGGAAGTGTTCCTGCTTATATCGACAATATTATAACAGAAAATACGGTAAAACTTGAAGGTTCTTTTGATACCGTTCCTTCTATAAAGTATGATCTTAGAAGAAAGATTAATACATCTTTTAGTTCTGGTGTTCCAATTGAATATGGTAATAATATAATAACCTCTGACATTCAAAATGTATATACTGATGGTAGTGATTATGCATATGTTGCTTCAAATTCTTTACCATCTGGACAGATTGATGGAGATAATAGTTACAGGTATAATATTACAAAAAATATTTTTAAGTTTACAATAAATTCTGAAGATAGATTATTAGATAAAAATTTAGAAAATCAGTATTCTATCATATTGAGTGATGTTAATATTCCATTTATAACTGGTGATAGAATTTATTACCAACCAGATTCAACTGCACTCGTTGGATTGGAAACAGGATCTTATTATGTTGAGGTTTTGTCTAATCCCAAACAGATGAGACTTTATAGTTCCAGGTCTTTTATAGGTGGAACTGATTATGAAACTTTTAGCATACCAAATGCTGGAATAGGTACTCACACATTTTCTTTGTATTCTCAAAAAGAAGATGAGATTGGAATTCAAAAAATATTTAAAAAATTTCCTTTAAATACAAAAATAAAATCTCCCGGAAAATCAACTACTCCAGGAACAACAGGAATGTTGATTAATGGAGTTGAAATTTCAAATTATAAGTCTTTTGATAAAGTATATTATGGTCCATTATCTAATGTGGAGGTTTTTAACCAGGGAAGTGGATACGATGTATTAAATCCTCCAGTATTAGAAGTTTCTTCGAGTAATGGAACAACAGCTTTAGTACAACCAGTTGTTAGTGGAAAAATTGAAAATGTTTATATTGATACGCAAAATTATGATATTGATAAAATATTATCAATAGATATTTCTGGCGGAAACGGTTCTGGTGCTATAATTGAACCTATTATAACACAACAATTTAGATCAGTATCTTTTGACGGAAGACAATCAACTAATGGTGGTGGAATAGGAACAGGATTAAACAGAATTCAGTTTACTTCCGACCATAATTTCCAAGATGGTGAAGAAATTGTTTATAATAACAATGGAAATTTAAATTTAAGTATAGATGGATCAACAACAACATTAATAGATAAACAATCTTATTTTGTTAAAGTAGAAAATAATAGGACTATATCTTTATTTGAAACACAATCTGATTATAATTTAAATATTAACAAGGTTGGTTTTTCTACAGGAACTGATGGTATTCATAAATTTAGAACGTCAGTACCAAAAAACAAAATTTCAACCGTAAAAATATTAGATAGTGGAAGTGGATATACAAATAGAAAACTTATAGTATTACCCACTGGAATTTCTACAGAAAATAATACTATTAATTTTGCAAATCATGGATTCAATACTGGAGAATTAATAACTTACAATTTTGAGACTTCTGGTATAACTGGAATTTCGACAAGCAATCAATATTTTGTTATTAAAATTGATGATGACTCATTTAGAATTTGCAATGCTGGAGTTGGTGGAACCATTGTAAGTGAGTTTAATAGAAGAGACTATATTAAGTTTTCGGATACTGGTTCTGGTTATCAATATTTTAATTATCCAGATGTATCAGTAACAATAAAATATAGTCCAGTTGGATTTTCATCTTCTTCTCAACAATATCAAGAGTTATCAGTAACTCCTGTAGTCAAAGGAAGCATCGTTGATACATATCTTTATGAGAAAGGAACTGGTTATGGATCAACAGTTTTAAATTATGAAGAAAAACCAGTAATAACTATCAAAAATGGCAAAAATGCTTCACTTAGTCCAAATATCATAGGTGGAGAAGTACAATCAGTAACTTTACAGTATGGAGGTGCAGAATACTATTCTATTCCAGAATTGGAGGTATTTGATCCAACCGGATCTGGAACAGGTGCTGTAGTTAGAGCAACTATTTCAAATGGTAAAATTTCAAATGCAATAGTTGTAAATCCAGGCATTTCGTATTCCACTTCTTCAAGTATCAGAGTAAAATCATCGGGAACTGATGCATCATTTGGAACACAAATTAGATATCTGACGGTCAATAATAACTTTAAGTTTGGAGATGAAATTTTACTAAATTCTTCCAATAAACTAAAATATACAGTTTCGGGATATTTCAACTCTTTAAGAACAGCATTTAAAGAAAGTTCTTCAAATTCACCTACACCATCTATTTCTAAAATTATTGGATGGGCTTATGATGGAAATCCAATTTATGGTCCTTTTGGATACTCCGATCCAGATGATGAAACTTCTACAAAAACTTTATTAAGTTCTGGATATTCATTAAATTCATCAAATGTCGTAGATAGACCATTAGGATTTATTGATGGATTTTTCAATGAAGATTATCAATTTTTACCTGGAGGTGATTTAGATAAAAACAATGGAAGATTTGCAAAAACGATAGAGTTTCCAAATGGAGTTTATGCGTATTATGCTACAATAGATTCTTCAGGAAATCCAGTTTTCCCATATTTTATTGGTGATGAATATACATCAGAAACATTAGATGAAAATGAGTCATTAGATCAATCTTTTGATTTCAAATCCTCCAATCTTTTAAGAAACACTTTACCATATAAAGTTTCGGATATTGGTGCAGGATATGATTATTTTACAGAAATTGATGATATAACAAGGCAAAAAATTAAAGTTGAATCCGTTTTTTCTGGTTCTATTGATGATTTTGAAATCATAAATTTTGGAGACAAGTATTCTGTCGGAGACTCTGTAAATTTTGACAATACAGGAACCAGTGGTGGTGGTTTGAATTTAGAAGTGTCATCAATAAAAGGTAAAGATATTGTTGATATAAACACATCAGTATTATCGCAAGATAATTTTATTATTTCGCAAAAAAATTCAACTAAGGTAGAAGTAACAAGTTCAAATTATTCAAATCACAACTTCAATCATGGTGATTATATAACGTTTTCAAATCTATCAAATAACCTTTCGGATTTAAATGGAACTTATAAAATATCAGTTCCCTCCGAATCAGCAACTTCACTTTCTACTGTAACAAGTTCTATCAGTATCGGTGGAACAGAACTATATCTTTCAAATATTCCGAATAATATATCAATCGGTAGCAGTATTGGCATTGGAACAGAATTTTTAGAAGTATTGGGTGTATTTGAAGATAAAAATATATTAAAAGTTAAGAGAGGTTTAACAGGAACTTCTCACAATAAAAATTCTATTGTCACTTTCTACCCCGATTCATTTACAATTGAAAAAGAATTAGATTATTTTGATTCTAAGGTTAATGATAAAGTTTATTTTAATCCACAAGAGTCTGTTGGATTTGGAACAACTGTTGGATCTTTTGATACAAAAACTTTTGATTTTGGAATAGAAACTGTAACAAGAAGTGTTCCTACAAAATCAATTTACGTAGAAAATCATCCGTTCAAAAATAATCAAAAACTTTCATACAGTTATACTGGTTCACTAATTAACGTTTCTACAGATGGTGTTAACTTAATTGGTGGTGGATTGCCTTCCACAGTTTATGTTTCTAACAAAGGTAAGGATTTAATTGGTTTAAAGGCTAGTATTGGAACTAGTGAATTTTTCTTCCACAGTGGAGGAGATGATAATGATTATGAATACTATTTCAATTCTGATTACACACAAGAAACTGGCACCGTATCTAGAGTAAAGGCAACCGTTTCGGTTTCTACCGCACATGGAATGTTAAGTGGAGATTTAATTAATCTTACAGTCAATCCAAATCTTTCTGTAGGAATT
>Ga0255772_10004486_pt1 | contig 13168 bp, 9 predicted proteins | sample 071ome_34_FD_179970 | JGI IMG/M metagenome (GOLD analysis project Ga0255772, IMG submission 179970) | Coastal salt marsh microbial communities from the Groves Creek Marsh, Skidaway Island, Georgia - 071411BT metaG (version 2) | ecosystem: Environmental > Aquatic > Marine > Intertidal zone > Salt...
TCGGAAATTACAGAAGAGCAGACTTGCTTCATAGTGCTACTACTTGTAGTAATTCCAGTGTTGGCAATCTCATATCTCAAAGGAAGTGATGCTGTTGTGGTGTAAGTGGATTCAATTAAGTTTGCGTGGTGGAATGAATGACAATGAACAAACTTCCCATCAATCACAAATCCCATTCTGACTGTGCCAAGACCCAACCACTCAATATCCATCCAAAGAATTTGTGCTTTGGAAATATTTAATGTAATACCAGAAACTCCAGTTCCATCTAACTTATCAATATTCCAATCATCTTGTGCTACTGAAGTTTCAGTGCCAGTAGATAAACTTCTCTCTACAAAATAAGGTGTTGTGTCATTAATCTCAAAATACATTCCATTATCAGCACCAAAATATCCTATTCTCTGTCTTAGATTTTCTTTTGGTGTGGCAGGAACAAAAGTATTCAACACAAGCAAAGATTTTCCTGGTTGATATGAGAATGTCTTTGTAGTCTCTCTAATTACAGAACAACCAGCAGTAGTTCCAATACCAATATTGACCAATCCTTGAGCAGTTACAAATCCAACTGTAGAACCAGTTCCTACAATCAAACTCTCCCAAAGATTATTGTCTCTGTATCTGTGAGAACTATCAAATAGAGTAAGTGGTTGTGATATTCTAGTTCTACCAAAAGCATCAGGATTTACACTTACTGGAAATCTATTGAGATTATCAACAACATTTCCATCCCTTGTTGCTATCAAAGGAACTTCAAAAAGTGTTCTTTCTTGGTTTAGAAAGTCTTGTGTATTTTTATTCCACTGAGCCATTAATCACTCCACGACAATCTTTCTGGACGATATCTTTGCGAACTTTTGATATTTACTGGACTTGCAGTTGCTGGATAAATGTTGTGGACAACAGCACCAGGATATTCTCCTTGAAGATTTTCTGCAAGTTCAGTCTTTGAAGGCATTTTACCTTCAATCTCCATTCTATATATTTTCCCTTCCCAGACGACATCAGCGATATATGATTCGCTTGTTTGTTCTGGCGAAGAACCTCCTACATTGAGAGTTCCATTAAAATCACCATTAATGGTGATACTTTCGGATAGAAATTGTTGAAAACTTTTCATTAGCATCTCCAGCGACGACGGGCTTTACAAATTGCTTTATCTGGGGTCTTAGAGCAATCGATATTATGCATTTTTCTTTGACCATCAGAACGAGCACAGAATGACTTGCGTCTCTTTGCTCTCTTTCCTTTTGGATTTTTTTCAGTTACAGCAGTCTTAAGTTTGGAACCTGGGTTCTCACGACGATATGCATCAACTGCTTTCTGACTCATACCATCAGTTTTGTCTCCTTTATTGACTTTCTGCCAATCCTCAGCAAGTTCTTCTCTCCAGTTAGAGTATCCTTCCTTCACACAGTTGGGAACCATTTTCCCACCTTTCTTCTTCATACCAACTTGCTTATAACCAACCCAGCAAGGATCATTCTTTGCTTCTGGTAATGTAAGAGGATTTCTTGGTGCTTTTAGTTGAATACTATTTCCGGTCTGTCTAGCACGACGAGTCAAGTTTTGAATTGGAGTTTCGTTTGCCCTATCAATCAATTTTTGTGTATCTTTAGAGTATTTGATCTCGTCACCTTCCTTATATTGTTCTACATATATTCCCTGTGCCGCTAATTGTCTCTTCTTTTCAAGATTTTTTGCTTCTTGATCTGCTGCTATTTTTCTAGAAACTCCTGCAACAGCGCCAATTGCTGGTATAGCAGCCTGTGCAACAGTTATAGTTTTCATTGCCTCTGGTGCAAGAATGTATGGAAGTGATCTCATTGCACCTTGCCCCAAACCACGAGCAAGACCAGGAAGAACTAGTCTTGCAAGACCTGCTAATGGAAGACCCTCTTGTAAAGACTCTTCTCTCCAGTTGGACAACTCATATTCTTCTTTCTTAGTCTTATTGCCCCAGTTAGCAGCACCAACCTTACGGCACTTGACTAAAGCACCAGAAGCATAAGCACTTGGCCAAACATCATATCTTGCTTTTACTTTCTTATAGCAAGCATCTTTCTTACCACTACCTTTTCCTTTAATGTCTCTTGCTTCCTGCATTTCAAAACCCTCTGCAGAATAATCTCCTGATTTGTGCTTCTTATAATCTTTCTTATCAGTGAAAGTTCTTACCATTGTTGGTGCAGCACCACCAGACTTTTGTTGTTGTCCAGGATCCTTTCTACTCTTGCGTGCATCAGCACTTCTAATCTTATTTCTTCCTTCCTTAGTTTTCTTCAGACCAGCAAGTCTTCTGGATGAGTAGCACTTAGGAGTTTTTGTTTCTCCTTCTTCATTAGCACATGGAGACCCGTCAGACTGCACCCAACCTTTCTTACCATCCTTTGACTTTGACTTACCAAACCAGTTATGGAGAGTGCCACCCTTCTTTTTCTTCTCTTCTAAAAACTCACCTTCTGGTTCATGTGAGTTGGCAAGAGGAAGTTTTGATGGAAGAACTTTTTTAGGATCACCACCCATTTTTTCCACAGCTCTTCTTAAAGTATTATCAGGATTTCCCCTATCTTTAGGATTTCTAGAATCATAAACTTCAGAAACATCATCACCACCAGTCATATAAGACGCAGTTGCATCAGTATCATGTGCAGTATCAGTTATCTTTGCCTGCACCCATGCAGGGAGATTATCAGCATCAGATTTCTTTGCAAGAACTCTTGCTACCTTTTGAAGATTATCAATAGATTTCTTGACCTGTGTCTTTGCCATTGACACTTCATGGTCTTTTTCCTTAGCCATGTTTGGCAGCAATTATAAACTATTCTTTATTATTTAGAAAACCTTGCTTGAGTAGTTTTTGAAGTTCTGTTGTTGACCCAACAAAAACTGCATTGTTAGTAACAGTGTTTGGACCTTTCTTATCCGTTTCTTCCTCCACATCTTTCAGTTTCTTCTGCAAGTCAATTAACTTATCAGTAGTATCAGCAACACTCTTAATTAACTGACCTGCAACTTCATATGCTCTAGGACTTCCACCCTCACCTGCCAATTCCATAATTCCATTGATTGCTTCCTGACCTTTTTCAATCAGTGAATACAAGTTTGCTCTTGTATATTCATAGTCTTTTGAGATATCAGTCTTCTCTTCACGTTTTTTGATACTCTTAGGAGCATCATCAACCTCAACAATGCTGCTCTCAACATTCAGAGCTTCATCAATAGAATTAAATTCAGACATAAGAATCAAATATCAGTTTGTAAAGTTGGACTGTATGATTTGGAGTCCCCAAGGTATGTCCAGTCTTCGTCAATATCAAATGGATCTCCAGGATTTGCGTCAATTGGGTCTGGAACTGCGGTGTATCTCATCTCCCTCTTCGCAGTCTGGGTATTTGTATCAAGATAATTATCAACAATAACCTTACGAATAAGACCTTCTGGATTATCAGCAACAGGACCGAAGAGATAAGTTTTTGCTGTAAATCTTAATGTATATATCAATGATCTTCTAGCAGAGAAATCACCCTCATAATCATCCTGAAAATCTACACTATTCAGAGTAATTGGAATATCTCTTTTCTCACCAATAGAATCAATGAGATTGATTGTAATATTGAATGATGGTTGGAAAAATGGAAGTATCTGCTCAACAATTTGTAGAGCATCATCATTCAACTTTGATAAGATACTTAACTCAAAACCAATATTATATGGCACTGGCATATAAACTTTCTTAATATTTCCAGTTTCATCACATGCCTTGAATGTTTGAGTTATACCGGTTTTTCTGGTTGCATCATATTCTAATGAAACCATTTCAAATGCCATTCGGGGAAGAGTCATTGCAATGGGTTTGTTTAATCTTGCTTGCTCTTCTATTTTTGCAAGATACTTTTGTTTTGGACCGTATGATAACCCAACTTTTATTTCTTCAAGAACGTTTCCTTGTTTATCATCATGTTTGATATAAATTTCATTAAATAAAGTTCCAAACCCAATAATAGTCTTTCTTATAATTTCGTGATAAAAGTAAGTACCTAACATTAATATTCTCCAAATGGATTAGTCTCTGTAAAATCTATTATATCAATTGCTCCAAGTTCTATTTCTTCATTAGAATCATAAGGATCTTCATATGAATTGGAATCGTAAGATTCTACAACATATCTTGCTGAAGAAATTGTACCTACAACAACTTCACCGGGATAGAATGATCCATTATTTATAGATACTCTCAATTTAGTGCTAGCAGGTATTCCTGGAGTAGTTGATGCGTAAGTTCTAAAGTCTCTTACAATTGCCTCAGTTCCAGAAGTTTGACCAATAACAGTTTCATTGTATCTAAAGGTGCCAATTCCTGTTGGGTCTACTGATTCTATTGTTACCGATGGTGCTTCAGTATATCCATAACCAGTATTTGTGAATCTTAGTGTATTGAGTTTCCCCTCAGAAATAACTGCGACTGCTGTTGCTGTTTCTCCAATAGAAGGTCCACCAATCGTAACGGTTGGAATTGAATAGTATCCACTTCCAGGATTTGTTATGCTTAGTGCAGAAATTCCATTATCAACAATAACAACTGTAGCAGCTGCCCCAACTCCTCCACCGCCAGTAAACGTAACAGTTGGTGGATTTGAAGAATCATATCCAGACCCTGGACTTGTTATGGCAATATAATCTATGGATTGTACACCACCAATAGAAGTTGTAATTGCGACAGCAGTCGCTGTAGTGCCAAATACTGGGTCAGATATAGTTACAGTAGGTCTAGATGTATAACCAGATCCATCATCGGTTAATACAATTTGACCTATCATTCCTTCATTTCCAACAATTGCTGTTGCAGTTGCTTGAGTCGATGATCTCACTAAAGTAATAGTTGTAATAAAACCTTCATCTTCTATGACATTATCGACTTCTTCTATAGAAGTATCAATCTGCTCATTTTCATACTCATAGAGCTCACACTCTAGTTCGTAAATATAATTTCTTCCAAGTTGATAAAATGGTTTTTCAAATTCTACTCTTTTGATTTCAAATAATCTTTCCCCAAGTGGAAAATATATTAAATCTCCTTCTTTTGGTCTCTCAACCAAATCTGACATATCATATTCAGTATTAACACCTTCCCTAATACCAGAAACCATCCCTTCTAAGAATGGAGTAATAAATTCTTCAAATCTTTCTCTTGAAATAGTTAAACTTACTTCATTTTTTAATTTTAGACCAAACTTACTCATTATATCTACACCAGGATTATATCCATCGTAGTTGTTTATATAAGCTTCTATTAAAAATGAATCATCAAATTTTGATGACTGTATTTCTTCTATAACATTATCTTTAGAAAATATTTTACGGGGAAGATAGTATACTTCAACACCATAAATTTTTAATTGCTCATTAATTAAATCTTGAACAAGAAATTGCTCATTCGTAGATCCTTGAAGAAAGAAGGGATTTAGTGCCATAATTATCCAATGAAGTCGTATGGTGGAAGTTCGTATTCCATAGACATTTTTTGTTTGATTTCTTGCAATTCTCTTTCACCATCTTCATACAATTGTCTACCATTTAATTCTATTCCACCAGGAAGTTTGACACCTTGGAATTTAATTAAATTTTGACCCCATTGCCTTTTGATAAGTGCTGTCAAATAGAGTTTTACGAAACTATCATTATATATTTTTGAAAAATCTTCTGGGTCAAGTGCTCTGTAGCAATCTAAAACCAAGAAAGTATCTTTTGTTTGTGCTTTCCAATCAATATCAAGATATAATCTATTTTGACGTTTGTTAAATCTTACCTGTTTATCAGTTGTCAGAAGAAAATCAATATCTTCCAGATATGATTTAGTCATTGCATACTGAAGTAACTCGACTGAATTGAAATAGTATAAGTCATTCAAAAACAACTGATATTTAATACTAAACATTCCACCTGAAATAGAGCTAGTATCAAATCTGAATATTTTTTCAATACCAATTACAGAGTCTGGTATTTGAATGTAATTTGATGTTTCATAATAGTTGAAAGTTGTTGCTGCTCCAACTATTGTGGAAGTTCCAGATGTAGTTACAATACCAACACCATCAGTGCCCGTTGCTTTTCCTCTGTTTATATCATCCTCACTAATTTTGTATTTCAAATACATTCTTTCGACACCATCATAGTGTCTTTCATTAAAATATTGAATAGTATCGTCAACTAAGTCGTCAATTTGCTCATCAGCAACATTAATTTCTAATACTGGTGCTCCCAGTCTTCTTAAACAGTAATCTACTAATTCTTGTTTAGTGGTTGGTTTTGCCATTAGTATACACCTCCGTCAATTACAGATGTCCAAGTCGGTATTCCAACAGCATTTGTTGTCAATACGAAGTAAGTTTCTGTTAAAGCATTTTCTGTACTAGCAGCACCAATTAATCTGCCAGTATTGTCAAAATATGCAATTCCATTTGGTCCATCATAATCATTAGCATCATAATATAATCCTTCAGTTACACTTACAAATCCAGTAACCGTAACGTCACTATTGATTTCAATATCACCAGTAAATGTTGAAGTATTTGATACGTATAAATTGGTTGTTGTTACTAACCCAGAGAATCTAGCATTTCTCCATCTCTGAGTTGTAATACCAAGGTCATATGTATTATCAGTATTCGGTACTAAGTTTGATACAAATTCACCTGTAACATTAATATCATCAGAAGTTGAATCTCCAATCCCAATAGTGCCACCTCTAAAAGTAGCATTGCCTATAAATTCTGATGTACCTTGAACTTTTAAATTTCTACCGATAAAGGTATCATTATTGACGTATAAATCTCCACCAGTTGTTGTTATACCTCCAGAAGAGGCAAGTGTGGTGACACCTACAGATTTAAAAGTTGAATTTGCTACTAGTTGATTTAAAATATCAACAGCAGCATTAATATCAACGTTGGATTGAAAAGTTGAGAATCCAACAACTGATAGTCCCGCACCGACATTGAGATTTTTACCAACTCCAGCACCACCAGTTACAATTAATGCACCTGTAGTTGGTGAATTTGAATCAGTAGTATTGCTAAAAGTTACTATACCAGTTATGTTGAGTGTAGACGAATCAATCTGATCCGTCATATAGAATGTTTCTGTAGAAACATCCCAGACTAAAATTAATCCATCCTTAGCTTGTAAATCAGAATTAACATCTGATAGATTAATTAATCTTGTTGGAGGTGCTGCTGCATTAGATAAAACACGAATTACATTCTGAGAGCCAATTCTATCGTTTATACTAGGCATTACCTGGTTACCCCTGCTCTTACTAATGCTGCTCCTTCAACAGCTTTGTATTCTATGCCATTATTTGTTATCTTTACGTCAAATACATACCTACCTGGTTTTAAATCAACTGTTTGGGGTCCAGTCAAAGATATTGATATGATACCCAATTTTTCACTGGCAACAGTGGAGGCAAATGATACTGATGTTGAAGAACCGTAATGTTTTCTCAATTGAGCTTCAGTCGAAGCATTGGTTAATTCCAAAGGTCCATTAGTTCTACTATCCTCTAATTGGAACGATGTTTGAAAATCATATCCCTGCTCAATCACAATATTGGATACATAAACTGCCATTATTAGACATAGAATTATTCCTTTAGATATTTATATCCCTCGGGATCTACTATATTTGTTTATTCACCAATGTCAAGAGCAAAGATTTAATTTCACTTATATCTGATTTTATTTGATCAATCTCTTCCCTTTGTCTTTTCCTGTCCAACTTCATTTTCATATATTGATTATACTGATTTGTATCAGTATTAATAATAGCACCTGATTCTTCACGAAACAGGTGCTTATGTCCTTCAACTCTTATCATGCCAGTGCTATTACTCTAAGGTCTTTGAATTTTGGAGCACGTGCTTCATTAGTACCACTGGATACTATTTTAATTCTAAATCCAACAAATTGCTCTAAATTATCAGCACTAAACTGATACTCAAGAAACTCTTCATCATTACTTGCCCTTACAAATGCATCAGGTCTACCGTTATTTAACGTAGCATCAATAACAACATCTCCATATCCATCACCATCAGTATCTTTAAGATTATTATATCCAGGGAATAACTCAAAAGATGATGTAGAAGAATTAACTTTTATTAATTCATAAAGAACTCTGAAATCTGCTGAAGAATCTCTGTATGCAGAAACAATTACCTTCAGAGAAGATGCAGGTTGCTTCAGTTGAATTGTATTTGTAAAATAAACTGATTCGTGTGGATCAAGAGTTTCTGTTTTTACAAGTCCATTAGATGAATAATTAGATACAGGAGAATTTAATCTATTTCTGATTAAAATCGTAGAGAATGTATCATTACCTACATCAATAAGTGGAGACAAATATTCATTATCACCTCTCGACATCTCTAGTCCCATTGTAAATGACTTATTACTAGGTAAGTTTGTTAATCTTACAATTTCACTCTTTTTAGAAGAAACTATTCTCGTTGTATCTAATTCATTTACTTCATCTAACTGCACAGGCTCAAATCCTTGGTCAACAAAAGAAACTTCAGAGCCTGAGGCACTAGTGCCAGAAACTGTTCTTATTGACGCAGAAAGAGTTGTTTTTTCACCTGGAGTTATATAATCTATACTTGGTAGAATGGAATTAAATTGAATATTCTTACTACCAGTAGCATTACTTCCTCCTACATAATTTTCATCTGTAAAGCTTAACTGAGTATCTCCAGTTTCTCTACCAGTACGATCTATTTGTAGATAATACTTATCAATATCACCCTCAGATTTTAATGTCTGGTTTGATGGTAAATTGTGGTCTGTGTTGATTCTTCTAAGAGAAACTCCATTTAATTCATATGGATATACTGCATCGTTAATGTTGTGTGTCGTTACCGGTGACCCATCAACTCCTCTTTCGACGATAGATAAAGTTCCTTGTGGTGAAGATCCTGCTGTAATTCCATTGTAATGGAGTATTTCTGCACCTATTTTTAGATAACCTTCTTCAGTCGATTGACCTTCAAATGTAGCAAAAATAGTTGTGTTTGCAACAGAAACTAATGTTGAATCGGAATCAATACTAGCAGTAAGTGTTGATGGAATTGTATTTGGAGAAACATTTGAAATAGAAACAACATTGTTATCAGAATGCATTCCATGATTACTCTGATTAACTTCAATCACATTTCCAGTATACAGGTCACTAGAAGTGGTGGATGAAATAATATCGGTATTTGCATATGCTACTGCTGTTGCACCATCATATACTACTAAATCTGAAGAAGTGGTAAATTCTTCACCTTGGACATTTGTGAGATATAAGGTATTGAAACCATTCAGGGTTTCTACGGTAATTTGTGCTCCAGCACCTTTAGTGACATCTGCCGTTGTAATTCCCAATACATCACCTAAAACATAACCACTTCCACCACTTGTTATTGTTGGTGTCCCCGAAAGTTGACCAGAAGAGAATGTAACCGTTGCTTGAGCACCACTTCCAGATCCAGTGATATTGTATAGGGAAACATTAGTATAAGTGGCATTACTGTAACCTGCTCCAACTAATGTTGAGGATACTGTGGATAATTCACCTCCAACATTTTCAATATATCCATATGGACCAGATGCAGATGTTGTGTCACTAACCTTATTGCCAACGACCAACACATCATTTAAATCTGTTGCGGTTGTAATTCCGATGGTTAATTTTCTTGGAAGTGTTTTTATCGCATTCTCAGACAGAGTATTTAAATTAATATCATCATCTAAAGTTGGATTGTAGAAATATGCTGTACCAGAAGTTGATGTGAAATTTGCTCTATAAAGATTGAATTTAACATCCTCATATTGACTTGCAGTCCAAATAGTGCCATTTTGAGATTTAAATAAACTACCACCAATGTATTGTTTTCCAATCTTGATAGACTCAGATACTGGCAACGACTGTGTTTCAATGGTGATATCTCCCATTCTAGAAGCCCAAACTTCATAATTATCTGAAGATGGTGATAATAAAACTACTGCATATTCAGTATTTGATTCCAAATAAATTGGTGATGGGAAGTTAATAACTGTTTCTACAGATGCATCTGATGAAGTGGTAATATCTTCAGGATTGACTTCCACTGTTGCATAATCATAAACTAAATCTGCAGTTGGAGTCCCTAATTCAACGGTTCTAATTTCAACTGTTAACGATGTAGATGGATCTTTACTTGAGAAATACAACCCTAAAGAAGTTAAGAAAGATCCTGTGTTTTCATCTGTAGTAAATGTTTGTGCAAGAGGATCACTTCTTCTTGGTGGTGGGGGTGGTGGTACAAGAATTATTTTAGTTTTTTTATAAGTATCTATTCTTCCTATAGCTCTATAAGATGTTTCTCCACTACTAATAAGCACACTTCCTGGAAGATTTTTGGCATTCAAACTACTTGAAGTAAGTTTAAAAGTTTTTACTCCTGTTTTGAATTTGAAAGGTGGATTATTTAATGGATTTCTGATGAAGAAAGATCCAAATGCACTGCCGTTAGTATCAGTAATAATTCTAATGTTAGATACTGTTGCTTCTGCATTACTAGTTTCACCACTCAAAACCATACCGGTTGTGATGTATCCATTATATTTACCGATAACCTGATCTGACAAAGATTCTTCATCAATATTTAAAGTTGTTGAAGATGCGGAGTAATTTTCTGCTACGAAAATTGAACTATTGTATGGATTAGAAGTATAAGTTGTAGATGGATTATTATAGGGTCCTGTCTTATGATTTGAGTTTGCTACTCTTGCACTGAATAATTGAACACCATCAACATATCCCCTAACAGTTTCTCCAACCTCAAATACTCCAGATACCATTTCGATTTCAATCAGTTTTGGAATAATATCAAGCCCAGAAGAACCATCGAAGAAAGAATAATATCTTGTAAATGGTTTTAAATTTGTCGATTTATAAGTTACATTTCTTGAACGAATGTGTGGGTCAGGTACACTAGATGTTTTAACAATTTGTGTATAATTTGGACCCCATCCTGTGACAGTTCTAGATCCACCATCAACATAGACATTTCTTACCCAAGTGTCCTTGGATGGTCTCAAACTAATATTTCCAGTATACTCAACAACATTAAATTCATTAACGTTTACGACTCTAGATGCAAATTCTTGAGAAATCCACTTTTCAGATTGATACTTCAGAGTGATTACATCACCACTTTTTTGGACATTGGAATCTAATAAATTTACACCATCAGATGCTAATGCAGTTTCTAGTTTAATTGATTGCACATCTGAAGAAGATTGCAAGAAACCATTTTCAATATCAAAATCACATTTTGATAAAGATCTATCACATCTATTTTCATCTCTAAAATCATCTACAAAGAAACCGGACTTAAATCTATCAAACCCATCAGCATCTCTGACTTGAAGTGTTTTAGTATCAACTTCTAGGAGGGAAAGGGTGGTTAAAGTTTCTAAATTAGATACACGATCTTCAATATCACCAATATCTCTCATAGTGTATCTTCTATTGTCAACCAATGTTATATTTGCATCATCTGGATTGTAAAGATATGCAGGATATTCAATAGTTGCAATATTCATTACATCATCTGTATCTACTGGTGGTTTAGGACTTACAGAAGATACACCTTTAATGACACTGAAGTTACCCTCTTTATTGAGGACAACTTTATCTATTCTTGGAAGATAAAAATCATATCCAATCAATGAGCTTTCTGCTGGAGATACTACTAGTGATGGGTTTATACCAGCAGTAGAAAAGTCTCTACTTGCAAATGCAAATGGTGATGATACAGAAGAGGTGAACTTTGCTACTCTTGGTCTGAAATCTAAAGTATCAGAAGCTCTAACTGTATTTGAGATGTGTGGTATATCTGCACCAAATCTTTCAGAGTCATATGAATTTACGGTGTAAATATCACCATCATCATCGGAAGGAACTCTATAGTAATCAAATATTACACGAAGTTTATGGCTTGGAATGTAAGAATTATTCTTTCTAACAATTCGTGAGTAATCGTAGTATTGACTTCTCTGCCCCTTATCCAAATCAAACTTGTTGGTAATATCTTGATAATTTCCCAACGCAATTGATTGAATAGTTGAAGATATATCAGACTCTTCAAAGTCAACTACTTCACCTACTCTGAATTTATTCGTATTTAAATACACAAACTCAACATCAGTAGAAGAAACTCTAGTTACAATTTGTGCTATAGCACCACTTGTCTTACCTTTTATTTTTTCACCTAAAATAGAATTGGTGTTTAAAGAAAGACCAGATGGGAATTTGAGAGAATCTAAAGTTGGTAAACTTGAATTATAAGATTCGTGTATTGCGATAACTTTTACAACATCTGGCAAATTCAAAGATATTTCTCTATCTTCTACACGCAATCCATAATATGAGTTTGTTGACAATCCACTAATATTTGTAGATATTCCAGATGAAGTATTCGATATAACTAATTTTTCACTTCTTACATATTCTTTTTGCTTATTTTGAATACCATTTTTTCTGACGGTTACATTTACAACAGTATTTGTAGTTCCAGAAGTCAATCCATTAATGGTAATGTTACCTCCACCGGAAGCAAGAGTAAATTGGTCAGAAGTTAGTGTTTCTACAGTGCCATCATTGTAAAAAACACCATATCTTTCCGCATCAAAACTTTCAAAAAATGCACTGGTAATACCAACATCACTAATTGGAATTGTTATGCTTCCTCCAGTAGCATTATAACCACTAAGTTGCTTAGATACTGTTAAATTAGAATTAGAAAGATTTACTGAAGAAACATTGTCCGACTGTATCTTTGAATAAAGACCTCCGATTTCTCTTGCTAATGGTGTTCCAAGGGAAAAAGTTACTTTTTGTGTAGTACTAGGATAACCACCATCACAAACATCAGATACATTTGGAATGTCATTCGCAAGTGTCATAGTGAGACCATCTGCACTAACAGAACTAACTCTGTTGTATGTTTCTGTGCTTAGACCTGAAAGTTGATATCTAATAATAGTATCTGTTTTGATACCGACAAAATTATTTCCTGGGGAAGTTACATTACCAGAATTGTCAATAGTAATTGTATCTGTAATACTGAAGTTTTTAGGCA
>Ga0255772_10004489_pt1 | contig 13159 bp, 11 predicted proteins | sample 071ome_34_FD_179970 | JGI IMG/M metagenome (GOLD analysis project Ga0255772, IMG submission 179970) | Coastal salt marsh microbial communities from the Groves Creek Marsh, Skidaway Island, Georgia - 071411BT metaG (version 2) | ecosystem: Environmental > Aquatic > Marine > Intertidal zone >...
ATCTATCCTCCTTCTTGGAGCGCCATCAGTGATTCTGTACTCCAATAACACAATTTGGGGTAACGAGGACACGACAGCTAAAACCATGTTGGGTGATGAAGGTATCTGGGATTCTTCAGCTGATGATTTTCAGGCAATTGAACCTGGCTCTGGGGTTAGTGGCTCAAATAATTCGGGCTCAAATACAACGCCATAGTCTTGATATGAGCTGAGTAAATCAAAATTTTGCTTAGCTCATTGGCCGCTTTTAAAAAAGTGGAGAAAGCATGAAAAAATATCGCTCTCAGGTGATTTTATCCACCCTTATAAGCTTGTTCTTAACGGAGCCTGCTATGGCTGATAATTTCATCACTTTAATGTTCTCTGGCTCGAATGTTTTTTTGACTGGTGTTCGAATCTTCCTTCTCGCCCTAATGGGTGTGGGTGGTGTCTTGTTATTGATGGTCATTATTAAATGGGGCAAAGGTCGAAATTCACCGGGTCAACAAGAAGAGGCCGGCGACCTAGGTAAACGGTTGATTGTATCTATCCTCCTTCTTGGAGCGCCATCAGTGATTCTGTACTCCAATAACACAATTTGGGGTAACGAGGACACGACAGCTAAAACCATGTTGGGTGATGAAGGTATCTGGGATTCTTCAGCTGATGATTTCCAGGCGATTGAACCTGGTTCTGGTGTTTCAGGATCTGGTAACAGCTCTGGTAGCTCTTCAACAAATTCCGGGAGCACAGGCAGCTCTAATAGCGGTTCAGGGCAGGGATCTGGAAATGTATTTGTCCTTTAGAGGTTTTGTATTTTGATCAAATATCCTGAGTTTGGGGAAAAGATTTCAACTAGCTCAAAGGTTACTGCGAAACTTTATCCAAAGAATGTAAAAGCACATAGAGATTTGATAAAGAGCACGAAAGCTAGGTGTGCTTGTTGCGGTGTACCTTCGGACCCAATTAAAGGCGTTGAATCTGGGTTTCTCGAATATATCGATGCTGAAACACCGTATTTACTTTGCGTTCTTTGTCGCCAGGCTTCAAATTTAAACCGAGTTTATAACGGCGTGAAAGAACATGGGGTAATAATTTACGCACCAAGCATGGATCAATCGGCCATTATCGGTATCACGCATCTGTATTTTGCATTAGGTAAAACTGATAGTGAGTACGCTTCAAAAATTTCAGATCTATATTTCTCGATTAAAAAGCTATCTGAAGATTTATCTTTTGTTACTCCATATTCAAAAAAAATGGATGGCAGTATCGAGGCATATCGCGAAATTGTCGATGCCTTACCTATGCATATTTCAAAAAATCAGTGGCATCTAATAAAGCACTTGAGATATGTGCCTTCAATTCCTGCATTCCAGTATGAGTCTACATATTGGAGTATGCAGCTTAAAAAACGATTCAATGACAAATGGTTGGATAAACAATGCGAACGTCTAGAAAGTCGATAAAAAATAATCACTACGGTGTTGCTATGTTTGACAATCCTCGCAAACCAGAGCATGGGATTGCATGCGTTGCTGGTCAAGAGGCATTTGAATTTACGTCGACAGGATCACTATCAAAAGATACATATTGGTTTACCAATATACCGACAGATGTTTTTAACAAGCTTGGACTAGGGCATCAGCCTAAGTTTAGGCATGAGTATTTTTTTAGAACTCGAATACAGGCCATCAAAAATGAACTGGGCCTCGGAGATCTAGGACAAATGAAGTGTGTTGAACAGCTATCCCACCATTTGTTTAACTGCATGAACTTTGCTGAAGCTTTCCTTGATATTGATCGACCGCCGGCTCACATGTTGTCTGCAGGTATTGCCCAGCTTTTTAAGAAGGATGAAGTGAATACTAAGTATAAAAAACATTTTAGAGAAGCATCGCAAAGCCTAGTGAAATGTGAGCGGCCACGTTCATCAATGAATAAGGATTTGATGTTAGTAACTCTTTTAGCTCCAAGGAAAGATTACTGTAAGTTTATTGTGAATAGGTATTTACCAAGGGGGCATTGGCAGTCATTCACATCATTTTTGCATGGAAAAACTACCAAGGATGTCATAGAGAACATCAGGCTCTGGGAAAGTGAAGCTCAAATGCCGGTTCTTGCTCAAGTTGAAATTCGAGACGTTTATGATGAAACCGCCAACTTATTACTAAACCATGGGGCTGGGAGTGGATTTGTTCAAAAATCGAATTCTGATAATCGAAATTACATAACATTTAATGATAGAGAGTGGTTAACAGCTCCAGAGCTATTGGCTTATTCTGAGGTCGCCAATTTAACAATTAAAGATCTGTTAATTGGAGAGTCCTATTGTATGCCAGGATTAGTGGCTCCGAATTTTGCAAAAGTCTCGTATGCCGAACAGTTATTCTGTGAAAATTACTGGGTAAGCCTAACTAGAAATAAATCGGGAAACATCGATCACGGCCCAACAACAGCATGGGTGCTTAGTAATGACAGAAGTTATTGCTATAAAAAAGCACGGCAGCTGTTTTCTTTACCTGAAGTCGAAGCAATTGCTTCTTATGGCTACGGCCGGGTGACCATCATGATTGATCCACACCTGGTTCATCTACTCCCTCAGGTTGCTAGAAAAGTAGGAATGATAGCTCCGGCCCCAGAGCCAGATAAGACAGTAAATATCGAACTTACTCCGAATGCTGAAGATTTTGAATTGCTACAAGTAATTCAAGAACGAAGAAAATTCGAGTACTACCTTAAAAATGATGAGGACGCCATCAACGCAGCCCATCTTCAAACAGAGCGTATGAAATCAAGATACGTTCCTCGTTTTGCAGGCGAGATAGGATAAGAAAATGCATCTATTTCCAAACTCCAACCCAAACGGTTTTGTCAGAAAGTTTTCAGACGATATTTTTTATTTGCTTACTTCTTTAGTTGGGAACGTGTCCGATGTTGGGTTAAAAAAAGACCCTCGGAAATTTTGCAAGCTTGCATGTCAGGACGGTGATTATAGCTTTGCGACATACAATCAAGAATTAGTGAGCATTATTGAAATTGGAGGAGCCGTTAAACTGAAGTCTTCTTCTGAGACAAATCGAATGATTAAGATGCTTCATGAGTTATTCGAGGTGTTTTATGAGTCAGGACATACTATTGATTGGTTTTTCGAAGTTGACAAGGCAGAAACGGAGAGACAAATTGACGAGATGCTAAAGCTCAGCTATGTAGCATTGAAAGACCAGGGACTTGAGAATTTATCAGATATTATTGATGAAACAAAAGAAAGAAATTTAGAATACTGCCATTCTGAACGATGTTTTATTTCACTTACCACGGATTTAAGTAGTTTTAGTAAGCAAGATCAATCGGATCTGATCAGCAAGCAAAACGAAAAAAATAGTGGTAAGTTCCCATTTGCTGCTAATGGGCAATTTTTAGGGGCTGCAATTGATGACCTCCGATTAGAGCATGAGACGCAAGTTGATAAATTGGTTACCGATCTGACTGCTCATGGTTTATATGCAAAAAATATATTTGCTAATAAAACTCTCAGGGAGATCCGAAAAGGATACGCTCCGGGCTACACACCAGAGGAATGGGAGCCATACCTCTCTGACGATCAGTTACCTCTATCAATTCAAGAAGAGCATAAGGGAGATGCAAGTAACTTTGTTCCTCCATCTATACCTGATCAACTAATGCCACTATCTCCTCTAGATGTAGGAAATGGGATTCTGCAGGTTGGAGACCTGTTTTACGCCCCTGTTTCCGTAAAACGAATGCCTAAGAAAACAAAGCGATTTGATGCGTTATTTGAGAGATTAAAGAGGGCAAAGATTCCATGGAGAATGAGAGTAAGAACAAAGGGGAAGGGTGAATCATTACACTCTTTTCATCGACAACTAGCGATGGTTCTTCATTGGACAAAAGGCGGTTCTGCAAATGAGAAATTACTAGCGGCCTATGATCAAGTCGAACAGAGAATTAAGGAAGGTGAAATATTTCTCCAGACCCAAATGTCATTTTGCACCTGGGGAAATTCAATAGAAGAGGTAAAACGAAACAGGACAAAATTAGTTTCTCAAGTCAGTGGTTGGGGAGTCATAGATTTAGAACCCGCGGAAGGTGATTTAACTGAATCATTTTTATCTTCGAATATCGGAATTGTTAATGGTTCTACAGCTAAGCCTGCTTGCTGGCCATTGACTGATCTTCTAAAAATGATGCCCTTAACAAGACCCTCTTCTCCATATGCCAGCGGTTCGCAATTGCTACGGAGTAAAGATGGAAAACTACTTCCTAATGAAATGATGAGTAAAATGCAGGCGTCATGGATTATGCTTGTAAGTGGATCAATGGGGGGGGGTAAGACAGCGTACCTTGTTGATCTATGGTTCTCAGTTTTGGCTAAAGCGGGAAATACAGAAATTCCGTTCATGTTTGCTCTTGATGTTGGACCTGGCATGCGTGGGTTTATTGAAACTATACAAGATGCTGTAGGTGAGGACAGAAAGCATATTGCTAAATATGTTAGATTAAAAAACTCTTCAGAATATTGCATGAATCCTCATGATACATGGCCTGGCATGCGCTTTCCGTTAGCCGATCAGGTAACATTCATGATGAATTTTTGGAGTCTAATGGCTACTCCGTCAGGTGGTTCCATTTATGATGGCGTTGAATCTGCGATACTAACTGTCATAAAGAATGCATTCAAAAAGTTAAGCCTGCCTGCGACATCAAAGAAGTTTTATCCAACTGATTCAATTATTGATGAAGCTCTTGAAGAAGAGGGATTTTGGGCTGATGGAGAGCAAAAAGCGAGGCTTAAAAATAATAGATTGTCTTGGTTTGATGTAGTCGATTTCTTATTCACTAAAGGTCGCGATAAAGAAGCCTCTATAGCTCATAAAATGGCTGTTCCCACAGTCGATGATTTGATTGATCTCGCAGCAGAGCCAGATTTTAAGAGTAGTTACAATGACATTACTCCAGGGGGCATGCCTGTTTCAAAGTACGTTTCGCGTGTCTTTATGGATGCAAAAGCTGCGTATCCGATCATTGATGGCGCAACAACATTTGACTTATCTAATTCTAAAATTATTTCTCTAGATCTAGAAGAGGTACTTAGAGCCAGTTCAGGTAAGGGGTCTAAGAGTGGCGCCATTATTATGCTGCTAAGTTTAAATGCATGTATGAGTCGAATAAATGTTCATGAAGATCATTTGTTGTCCATTCCAAAAGAAATCCCAACTTCTAGATTCTCATTTGATTATCACGCTTATCATTCAAAACGTGTCTTTGAGATGAAGAGAATTATCAAATTACTTCAGTTAGATGAAAAGCACCGTTTCAATGGGTGGGATCATGTAAATGATCAACTAGACCAAGCCGGTAAAGAGGCCCGTAAGAATGATATTTTCCTTATCCAAAGTTCTCAAGATGGTATAGATTTTTCTCCGTTCTATAAATCAAATGCCAGTTCAAGAGTCGTGTTGAATGTACAATCAGTTAAACAGGCAAAAGAGTTTGGTAAAGAATTCGGCTTGTCAGACGTTCTTGTTAATGAATTGGCTCATAATATTAGACCTCCCAATAAAGCGGGGGCTCAGTTTGTAGGCGTTATCAATACCGAAGAAGGGTCATTTGAGCAATCCCTGGTTAACACGAGGGGGCCAAAATTTCTTTGGCCGATTAACTCTAAATCATCTGACCGATACATTTATAGAAAGATTGTTGATAAATTGGGATCTGATAATGCGAGAGCATTATTAGCCGAAGTTTACCCAAGTGCGACTGCAAGGTCTGATATTGAGCGAAGAATGGAATTGAAAGGTATTGCAAGTAAGGAGGCTTTAGAGAAGTTGGAAGAAACTGGTGAGGCAGATCAATCTATAGTGGACGAAATTAGTGAGGACCTACATTTGCTTTATCAAAAGCAGATGGATCCATTTAGTGCAATACGGTAAGTTTAACTCAACTCTAGCTCTGAGCTTTTGTTTTTTAATTGAAGCTCAGGGCTTATTTTGTCCGATGACCCGTCATTCAAATCAAGAGAAGTTGATGAGGCTTTGGCTTCTGATTTAGCTCTGTCAGCATCGAGTTTTGCACCTACAACAGCTTTAGTGTGAAGGTGAGTTTGAAAAAGGAAGAATGTACTAAAAGAACGTTTAGTTGGGGATTGTTCAAAGTAACTAATATTGTCTTTCTGGGCAGCTCGACTGTAGATCAGAGAGTAAAGAAGAATTACTACTGTAAATATAAAGAAAATAACGGCGGCTAAAACGTAGGACTGATAACTTGCGGCGACAATCAGGGCGCCCCCAATTAGTGTGGCTATAATAATTCTGCCAATTGGTAGGCTCTGCTTTTCTGATGAACTCTCATCTATATCCGCACCAATTTCTTCACTGCGCATTCTAAATCCAATCCTTCGTTTTAGTTACTTCAACGATTCTATTCTAAACAATAATTCAGTCAATAGTCCTATTTGAAAAAAGACAGGCAATTCGTTGAAATAAGAGATATATCTCAGTTTTGATGTTGTTTCTATATATGGTTCGGTGTAGTTTGAATAAATCACCCCAAAACAGATTAAGGTTTTCATTAATGACATCTCAAGTTTCATCATTGCGTTGGAGCGCTCTAGAGAAAAGTATCATTTTCCAGTCAGTACAACTGGTTAAGACGTGCCAAAGTCTCTGTACTAAAGCAAAATTGGTTTATCAGGATGTGCCAGGCTGTACTGAATCAATGAGTGAAAAAGCTATCATAATAGCAGCCCGAGATCATGTCGTACGGTGCAATACGATTCTTAGCTTTCTACGGCAGGTTTCAACAAATCCTTCAGTTGCGGTATCAACAGAATTCAGTGGTTATCTACAAAAGTTTGAAGACGACTCATTTAGATTCAGACAGATTTTTATAAGTCGTCACAGAGATAAACTTCGTAATTAAGTAGGGAGCACACTAGGCGCGTCTATAACTACGACAACGACTTTCATTGGTAAAGTGGTAGACGCAGCAAACGAGATGATTTTCCCTTCATGCTCTAATGAGATTAATGGCTCTTCTTTGTTCTTCAGCTTTTTAAGGATCGGACATACAAAACGTTTATAATCATCATGTGAGTTGAACAAGCTGCTTATATCTACCGGGTCTTCGCCAATAAGTTCGCGTGCAGATGGATTTAATTCTGCGATCACTCCAGATGCCTCTAGAACAAACATCGGGTTATGGCCTTCATTGAAATATGCCTCATTGAATTTAAGTAGATCCGAATGCTCTTTACCAACCCTGTCTTTATGCTGATTAGCCCTATGATTTCGATTCAAAGCTGATTGCAGAAAACACAAAACAATAAGTCCCATTAGAACTCGAGCCGTATTCTGAATAAATTCAGATGGGGGGATATAACCTCCAAGCCTTTCTAAGAAGATTAATGAGGTTGAAACGATGAATAAAATTGCAGAAAAAACGATTCCAGGTGTGATTTCACTTCTCATTCTTGATGTTGCAAACAGCAACATGGCCAAAGCTAGCATGCACGCAAGGATGGTGTAGCCTACCCCGATAAAAATAACATAGGTATGAGGAATTAAAAGAAGTAGCACGCATAAGACAAAAGTGCTGAGTGTCAATACATCTAACAGTTGCTGAAGAGGACTCACTTGTGAAGATAAATCAAGCAAATCACCTAATGCAGATATAAAGCAGAGGCAGAGCATCAAAACGCACATGAATAAAACTCGCTCTGGAAGTTTTACTTGATCAGGGGTCCAGAAGAATTGACCGATACCATCATGAAAGATCAACATGCCGACTAAAAAAAACGACATCAAACTTAATTTTGCATAGGTTTTATCTTTCGTTGTTAAACTTGCCATAAGAGCAATGGCGCCGCCTGTAGAAATTAAGGTGTATAAAATTATGTGCCAAATCTTGGTGATTTCGCGTCTCTCTTGAAATGCCTTATCCGAATATAGCTTTAGTGGAATGTATTCAAAGCCATCATTGTCGACTTTGATGATTACATCAATCTTTTCGAAGCCGCTTGCTAGATAGATTGGAAGAGCGTGCTCACTTATAAAGGGCACCGGACGTTTCGAATTCTCTACATGGGCTCCGGTATGACCGTAACTACGGTCTTTAAAGTAAGAATTGCTCGCGGTTCCGATCCAGAAAGTTATGTAATTGCTAAGAGGGAAACCGGCTGTTAAATAAATTCTTCCTCGCTCTCTTTGAGCGAGAATAGTGAAACGTATCCATGATGCACCTCGATAAGGCCCATTGGATATTTGGCCGACCGCCTTGTCCCAAGACTCTAGAGGCATATTAAAAACCTGATCTTTGGATAGTTTGCGCTCCGGGTCTCGGATGTAATAGGCTTCAGTTATTGACTGTGAAACTAAATCGTCATCTATGAGTGCAGTTCCAAATTTCGATTGAGCAAAAGTCGGATTGCAGGCCAGCAAAAGAAATAGAAAACTAAACCAATTAAATGAAACGTAAATAGACGGTCTTTTGATCATATTATTCTACTTATTAATAAGAAGATCTTCACGAGTTGCATTGTTTTCATTGATGTATTCAGAAAACCATTTAGGCTCACGACCTCGGCCAGACCAAGTTTCGCCTGGATTCTCAGGGTTGGCATATTTAGGGGCAACTTTGGGACGAGGCTTTTGCTGAGGGATATCATCTAAACTAAGGTCGTTGGAGAGCATGAGCTCTTGGATCTGATTGATAGCAGAAGCTTTTTTTGCAAACTCTATAGCGTCAATGCGTTTAGAAGCGGCATCAATGATCTCCTTAAGTTCATCTACATCCGTTAACTTTTCGATATGATCGTTGAAATTCATTTATTGATCCTTTTGTTGATTCTCGGAACTTCAAGGTTCGAAGTGACTTTCAATTTATTTGCTAGATCTTCAAATTCAGTGATGTCTCGAGCTGAGGTTCGAGTTGTAGATTCCACAATAGATTGCATCACGCAACCTAACAGGTTGGTTCTTCCCCAACGTGGAAGCTTAGGAATAAACCTTCCATTCTCAATTTTAGAGCCGCATTCATAAAATAGTGCCCCTTTAGCATGTACTTTTTTCCACATGGCTAGATCTACTTTGGGGTGTGTATCCGAAAGCACCACATGATCGGAATTTAGCATGTTGATCGAATAATCAACCGCGTCATTACCAGCACCTGTAAGAAAAATCACCAGGCCACACTCAGATATTTTATCTGGTTCTTTGAAGACCTTAATCACATCATGATTTTTTTCAAGGGTGTCGAACGCTATTATTTCATTATCAAAATAATTATTTAAATGCTCTGCTACATGTTTGCCTGTGTGACCGAATCCTACAATACCAATAGGTTTGTGAGTAGTAGAGGGGTGTTTTTTTAATAACTCGCTCACATTTATTTTAAGTAAGTGTTGGGTGCCAAAAGTGCCAAGCACAAATTTTTTATCATCAAATGGAAAAACATCATGTTTGATTGCTGCTGAAGTAAGGATTCCTGTAAGAGCAATCTTTCTTGCTTTAAAATTATGATCAAGGTCATTGATAAGCCCTGAAGTTATTTCTTTGCTTTCTAGGATTTCGCTATTAGTGTGTGAGGTTCCAACAACTAAACCATATCTCCAGCGGGTTATCCTATAGAGGCCTATCAGATAGAACCGTCTGTTTTTTAAGCGGATGGCAATATTATTATTGAAGTAAGATAAATCTTTATTTGTGCCAGCGTTTACTGCGATTATTATTGGAAAATTGATCTTGTTAATTATCGGGCGAAGAATAAACCCTAAGAATACAAATAGCATTCTCAATATTCTGATCATTATGAGCCTTATTAAGTTTTATTTTTATTATTATTTATCTAGGGTATGCAAGAAGTTAGATAGCGTATTAACCGGGGCATCTACAGCTGTTATGTTTGTAATAAACATCGGGACAGAGCCGCCAAGGTCAACCGTTGAACGATAAATTATTTCTCTTTTACTTCCAAGGTCGTTGATAATCCAAACACCCGAAACATGAGGTAATCTAAGCGCCTCGTTGCGTACAGCTATATCGGCCAAATTTTCAGAAGTAAACTCTAAGCGGAATTGGTTCTCAGAGGTAAAATTGCTGAGTGATCTAGTGTAGGACTCTCTATTTTGAACTGGAAATGGGGTGTCTAATGTGATCTGAAGCAAATAATCATTTCTTGTAGTTTTTCCCACAACTTTCAGATCGCTGCAGCTATCGGTATATGAACAGATTTTATCTGTGTCTATTAATAGTTCTGAGATTGATTTAAGCGAATGCTCAGTATAAGTGGAAACATCAACGGACACTAAAGTATCGGATATCGATTTTTTTAGCTTGAAGACCTCATGATCTACATCTACCCAGTCAGCGGAGACCGCATTAACAGAAAGACCTAGTGTAGCAATGAGGGTGGTTATTTTTGCAGACATAAATACCTCTTTTTAATTGTTATGCTACTACATAGATGACTTAATTAAAATGAACTAGCTCATAGAAAGTCTCACAATGATAAAGGGTATAAAAATTATTCCAATAGTTAAAAATTGAGCCCAGAATGCCTTTAGTTTGGAGAAGTGATGGGCTTCAGAAATAAGAATGTTATGGATTATTAGACACCATATAGATATTGACACGGTTATAAGATTTAGAGTGATAGAGGTTAAATTGTTACTAGAATGACTAAAGGTTAAAACAGAGCCATTATCTAGTATGGACATTACTAAGAGTGGCATGGCCCAGAGAATATTAGGGATATGACCCCAAAGAAAAGCGCTCTGGCAATCAGTGTAAGATCCAAATCCTCCCATTACTCTACCTGTTATAACAGTAAGAGCGCTTAGAATCACTGTCATTATCACACCTAGAAAGATGGTTCCTAATAAAAGCCCCAATAATTGGGTCGCTAAGGAATCGGATTGATTAATGCCTACAGCCTCTGCTCTCTGAAGTGTAACGTAAATACCGTACCCAATGATCAGGGGTGCTCTCATGAAGTTGGCATCATTTCGAAGTATCGATTTGAAGGTTGCTCTTGGGCGCCTTAAAAAAGTGAGGATTAGCGATTGCATTATTTAGATCTGTAGTGGCAAGTATCTGCTGTATATAACAGAAAATAGCAATTCATTGTCAATGGCGCTTTTTTGTATTTGCTCTATTTAACAAATCACAAACTTCCCCAAAACCTATATTGAAAATCCTTTCTCTTTTCACATAGCATCTTAAAACCCCAAAACGAAAGGTGATGTTATGTTCAGGCAATATAGAACTTTAGTAACAAGTTTATTTATCGCAATGCTTGGAATGACCAGTACAATCCAAGCTGCACCAGGGGTTCTTCAGCATGGACCATACGACCTTACAAGCGGCGGTACTCCATCCCCAAAGAACTATGAGCATAATATTTATATTCTCGAAGATAATGGCTACCCCGCATCACGAAATATAAATTCAATAGGATTCTTAGCATCTAAACTGTATGGGAGTTATCAGAATTCACTAACTGACTCCTCTGCAAACTTTACAACAATTGCAGAAAAGCATTGCACACAATTAAACAAACTAGCTTACGATCCCAGCAAGAATTATGATCCGTGGCCTGGATGTAACGAAATTGGCGCCTCATCCTATAGTGATACAATAGGCGATTCTCATTATTGCCCTAATCATCGTGATAGTGATTTCACGGATATGTTTGGGCCTTACAATCTGGAATGGGGTACTAGTGTTGGGTTTTACAATACTTGGGTAGATTCCGATTTTGATAATGAATACGATCCCGGAGAATGTTCCTCTCAAACTCCCTATTCAGTCCTAAGTCCTGAGCAAAAGCACAACTTCAGAACATGGTTAGTTTTTTACTCATATGCAGCAGGAGTTTTAAAACCATACTTGGGTGAGCTTGTATCAAGAATGAACAGTAAAAATGTCAAGTTCACTTTGAATGATGTTGTATTAGCACCTATGTGGCGCATGGCAGATTATGATCGCTCGCGTGAACTTCTGTCTCCCCCGTCTTGGGGAGAACTAAAACCATTATCCGATGAATATTCCAACGCGCACTCTACTGAAAATGACACCATCATATATAGTGGAAGTCCTCATCATGGTCATGAAGACATCCCTAGAGTTTACGCCAATAGTTTTGACCGAAATAGCTACGATTATCGAAAGGTGGTTAAACATGCGAGTGATGCAGTTTGGAACTATAAAGTAGCAACAACAAGTTCCTATAGTGGTAGCACGTATTTTAAAGATTATCGTCCGGGCGAAATTATGATTCGGCCTCCCAATCAAGGAGGTAGCTGCCAAGTTAATCATATGATGCTGTTGAGTCCGGGTTACTATTTAAATACTGATGAAGTTATTGATACTGAAGATCTAACAGGAAATAGTTCAATTGAAGGGATGCTCTCTTCATATAGAGATTCTAACAGCTCAAAGTCTTTTGATGTGACGAAATGTACTGGGTGGGGGACGAATCGAAGATGCACAACAACTACAAAGGCTGCCCAAACTCATACATTAGCTGATTTAGCGTTAAATAACTTTCTTGATGGAACATCGGATCAAGAAGAGAAAGCTAAAAAATGGGATAAAGGCAAAATTCCCGCAAGCAAAATGAGTGATTCAAATTATGAATTTTATAATGACTTAAAAGATAGAATTATTGGTTTTGAGCGCGAATTGCCATTCATGACCTTCCATGCATTGGTAGCCGGAGATCAAAGCATGACTGGTAATTTTGGAGCTAAGGCTTGGCCAGATAATAAGAACTCATCATTTAATTGGCCTGCTCTTGAAGAGGGTACTTATAATCCAAGTGGCGGAATGTATGGGCATTTTAATGGGACCGCAGATGATATTAAGCATGCTACATGGAATGGTAATGGCCTATGGGCTTCTGCTGATCAAGTTACACCAAATGAATGGGTTGACCAATTCGATAAAGTAATAGACTCATTGTCACCAGACTATACGGCTCAGGCATCGGGAAGTACTTCAAATACCCCTTCTAACTCTGGAACAGTGCTTAATAGTCTTGCCAAAAGCGAGAATCCAATGCGATTTATTACTGAATATGTTGCTTCTGATTGGTCGGGTGACATTAAAGCGTTTGCACTAGATGGTAGTGATTATATTTGGTCAGCAAGCGAACAAATAAA
>Ga0255772_10004493_pt1 | contig 13151 bp, 7 predicted proteins | sample 071ome_34_FD_179970 | JGI IMG/M metagenome (GOLD analysis project Ga0255772, IMG submission 179970) | Coastal salt marsh microbial communities from the Groves Creek Marsh, Skidaway Island, Georgia - 071411BT metaG (version 2) | ecosystem: Environmental > Aquatic > Marine > Intertidal zone > Salt...
CCACTCTAAATCCTTCACCACCACTTCCTAAATTAGAAGCATTAACTTTATATTCAAAATAATATCCATAAGTTGCGTTATCTACTGTTCCAGCAAGTGTTCCAGCGATAGCTTTGTTATCTGCTGCTGCACCTAATTTTAAATTACCATTAGATAAATTAAAGTTTTGTGTAGAAGTTAAAGGCGACATAGTACAAAAAACATTACTAGGCGTATCAATCGTCTGTGTCATTGTACCATTAACTGTAAAGTTGTTTCCGTTACCAGAACTGTCTGTTCCAAAAGCACCTGAGTTTTCATATTTAAGGAAAAAACCATTATTTCCGTAGTTTACACTTGGCGAAGTTTTAGGTTTCCATATTCCAGTTGTGCTATCTGTTTCACCAAAGTCAGATGCAGAATAAGCATAGCCATCACAATAATGAGTGTGTGCTTGTAAACCATCAAAATAATAATCTGTTCCAGTTGTTCCAACAACTTTACCTACATAAATATCACTACTAGCATTTAAAAATGTTCTATTTAATGGTGGATTTGTTTCTGTTTGAAAACTTGTAATTTCTTCTCCATTAAGCCACATTGTAACTCTGTCACTTGCTGTAGCTTGTGTGCTATCAACTGAAGCGACAATGTGATACCAAGCTGATGTATCTCTAAAATATTGATTTGTTACATATTGAATATGAGTATCTGCTCCATTATTACTTCTAAAAGCAAAATATAACCAATCAGCATTAAAATATAATTGTAAATTACTATTACCTGAATTGGCACTATCTTTATGACCTAATAATCCATATATATTGCTATTACTTAAGGCACTTCTTTTAACCCAAGTAGATATTGTGAATTTTTTATCATCTGTAACTGTTGTAGATGTTTTTGTTAATACTGTACTAGCCATTAGTTAAACTGACCTCCATTGTTAATTCCTACTGTTACTGTAATAGAGAACGCTCTATCTGCCGTTTGGCTTTCTGCGTCTGTAGCAGTAATTGTAAAGTTGTATGTTGTTTCTGATGTATCACTTCCACTTTCAGTTCCTGATAAAACTCCTGTATTTGCATCAAGCGTAATTCCTGTTGGAAATGTGCCTGATGTTTTTGAATAAGTCACCGCACTATCTGAAGAAGCTGAAAGTGTTGTTGAGAAACTTCCACCTTGTGCAACTGAACCTAGACTTCCAGCGCTTGTACTCCAAGTTGGAGCATCTGAAACTGTAAGTAAAGCTGTAGAACTTCTTACTGCTAAACCATCTGGATTTTCTACTCTGATAAAATATGTTCCGTCATCTGGTATCGTTGCATTAATTGTAATTTGAGTTGCACTATCTCTTGTTACTGTATTTGGAAAATAAACTTTTCCTGAAGTTGATATAATTTCTACTAAAGGTGTGATGACATAATTTGTTCCAGTAATCACAATATTTGTAGCACTATTAGTTATTGTGCTAGGTGAAATAGAAGTGATTGTTGGATAAGTAACTGTTTCAATAGATGTTGAGCCGCCTAATGCAACTGTACTTCCATTAATTGTAATACTATCGTTTTCTAATTTAGCATTAGTAATTGAACCATCTGCAATTCTTGCAATGTTAATTGTGCCTGTTAAACCAGAAGCATCAAAGTCTGCTACTGAGAATGTTCCAAAGCCAACAATATATAATTCGTCATTTAAAGTTGCACCAGAATTAAGTGTAATTGTACTTCCGTCTGTTGCTGTATAATCTGATGGGTCTAAGTGTACTCCGTTTAAATAGACATCAATATAACCTGCATCATAAGCAAGAGTGTTTCCGTTATCATCAGCACCAGTAAATGTTGTCTGACTTGCTGTTGCTGTGTATTTAAATCTTGCTGAAGTACCATTGATTGATGAACCCGCTAAATCAAATGATGAACCATTCCATATTTTTAATTTAGAAGCTGTAGTGTCAAACCACATATCTCCATCATCTAAAGATGTAGTAGGTGCAGTTGCTGAAATTCTATAAACTTCTCCAAAATTATTGACTGATGCTAAGTTAGAAGCAACTGTATTTACGTTGGCAATATCTCCACCAACATTGTTTACGTTAGCGATTGAACCTGCAACTGTGGTTACGTTTGCATTATTATTTGCAACTGAAGTTACATCAGAAGAAATACCTGCAACAGTCGTAACGTCTGCGTTTACTCCTGCTACCGTTGTAATGTTAGCATTATTTCCTGCTACTGTGTTTACATCAGCGATATTAGTAGCAACTGAATTTACATTTGAAATATCTGTGGCAACAGTTCCAATATCAGTCGCATCACCTGCAACTGCTGTAACGTCTGAAGAAATACCTGCAACTGTTGTTACGTTGCTTGAAATACCTGCTACTGTAGAAATGTTAGCATTATTACCAGCAACTGTTGTAATATTTGTATCATTACCAGCTACTGTGTTAACATTGGCAATGTTAGTTCCGACTGTATTAACATTATCAATATTATTAGCAACTGTTTCAATTTCTGATGTAGCTTCATTCAAGTCGTTAGCAACAGTCTCTACTTCAGATATTGCTTCATTTAAGTCATCAGCGACTTTTATAACGTCAGATATATTTGTTGCTACAGTGTTAACAGAACTAATGTTATCAGCAACAGTAGTAATATTTGTGTCATTATCGGCTACCGTCTCTACGTCAGAGCTAATGCCCGCAACTGTAGTAACATCACTGCTGATACTAGCTACCGTTGTGATGTTAGGTAAATTTGTTGAAATAAATGCTTTGTTAACAGCATCTGTGTCGGCCGTAGGTGCCGCAACATTTTTTAATCTTTTGTTCTGTACATCCCATTGAAAGTCAGCATTATCAAGTGTGATAACGTCTCCAGCTTTGTCAATAGCTTCTTGAGACATATAAAATGCTTGGTCAGAATCTGTATCTAAATCATTCTCAGTTAATACTGAGCCTGATACATAGTCAACTAATTTAGTAGATTGACTTGTAGTACGTCTGATTTCAATAGCTGCTTGGTCAGCAGGCGCTGTATCAAATGTTAATGTAGTACCAGCAGCGTCTAAAGTGTAAGCTGTGACATTTACACCATTAACTGTAGCTGATAAATCATCAGCACTTCTGTAAGAAAAAGGGATAGCGTATGCGGCTGTGGAGCCGTTACCCGTATATCTTACAAATGAATTAGCCATATTTATGTTTTATTTCTTCTAAAAGGGGTACTTTATTGAATTGCTTTCATAAAGTCATCTAAAGCTTCCTGAGCTTTTTCCCTGATAAATAAGTCTCTGTTTTCTAAAGTTTTTTGAAGAACAGGAAATTCTTTCCACATTCTTCTATAAGCTTCTCTTTCAACTTGGTGGACAATATCCAAGATATATTTTTGCCTGTAATCGTCACCTGCTACAACATCTTTTGGTAATTTATATAAGTTACTACCTTTATCTGCAATTATTGTTTCTATAACATCTTTTAAATTATATTCTTTACCTTTATATGGGACTTTAACATCCATCTTTAATTCCAACCATCTATCATAAGCAGTTTGACCATTAGCATTTCTAATAGTTCTTAAATCAATATTTGTATATCTATCTACTTTTTGTGGTGCTTTATAATTTAAGTCTCTGTCTTGAAAGAATTTAGCTGTTTCTGTATTTTTAAATTTAGTCATAGCAAAAGGTGAAGACCATAATCCATCATCATCTCCTAATCCAAATAACCAACCTCTTTTTCTATCTACTTTTTCACCTAACATATTACGCTGAGGCATTGTTCTATCTTTGTCAGAAAATGGATTTAATGTTCTAAGTCTATCCATGAAAGTAAATAACTCTCTTGAATAATCATCTGAAACTCTATTTGCATATCTAAGACCACCTGATAATGGAGTTATTTTAAATATAGCTCTAGCTAATATAGATGAGCCAATATTATCTGGCGCTCTTGCTTTCATAAAATCATCACTAAAGAAATAGTTAGCTGTTTCTAAAATGTTTTTAGTATAAAATTTAGATGTAATATTTCTAGTAATACTAGCTATAGTCGCCATAACAGCCTCTGTATATTTGTTTTCTACTTCTTCAGGCAAGTCTTTGTTGTGTTTTAAAAAATCATTAACTGCATCTACAATATCAGCAGCAATAAAAAATGGAGTCATTATAGGGTCAAGTCTATTTGCTGAAATATGATTACCTTCACTGTCAACAATAGAATATGGTTGCCATCCTGTGTTTCTTTCTCTTTCTCTATTTTCTCTCCAATCTCTTGAACCACCACCAGTAGTTCTCCCATTAATAGCAGCCAAGAAAGCAGCAGACCATATTAACCATCCTGCTTGTATTCTTGCATTTGCTTCTGCTGCGGCCTCTGGATTTAAATATTTACCATCAGAACCTTTAGCTAACATGTGTCTCATTTGAAATTGAAAACGACCTAACATTGGAAAATGTTGTGCTGTCCATCTTAATAAATTTGATGGTGTATTAATAAAGTGCATACCAAAAGCTCTTAACCATCTGTGTTTATTAGTAAATGATAAAACACTTCCTGTTATACCACCTTCTTTTTTACCTGTAATTGGATTTATAGAATAAGCAGATTGTGTGTATGAACCTTCTCTAGCATATTGTAATGGGTCATTAATTAAATCATCTGTTTCTAATGCCTGTCCTTTACTGTTCATATAATCAGCTTCTAATTCTTTAAATTTAGCTTTATATTTAGCTCTGTTTTTCCATCCATATATACCAATATCAGGAGTTTCTGCTAGTATTCTTGAGTGAATAGTTGCAGCGGCTCTACCCTTAAACATCATTGTTTTAAGAAATTCATCACCTGCTGACAACACTCTCATAGGTAAACTTGTGATATACGCTGTTGGTTGTACAACAGCTTTTTGTAAACCTGTGCCAACAACACCCAAAGGTTCCGTTAATAATTTACCAGTTTCATTTATAAATCTTTGAAGTTGTCCTTGTCTAATATTACTATCATATTTCATTTGTGTAGCATCTAAAATAGGTCTTCCTAAATAAAAACTTTTTAAGGCTCTTTTTAATGCATGACCTGTAAATGCATACTGATAAATATAAGTTTGTAATGCTTCTCTAGCTATTACTTTAGCTCTGTTTAAATCTGTTGTAGCCATGTTAGCACTTCTAAGTAACATAACAAAAGGTTTCCATTGCGTTTGTGTTAAACCTGAAATAATGTTTAATAAATGTGTATCAGGTGAAGACAATAAGTTATTGTTAATATATTCTGATGCTAAATCCCACTTGTCAACTTTTCTAGCATTTTGTAACGCAAGTATAACTTGGTCACTATCATCCAGTTGTGACACTAATCTCCAAAATTCATCAGGATTATCTTTCTTTAATTTAACCATTTCAATGTCTTCTGGTTCAATAATTAATTGTGCTGCTCTTTCTTTGCTTTTAATAACTCTACCAGCAGTGGTTGCTCTAGCATAGTTTTCTTGTAAAGATTTTTGAACACCCATTAACTCAGTTAAGATATCATTTCTTAATTGTAATTCTTTTTTAATTTTTATCTTTTCAGCATCTGTTAAATCAACTCTATTTAATTCATTTGCTAGTTTAACAATATCATCAGCTTCTTTAATCATAGAGTCACCATGTGCTATAATTAATCCATATAATTCTCTATCTTCTTTTGCTTTAGATTTAGCAAGCTTTCTTAATTTAACTGGGTCAAGATTTAATTGTTCAGCCACTCTTGTCATTTGTTCAAGAGTAATTTTTTCAGTTCCTAATTCTCCTGAAAGTTCTTTTGCTGCATTTCTTAAATATGTGAGAGCTGCACCACGCTTATATCTGGTGTAGTTAAAAGGAGTGATTGGGGGTTTGTCAGCAGTAGATATATTTGAGTCTGCTGTGTTTCTTAAATTCTTAATTCTATCATCTACAGTATCACCGATAATTTTACTTTTTAATTCTATTTCATCAATTTGTTCTTTTTTAAGATTTTGGTAATAATTCTTTTTTTCTTTTTTAACACCTATATCTTCAAATAATCTTCTACCTGTGATTTCACTTCTGCCATAATCTTGTAAATCAATAAGTTGTTTTACAGATGTATTTTGTAAATTTCTATTTGTTAATTTAAAAGCTCCGTATGAAAATCCTGCACCAAACAAAGTTCCAAAACCAAAACCAGCAGCACTAGAAATACCAGTTTGTTTTAAACTAAATTCATCTTGTACACCAGTTTCAATAGCAATACCTTGTAACAATGCGTCTTGTGCACCCGATATACCAGCTCCAATAAAGCCTTCATACAAAGCACCTTTCTTAACTGCTTGACCTAAAGCGGCTCTTTCAGCTTGTTTTGCAGCTTCTCTAATAGTCATCTCACTAATTTCAGAAGCGACTTTACCTTTTAAAGCTTCTTTTAATGCTTGCTTATAAGCTTGTTTAGCAGTTTGACCACCAATACCAAAACCAATTAAGTTAACTGGGTCAGCTAATAATGCTCCGCCATTATCCATTAACCATCCACCAAAGCTTCTATTTGGGTCATCCCACCATGATGGAAGTTGTTGGTATGTTTGTTGTATGTAAGAAAATTGTTTTAATCTTTCATCATCTTCTTCTGTTGCTACATTAAACATATCTTTACTCATAGATATAGTGTTATTATTTCTCCAACTTCTATCTGAGTAAAAATATTCTAATAAGTCTGCATGAGACAAATTATTAAATTTATCATCAGCTTCTCTATAAGAGTAGTAGCTTCTTAGTGTGTCATAAAATTTTTGAGTTTGTATTTCTTCTAATGCAGCTTTAGCATCTGATGCTTTTTTTAAATCAGCTTCAACATTTACATTTAGCATCATATCATCTGGTGATACTAAACTAGAATTGTTTTCAGATACTGTTGGTGCGCCACCAAGTATAGATAAATCTGCCATTTATTACTTTCCTGTTACTATATTTTTAAGTGCTTGTTTAACAAGCGTTTGGTCAAGTTTTAATGATTTTGCAACATTAGATACCATAGCTTCAACATCTTGATTTGTCATAGCTTTATACATTTCAGGTGTAAATTGAACACCAAAAGATTGTGTTAAATACTCTTGTAATGCAGGTACAACTTTAGCTGTGTCAAATTCTTTTCTTTCAGTTGCTCTGCTTTTAAAAAATGAAGTATCATCAGATGTCATTTGAGGTTTCACAAAACCACCTTGTTCTAAAGATTTATTTAAATTATCTAATAACTTAGTAACACCTAAGTCTTCATATAACTTCATAGTCTCTTGTCTTTTTAATTCATCTTCTTTTGCTTTTTCTTCTTGTTGTGTAACTGTTAAAGTTTTTGGGTCTATAGCACCACCTTTGTATGTATCAATAACATATTTACCTAAATTCTGTATAAACTGTTGTCTTTCAACGTTATTAGGTTTACGTTTATTTTCTAATTCAAATCTATCTTCAAAATCATTAATTTCTTTTATCATGTAATTAGTTGCATTAAACACAGCTGTGTATCCATTAGAAGACAAAATTCCATTTCTTGTAAAGTTACCTTGTACAGCAGCTTTAATTTGTGTCATACTTTGTGAGTATGTAGAACTACTTTGGTGAATAGGTTTTACGCCTTTGTTATTATTAGTGTTCCATTTTTCCCAATATGTTAATGCTTTAGTTAATTCAGCTGTTGGAATATTTCTTTTACTAAAGGCATCAATCATTTCAGTTTGGTCAGTAAAACCACCACTTAATATTTCTATTAAGAAACCATCTACTTTAGCTGGGTCGGTTTCAGCAAATCTATTAGATTTCATAACATTATCAAATGCTGTTAATAATTTAGGCTCACCATATTTTTCTAAACTTTCTCGGTATTTCATTTTTTGTTCATGTGTTTTTGGTGTGCCATCTTCGTTGTCAGCAAAAGCATCTGAAAATATACTTTTAATTTCTTGTTTTTCTTTATAATCGTTATTAATTCTTTCTTGAGTTTCTAAGGTAACTCTTTTTCTATTTAACTTACCTATTAAAGTAGAAACATCACTTCTATTAGTATCAATCAAAGACCCTAATTTAGTACCATCTTTTTTAATACCTCTGTCTGTAGACAGTATTTTTATTGCTCTATCAATTTCATCTGTTGATGTTGCTTCATTTAATAAATTTCCTGCATGTTGAATTACGACTTGATTTAATTCTTCGTTAGAATAAAATTGTCTAGGTTTAGTATCACCTTCTTCTGGGGGAAGTGGAACATTAAGAGAGTTAACTGTATCCCAAACTTCAGCAGTTGGAACAGCAGATATAATTTTAGAACCTTGATTTATTTTTTGTTCTTTAGCATATTTAGCTCTTACTTCTGCATCAGCAATAGCATCTTTAGCTTTATACTGATTAAATACAGCAGCAAAACCAAGTGTGTAAGAACCATCTCTATCTGCAAAACTTGGTAAATATTCTTTATAAAAAGCTGGTAAGTTAGTTTCTCTATGGTCGTATTTATCTTTATTTGCTTCTATATTAGCAATAGCATCTACTGCTTCTTGCCTACCTGTGTGATAAGAAACAGTTTTTTCTACGTATCTACCAGATAATTCTGGATGTTTTCCTTCTAATATTTCAGATTGAATTTGGTCAGACTTTTTACCTTCTAAAAATAATTGATTTATTTTTGTTTTAGCTTCATCTTTTTGTTTCTCAACGTTTCTATCATATATTCTTTCTAAAGCAGGATTAACAGTTCTTTGTAATGTTCTAGCTAAATCCATAGCTTCAGAGTCAGAAGCTGCATTTACTTGTCCAGCAAATGTTGCTCCCATGTATTTATTACTTACTCTTGATTTATATGCCATATATTTTATACCGTTGGTTTCTGTGCGTTTGTATGTTTCTGATAACCTTCAGCACCAATTGTTGCAACTTCTAAGAATAAACCAGTATTACTTGGCATAGATACAGGTTTAATACTATTGTATCTTTTTTGCTGTGCTGCATAAGCTTCTGTTGTTTGCCTATCTAATTTAATAGTATCAGTTTCATAATCTCTTGCAACATCTAGGAAATTATCATCATAATCTCCTGTTATGTCTTGTATTATTTTATCAGCATTACCCGCATTTAAATTTAATGACTTTGCTAATTCTTTATTTCGTTTTTGTTTTAATTCAAATCTAGCTGCTGCTTTTTCTCTACTAGCTGATACTGCTTCATTATCTATTTTAGATATGTCATTAAGGTACGCTTGGTCTGAGTTTTTTCTTGTTTGCTCATTAGCTCTCATTTGACCTTTAGCTACAGCTCTTTTAGACTGGTGAGCATATATCGCTGTACCTATCTTTAACGCAGTAACTACATCACACATAGTTTAATTATGTATCTCCTTTATCATTAATAAAAATGGTGTGTTTCCAAAACCATAATTATCTATTTGTTCTTTGGGTTCAAACCCTAAATATTGTAACCACTTAAGTGATTTCCAATTTCGTTTATCTACAAAGTTATATAAATAAGTATAACCTTGTCCCATCTCATTTATCCAATGAGGTGATTGTTTTACAAACTCTTTGGTATGTCTATATAAATCTTCACAAGACAATAACCATGCTACACCGTACTCAGGGTCAGTAGCAGGTGCTGAACCAAACATACCTAAGACTTCATCTGTTTCAGTTTTAACTACAGAATATGTTTTTGCATTATCAAATGTAAACGGTGTAACCAAAGCTTCAAGACAAGAAATATTACTGGCTGCTTTTATTTCTTCTCTATCTATTTTTCTTAATCTAGGTGCTAACTCAATAGCATCTATTAATTTTGCTTTTCTTACAAAAGCTTCTTTCATATTAAATCCTTCTTGAACGTGTGTGATAATAACCTTCAACTTCAGCACTTGCAATATATACAGGTAGATGTGAACTACTCTTAATATCTAAAACAAAGTCTGTGTTTCTAGCTATAACGGGTACCAAAAGGCTGCCTGAGCTTATTGCAGGTACGCCTACTTTACTTGTTGCAGTACCTATAATATAACCGTTCATAATTGTTGTACTCTTGCTTCTTCCTGTAGGTGTAACTTCTACTTGAAAGAAACCTGAGTTTTCAAAATTAAATCTTATGTTTCTAATCTGGTATCTACCAGAAGTAATAGACACTAAACCTCTACCAGAGCTTTCTCTGATATATTGTGTTGATAGTCTATATGTAGATGTAAAAGGTACACCAATGTAAATATCAGTGTGGTCACCTTCTAATGTGTAAGTTGAACCTGTTGTGTTTGTTAATGAATAGTTATTACCATTCGTTGCATCAATAGCAATCAAACCTGCTTTAACACCATACGGGGATGTTAGTGTTGTTAAATTAGTTCCACTATCATAAGTACCAGTAACTTGTTTTTTAAAATCTAAGTAAACACCAAAGCCTATTGTTTGGTCTTTTAAATTTCTTAAATCTAATTTAAATAATTTTGTGTCAGTATTTTCAGCAGTTAATAAATAAATAAAACTATCTACACTCATTGCACCTAAAATCTTAACACCATCAAATGTCCATTTAGACCATGCTGTTTGTACTTTTTCACCTCTATCAAAGAAGTATTTATAAATATACATTGTGTTAGCATAAGTAGGACTTACTGCACTACCTGCTGCATACGGTGCTGTTTGTGTATCATCAGTGTCTGAAGCTAAAGCAATCAGCGTATCTTCTGTAGTATTACTAATAAGTTGATATACATTTGTTGGTATTAAATTAGAAACAGATACAGTTATATCTAACCCATCATTTGTTAATGTATCATCATCAGCAAAGTATTCTCTAATAGCTGTGTTGTTATTTCTTGATTGTGCAAAGTAAGCAAACTTACCAGCAGACACAGGCCTCACAGCATCATCATGTTCAAAACTTGATACTTCATTAAGTATGGCTGTGGTTGGTGTAACTGCTTCTCCTGTACTATTTAATTTATATTGTGCTGTATCAGAAAATAAAAGTAAAGACTCATTAAATGACACAGAGTTTTTTAATGTATTAACTTGTGTACCAGACGCAGAAATATCAATTGGGTCTGTATCTAAAACTTGTGTAACTGTACTAGAAAAAAAGTTAAAGAAACTAGCATTTTCTGTAAAGATTAAATTTTCTCCTGACAACACACCTAATCTATTTTTATAGAAAGTTAAGTTTTGAATGTTTTTGTTTACAAAACTTGGGTCAGCATTACTATCAGTATCACCACAAGTTCTATCACTCCAATCTATTTCTTGAAATGTAAATGTACCATCATTGTTATTAATCAATGCATGTGGCATTGTAGAATTATCTAATCCTACGCTTGTGTTTGGTGCTATAGTTTCTTTCCATACACCATCAGTTTCAAACTCTACCCAATAATCAGACAATGTATCACCTTCATCACCAGTAACTTTTATTTTAGTTCCGACTTTACCATGATAAGGTAATTTAGTAAAATCTGATATTTCATCTCTAATAGAGTACATACCACTATTACCAGAACCATCACCTGTTGTTACAGTGTAATCAGGGTCATTATCTTTTGGTTCACCATAAATAACTGAGTTATATAAAGTAAAATCAAAGTATGTAGTAAATCCAGAATAACTACCTAAACCTTGTGTTGTAGTTAAAGTTGCGCCTGTATCAGTTCTAACAACTTTAAATGAAGCATCTGATGAACTATCAAAATATTGACTAGATTCACCATACATTAATATATCAGCAACATGCGCTGTATCTCTAAATGCACTATCATGTGTTGCATTAGAGCCTGATGGCATTTGTAATGCAGCTTTTAATCCATAACCTAATGCAGACTGCATGTCAGGATGTGTTAACTCTACAGTGTATTCTCTACCATAATTTGTCACAACAACATTAATATAAAACTCTTCATTCTTAGCAGCACTTGTTGTACTGTCTGCTAATACTGTTTTAGATTTGTTTGCAATAAAAGTGTAATCTGCAATGTTAACTAATTTAAAATCTCTTTTTGGATTTGTAGATGTAAGATAACTTGCACCACTTGAAACAGTTACAGTTTTTTCATTACCTAATAAATCATAAACTTTAACACCGCCATTATAAAAAGCAACAATGTATTGATTGTTTTCATCTTTTTGTATAGACCAAAATTTAGTTGTGTTTGGAAACACATTACTAGCATCTAATGTTGCTATGTATTCTAAAGAGGGTCTTTTAGATAAACCATCAACAATATTATTCTGAAAGTTTATCTGGTCTTCAGCTTGGTTAACACCTCTTTGTGTTGGAGTTTGCTGAGATATACCATTTAGAAAATTAGGAATACTCTGTGAAACAACTCCACCCATTAGTAAGTCCTTCTAGTTGGTCTATTTATAATTGAGAAAGTATTTGAGTCACCATTAAGCATATTAACATCTGCTTCTTGGCTATCTGCTTGATGGAAAGACATTAATGCTTCGTTTTCATCAGCAGCAATTAAATCAATAATAGCTTTATCACCAATGTATCTAGCAGCAAATCTTCTAGCTGCTTTTATTGCAATGTATTGTCTTGCATATTCTGGTAATTGTTCAAACTGTTGTACTAAAACTAAATCAACTTCAGCTGGAGCAGAAGTAAATACATCTGTATGTCTATCTAAATCATATAAATAACCATTTCTGATTGTGTAATTTAAATATCTATAATCTGCACTAGCGTCAGCTTTAACACAGTTTACGGGAAGGGGTACTTTGTTATCTTGGTCTAAAGATAATGAAGTGTATTTATAGTGGGTATTGAAATGCCATCCTTGTGATTGGATAGACATTGAAGTTTCATCTAAAATATTTTTAGCGACAGATACGTCAACTGTTGTAGTTCCTGTTATTGAGTTAACTGGAGCTTCACCAATAGTTGACAACATAATGTTTATCGCCTGTAATTCAGTCGTTGGTGTAATTCTTGTGCTCATAATCTCCTAATAATATTTTAGATAAAGACAAGGGGACAGTCTCCCATCCCCTCATCAATTTGGTTAAAAAAGCTTACGCAGCTTCTCTAATTCCTACAGCAGCCTCAGGCCTTAGGACACCATGTCCCATAGCATATTTAGCTACCATTAATGTTCCTTGTCTTCTGATGTCATATTCTGACTCAACTGCCAAGTCCATTAATTTAACAGTTCCTAC
>Ga0255772_10004509_pt1 | contig 13125 bp, 8 predicted proteins | sample 071ome_34_FD_179970 | JGI IMG/M metagenome (GOLD analysis project Ga0255772, IMG submission 179970) | Coastal salt marsh microbial communities from the Groves Creek Marsh, Skidaway Island, Georgia - 071411BT metaG (version 2) | ecosystem: Environmental > Aquatic > Marine > Intertidal zone > Salt...
ATCTAAATTGATGTTTGCATTGGCAACGGATGATGCTAATGTAACACCACTAGTGTTATACAAAGTTGCAAATTCAGTAGAACTGCCTTCTTCACCAACGGCAAAGTTCACACCATTTTGTGGCGCGGATAATTCTATTTCGTCTGCTTGAGGCATACGAATATAACCATCCATCATTAGACCATTTGTTTTAATTACTACGTCAGTACCACTTTGTATATCAATACCGCCACCACCGTTGATGATAAGTGATAAACCATCGTGATAAATTTGATAATCGTTGTCATCACCAAGTCGTATTTCAACGTTATCAGCAAGCGTCATAGAAGTCCCTATCGCAGGACTTGTTAAAGTTTTATTAGTTAACGTTTGTGTTGCTGTTGTTCCAACAAATACACCATCAGCACCAGCCTCAAGTGCAGAATTAAATTGTGCAAAAGAACCTGATATTGTATTACTTCCTAAAGCAATAGTTTTATTAGTTAATGTTTGAGAACCAGTTAATGTTGCAACTGTACTATCAATGTTTAAAGTAATTGTATCTGTTGTAGCAGTTGATGATAATCCAGTACCACCAGCAATTGTGAAAGTATCTGTACCAACTGTAATTGTGTCTGTACCACTATCACCAGCAATTGACATATTTGAAGATATGGCAGCTGTACCAGCAGCAGTTAATCGTCCTTGAGCGTCAACTGTAAATGTTGGAATTGCAGTTGAAGAACCATAAGAACCAGCAGAAACAGCTGTGTCGTCTAGTGTTACTGTTAATGTGTTTGATGAACCAGATGTACTAATACCAGTTCCACCAGCAACTGTAAATGTTTCACTATCTAAATCAATTGATAATGCACCACCAGAGTCACCTTGGAAGTCTAAATCAGAAGCTGTAACTTGAGCGTCAACATATGCCTTAATAGATTGTTGAGTTGCAAGTTGTGTAGCAGAGTCAGATGCCATATTGTCTTCATCTAATATAGCAGTACCTGAAACACTTGTATTTAATACAGCACTTGTTAAAGTTTTGTTTGTTAAAGTATCTGTTGTTGCTTTACCAACTAATGTGTCAGTAGCGTCAGGAAGAGTAATTGTTCTATCAGCAGTAGGGTCACCTGCTGTTAAAGTTAATTCGTAATCGTCACTTGTACTACCTTCAAATACTAAAGCGTTTTGTACATCAATAGTAGTTGAGTTTACAGTAGTAGTTGTTCCTGATACTGTTAAGTTACCTGATACTGTTAAGTTATCATCAATTGTAACTGTACCACCAGCTGAATCTATAGTAAGATTTCCTGATGATGTGTCTATTTCGTTATTTCCTGTTACACCGATTTGAATGTTTCCTGATCCATCTCCAATGGTATCACCACCTGCAGTAGATCCATCGTGTAAACGAAGTTTATTTAAATCTGTATCTACCGTTAATTCACCGACTGAACCTGTATAGGCATCGTTTTCAGCAGTAGTACCTCTTCTTAATTGTAAAATTGTTGGCATTGTTGTTTTCTCCCTTTTTTAACAAACTAACTGTATTATTTATAATAATAAGTTATTTTACTCCCTATTTTTAATTTTAATTTTAAATATAACCAAAATCCACTATTCCAACTGCCGCAACAATTGTTCCCATATCAATAATATCGAAACCTGGATTTTCACAATCCGTTATTACTTGTTCTAAAGAAACCCCAAAAGCATCTACTGGTGAATTATTAACTCCAGCTTCACCACCACCTAAATAAATTGTTTGTACTGCTGATTTGTCTAAAGAAGTAGCCTTCATTTCAGCAAATCTAACTTTACTACTATCTACATTGTTTCCTATATAAGCCATTTAATTTCCTTATGTTGAAATATCATCTACTGTACTTACAATAACGTCAAGTGAACTAGCAGTATTAGAAACGACTTTTAAAACGTCTCCACTTTTTACTACGTATTTAGCCCCACCATCTATTACTTGTAAAGCACCACCACTTTGAATTGGTGCACCTTTAACAAGGTACACATCATTTGAAGAGTCAGCATCATTTAATATTACATCAACTTTTATTTCAGCTGCTGTAATATTAGCGCATCCTATACCGATTATTGTGTCATAACTATCAGCCGTAAATACTGTTGTAGCTGAAGTTCCAACGTTTCTTGCTGTGTATCTTCTAAAATTCTGTGCCATATTTTCTCTCTCTTATATTTATATATTTATAATGCAATTGCCATAGCAATAGCAAAACCTTTTGTTGCTCTGTTATCTATTTGTGTTTGAATACTTGATGTAACACCATTTAAGTAATCAAATTCAGTATTACTTACTGTTCCAGATGAAATCTTAGCAGCGTCAATACCTGTTGTTAATTGACTATCTCCAATATTTGATATTGTGTTACTAGTTGCGTCAATTGTTTTGTTTGTTAGTGTATCTGTACTTGTAGCCGTAATATAAGACTGTAGATCACTAATTTGAGATTCTGTTACACTTAATGCTGCCTGGTGTTGCGTTACTGAACTTTCAGTTATATTTGCGTCAGGAACATTAGCCCAAGTTACTGAAGCTGTTAAGTCGTTTGTTTCTGTAAACGAAGTTAAGTAACCAGCATCATTTGTCCATTGTGATATATTACCAGATTTATTTGTTAATGTATCCGTACTTGAAGCAGTAATATAACTTGCACCATTTGTTAACTGATTATTATTTGTAGGAATATCACTTACAAGTGCTACTGTACCTGTACTTGTTGGTAATGTCAAAGTACCTGTATTAGAAATTGTAGCAATTACTGGACTAGTTAAAGTTTTATTAGTTAAAGTTTGTGTTGCGTCATTCAAAGTTATGTTTGATGTATTTGATAAATCAGTTGAAGCAATTGTAATATTAGCAGTACCATCAAATGATTGACCAGCAATTGTTCTAGCAGTTTCTAATGCAGTAGCCGTGTCAGCATTACCTGTTACATCACCAGTTACATTTCCTGTTACGTTACCAGTTAAATCTCCTGTTACGTCACCAGTTACGTTACCAGTTAAAGCACCTTCAAATGTTCCAGCAACAAATGTTTCAGAACCAACAGTCCATTTATCTGATGTTTCGTTCCATAATAATGTTTTATTAGTATCATCACCACGTTCTATTTCGATACCAGCATTTTCTGTAGCAGAACCTGTAGCGTTTGAGTTTAGAACAATTGTATTATCAGCAAGATTAATTGTTTCTGTATTTACAGTTGTCGTTGAACCTGAAACTGTTAAGTTACCTGTTACAACTAAATTATTTCCTATTGTTACGTTGTCTGGTAAACCAACTGTTATTGTTCCAGAACTTTCTGATACTTCTATTTCGTTTGCAGTTCCAGAGAATGTAATTGTTCCACCTAAAGATGTATCAGTTGATGTGGAACCATCTGTAACAGTTATAACTGAGTTTGCAAGTTTGTCGTTACTAATTGAACCAGCTAACTGAGCATTTGTTATTGTACCAACTAGTGAACTTGTAGGATAATTTGTTGCGTCTGATAAATCAAAAGCTGGTGTTGCGTCTGAACCACCTAATGATAATTGAATACCACCATACGATACTGTAGAGTTTGCCAATTTAGCATTTGTAACTGAACTATCTACTAATTGTGAAGCGTTAATAGTTTTGTTTGTTAAAGTATCTGTACTTGAAGCTGTTATGTATGCACCTAAGTCAGAAATATCTGATTCAGTAATTGTAATAGTGTTATTTGCACTATCAATTGTTTTGTTTGTTAGTGTTTCTGTACCTGTTGTAGAAACCAACGTAGCGTCTGATACAGCAGTATTAAATTCAGCAAGAGTACCTGTTACAGTATTATTTGTTAAACTAATTGATTTATTTGTTAATGTATCAGTAGTAGCTCTACCAACTAATGTATCAGTTGAAGTAGGTAATGTTAATGTTCCTACGTTTGTAATTGTAGAAATTACTGGACTTGTTAACGTTTTATTAGTTAATGTTTCTGTTCCTGCTAATGAAGCAAAAGAACCATCCGATAATGCACTATTAAATTCAGCAAGTGAACCAGAAATTGTATTACTTCCTAAAGCAATAGTTTTGTTTTCTAAAGTATCAGCAGAGTCAGCTAAAATGTACGCTTGTAAATCTGAAATATCAGCTTCAACAACAGTAATTGTGTTACTTGCAGTATTGATTGTTTTACCTGTTAATGTTTCAGTACCAGCCAATGTAGCAAATGAACCATCTGATAAAGCACTATTAAATTGTGCTGTTGTACCTGTTAAAGTATTATCTGATAAGTTAATTGTTTTGTTTTGTAATGTATCAGTACTGTCAGCAAGTATATAAGATTGTAAATCAGATATATCTGCCTCAACAACAGTAATTGTGTTGTTAGCAGTGTCAATAGTCTTATTAGTTAACGTATCTGTAGTGTTTCTACCAACTAATGTGTCTGTAGATGATGGTAAAGTAATAGTTCCTGTATTTGAAATTGTAGCAATTACTGGACTTGTTAAAGTTTTGTTTGTTAACGTTTGTGATCCTGTTAATGTCGCAACAGTTGAATCAATATTAAACGTTACATTGTTTCCTGAACCAACTGTATCAATACCAGTTCCACCAGTAAATGATAACGTTTCAGTATCTAAATCTATTGCTAATGAACCACCTGTATCTGCTTGGAAGTCTAGGCCACTAGCAGTAACTTGAGCGTCAACATAAGCTTTAATTGCCTTAGCAGAAGCCACAGTATTATCACTAGCAGATACCGAAGCTAAATCAGTATCTAAAACACCAGCAGCAAAATCTGCAACCTCAATATTTGTAATTGAGTTACCAGTTCCATTTGCGTCAAATGTTTTATTTGTTAAAGTATCTGTAGATGAAGCAGTAATGAAAGCAGAATTAGTATTATCGTAATTTGCTAAATCATTATCAACAACTAAATCAATTGTTCCATCAGCGTCTTGGTATGAAGCAGTAATAAGTGTTTCTGTGTTACTACTAAACATTGCACCAGCAATGTCTTGTACTCTTTCAGCGTTTAGAGTTACAGCACCAGAAGTTACTGTAAAGTCTGTAGCGTTAAATGAAGCAACCCCTTTATTAGATGAAGTAGCTTCTTCAGCAGAAATTGTTAAAGTATCTGTTGCAGATACAACAGCGTCAATTCCTTCACCTGAAGTAATAGTTAATGTGTTACCTAAATCTAAATCTTGTGTATTTGAACCATCAGAAATTGTGATCTGGCTATTTGTTAATGAACTATTTCCAATATTTGTTAAAGTATTTGAAGCACCACTTATTGTTTTGTTAGTTAATGTTTCAGTTGTATCTCTTAATACAATTGTACCAGAAGCGTTTGGTAAATTAATTGTATTGTCAGCTGTAGGATCAACAGTTGTTAAAGTTGTTTCGTATGCGTCAGCACTTGCACCTTCAAATACAAATGCGTTTTGAATATTAACTGCTGTTGAGTTAACTGTAGTTGTAGTACCGTTAACTGTTAAGTTTCCTGTAATTGTAGTATCGCCTGTTACAGATAAATTGTTTCCAATTGTAACATCATCTGGTAAACCAATTGTTAAAGTATCACCAGATACACTTGTTTCTATTTCGTTTGCAGTTCCTGAAACAGTAATAGTGTCGCCTAAATCTATAGCATTTGTACCACTATCACCCGAAAGTGTAATTGTAGAATTTGTTAATGAAGCATTACCGATACTTGTTAAAGTATTTGAAGCACCACTTATTGTTTTATTTGTAAGTGTTTGTGTGCCTGTTGTAGTTACAAATGAACTTGGTAACGTTACAGTATTAGATGATAAATCTAAAGTAGTTGCTAATTTAGCAACAGTAACAGCGTTGTTTGCAATTTTACCTTCAGTTACATTTAAGTCAGCAATTTTAGCTGTTGTAACTTGGTCATCGCCAATGTGTTGAGTATCAATTGAACCATCTACGTAATGCTCTGAATTTATACTGTCATCAGCAATTTTTGTTCCATCAACTGAGTCAGCACCTAATTTAGCATTAGTAACAGCCGAATCATTTATTTTAGCAGTAGTTACAGCAAGATTATCTATTTTAGCTGTTTCAACAGCAGCGTCTGCTAATTGTAATGTGTCAACACCACCGTTATCTATATTAAGTGTAATAGCATTTCCACTACTTGCACTTGTTAATCCTGTACCACCTAAAACTGACAAAGTTTCTGTGTCTAAATCTATTGAACCTGTACCACTATCACCAGCAATTGCCAATGCACTAGCAGTTACTTGCTCATCTACGTAAGCCTTAATTGCTTTTGCAGAAGCAAGTGTGTTATCACTTACAGATACACTTGAAAAAGTTGTATCTAAAACACCAGCTGCTAAATCAGCAACCTCGATGTTTGAAATTGAGTTACCAGTTCCGTTTGCGTCAAACGTTTTGTTTGTAAGTGTTGATGTGGATGAAGCTGTTATGAAACCAGAAGATGAGTTATCGTAGTTTGCTAGATTACTATCTACAACTAAATCTATTGTACCGTCAACATCTTGGTAAGTTGCTGTAATTAATGTTTCAGTATTTGAACTGAACATTGCACCAGCAATATCTTGTATTCTTTCTGTTTGTAAAGTAACATTTCCTGAAGATACTGAAAAGTCTGTAGCATTAAATGAAGCCAAACCTTTGTTTGTATCTGTAGCGTCTTCTCCAGTAATTGTTAAAGTATTTGAAGCAATTTCTGTTGTAATACCTTCACCGTTTGCAATTATTAATGTTTCTCCAAGAGCAACAGCGTCTGAACTTGAATCACTTCCTTGAATAGTAATTGTAGAATTACTTAAAGATGAATTATCAATGTTGGATAAAGTGTTACTTGAACCACTAATTGTTTTATTAGTTAATGTGTCCGATGTAGCTCTTCCAACTAATGTGTCTGAACTTGTAGGAAGTGTTAATGTTCCTGTATTTGAAATTGTAGAAATAACAGGAGTAGTTAAAGTTTTGTTTGTTAATGTTTGTGAAGCAGTTGTTGATACTAAAGTAGCATCCTGAACAGCCGTATTAAATTCAGCAAATGTGCCTGTAACAGTATTTGAATCTAAATCAATTGTTTTATTTGATAAAGTTTTAGTGTTATTAGTTGATAGAATATCACTACCACCTAATGTAGCAGTTGTAGCTTCTAAATTGGCAACTAATGTTCCTGTTGTAATTGTTAAATCACCAGATGTTGCACCAGTAAATGTACCAGTACCTACAATAAACTTGTCAGCACTTTCGTCAAATCCGATAAATGCGTTATTACTATCTCCTCTTTCAATTACGATACCAGCGTCATTAGCAGGTGTTCCTGTTGTACCAGTTGCTAATTCTAATATTGAATCTGAAACAGTTGTGTTTGTTGTATTAACTGTTGTAGTAGTTCCATTTACAGTTAAGTTTCCTGTAACTGTTAAATTTCTACTTACGCTTAAATCTTGTCCTATTGTTACATCACTTGGTAAACCAATAGTTAATGTATCACCTGATTGTGATGTTTCTATTTCGTTTGATGTACCTTGAATTGTTAAAGTATCACCTAAATCTATTGCTTGTGAACCTGAATCACCAGCAAGTGTAATTGTAGAATTAGTTAAAGACGCATTAGCAATGTCAGTTAAAGTGTTACTTGAACCACTAATTGTTTTATTAGTTAATGTTTGTGATGAATTTAAGTCAACAGCAGCACCAGAACCACCATCAATTGTTGTGCCTGCTGGTAATACTATTGCACTACCATCAGCAGTTATTGTAGCGTCTCCTAAATTAATAGAAGTACCACTTAAATATATATCTCTAAATTTAAATGATGATGAACCTAAATCGTATGTTTCATTTGTATCTGGTATTAAGTGACCAGCAATAGTTGTTGCACCTAAAGTTTTATTTGTTAAAGTATCTGTTGTAGCTCTACCAACTAACGTATCTGTTGATGTAGGTAATGTTAAAGTACCTGTATTAGAAATAGTTGAAATAACTGGACTTGTTAACGTTTTATTTGTTAAAGTATCTGTTGTATCTCTACCAACTAATGTGTCAGTTGAAGTAGGTAAAGTTAAAGTACCTGTGTTACTAATTGTAGAGATAATTGGTGATGTTAACGTTTTATTAGTTAATGTTTCTGTTCCTGCTAAAGAAGCAAATGAGCCATCTGATAAAGCAGAATTAAATTCTGATAAAGTACCTGTCAACGTGCCTTCAGATAAATCTAAAGTAATTGTGTTTGAAGCACTATCTATAGTTTTATTTGTAAGTGTTTCTGTTCCTGCTAAAGAAGCAAATGAGCCATCTGATAAAGCAGTATTAAATTCTGCTAATGTACCTGTTAATGTATTATTTGTTAAACTGATTGACTTATTAGTTAAAGTGTCTGTAGTATCTTTTAATACTATTGTACCTGTAGCGTCAGGTATAGTAACTGTTCTATCTGCCGTTGGATCAGCAACAGCTAAAGTTAATTCATTTTCATCAGCTGTTGCACCTTCAAAAACAATGTTGTTATCAATTGTTAATGTTGTAAATGCACCAGGTTGACCACCACCAGATACATCTGATAAGAAAGCAACTGTACCACTAGCATTTTGAAAAGTAATTGTTCTATCGGCAGTTGGATCTGTAACTTCTAAAGTTGTTTCATAGTCATTATCTGTAGAACCTTCAAATATGATTGTATTTGAAATGATAGGATCAGTTAAAGTTTTGTTTGTTAAAGTTTGTGTAGTGCCAGAAAATAAAGTATCTAATTGTGATAATGTAACTCTACCTTCAGTTCCACCATCTGATAATAAAATCTGATCACTAGAAGCAAGTGTCGAACTTGTTAAATCTATAGCGTTATCAATATTTACAATGGCCTCAACGTTACCAAATTCTAAAGCCGTACCAGCAGAGTTAACTTTTAAAACCTGACCTGTAGTACCAATAGATAAAGAGGCACCAAGACCTCCGTGTGATAGATCAATAAATTCACCTGATTGATATTCGGCAAGACCTGATACTTCAGATCCATTAAACGTTGCTCGTATTGGAGTTTTAGCACTCATTTACTTTATATTCCTTCCATTGTTGGCATATGGCCTGGTCTAATTGTTTGTATTGATGTTCCATTTGCAGTTGTGAATGGTAAATAATATGATTGTACAACAACGTGATCTAAAAATCCATTAATTGTAGTCATATCTTTATTATTTACAAGAGCAAGAGTGGTTGCAGTACCATCTGTTTTTGTAAATGGCACTCTTTTACCAACATTATATTGAAAATCATTTTTCCATTCAGTACCATTATAATTTAAAATTTGACTAGGTAGTTGAGTTGTAAAATTTGTATCTGTTAAATCAACTAGTGAACCATTACCAGCAGCAGCCGCACCACCTATTTCTTTTATAACACCAGCGTCATTGATATAAAACTTTTGATTTGAAGTATCAATCGCAACCTCTCCACTTACAAGATCACTTATAGTTGGAGTGCCCGTACCTCTTTTAAGTTTAATAACTGTCGCCATTAATATATTTCCTATTCAATGACGATTAGTAAGTTCCGCCGTCTAAGTCGCCGTACGTAATATTACTACCGTCTGATTGTAAAATTTTACCACTTGCACCAAGTGTTAACTTATCAAGTGTGTTTGAACCACTAGCGTATAAAATATCACCAGTAGTATATGAACTTTGTCCTGTACCACCATATACTTCGCCAATAACGTCACCATTCCAAGTACCTTGAGTAATAGTACCTAATGTAGTAATTGATGTTTGACCAGCATAAGTTGATTTAATTTGTAATGCGTCAGATGATATTTCAATTGTACTGTCGTCAACAGCAACATCTAATTGATTACCAGTTTTTGTTAAAGCGTCACCAGCACTAATTTGACCAGCACCAGAGAATTGAGAAAATGTAATACTTGTACTACCAAATGTTGGTGTACCGTTATGTGTAGCAACGTAACCATTATCAGCATTTGTAGAACCTTGTTCAGCAAAGAAGAAAGTACCACCAGTTAATTCTGAAGCTGTATCAGCGTCAGGAGCTCTTGTTAATACATATGCAGTTGAACCATCACCAACAGTTGTTACAGTATAGATACCGTTTTCAGTAGCTGTTGATTGGTCTTTAACTAAAACTCTATCACCTGAAGTTAAAGTAACACCATCAATTGATATTGCACCATTTGAACCAGCTGTTAATGTTCCTGCGCCATTATCATATGTAGCAGATAAATTGGCAGTTGTAGCAACTCTAACACTTTCTTTTACATCTAATCCATTTGCAACACTATCAACGTATGCTTTTGTAGCAGCGTCTTGTGCTGAAGTTGGATCAGTAACGTTTGTAATTCTACTTGAATTAACATCAACTGAACCAGAACCTTTTGGATTTAATACTAGGTCAATGTTAGTATCACTACCTGTTGTAGCAATCTCTACACCATCACCAGTAGCTGCGTTACTAACTTGTAATTCATTAACAGCACTTGCAGTTGTTCTTAATAGAATTAACTCATTACCATTTGCGTCAGCAAGATATCCAGCGTCAGCAAATTTAGGTGCTGTAAGTGTTTTATTTGATAGTGTTTCTGTTCCTGCTAATGTAGCAAAAGAACCATCAGACAATGCACTATTAAATTCAGCAGTTGTACCAGTTAAAGTACCTTCAGATAAATCTAATGTTAAAGTATTGTTTGCACTATCAATTATTTTGTTTTGTAAAGTTTGATTGCCTGTTAATGTAGCAACAGTACTGTCTATAGCTACTGTAATTGCATTACCTGTAGCAGATGTATCAATACCAGTACCACCAGAAACAGATAATGTTTCACTATCTAAATCAATAGCAATTGTTCCTGAATCTGTTGTTACATCTAAATCTTGTGCTGTAACTTGTGAGTCAACATAAGCTTTAATTGCTTTAGCAGAAGCAAGTGTATCATCACTTGAAGAAGCAGAACTTAAATCTGTATCAACAACACCTGAAGCAAAATCAGCAACTTCTATATTAGATATAGAATTACCAGTTCCATTTGCGTCAAAAGTTTTGTTTGTTAAAGTATGTGTTGATGAAGCTGTTAGTACGTCAGCGTGTGTGCTGATTGTAATTGTATCACCTGAAACTGAAGTATCAATGTTTGTACCACCAGTAAATGTTAATGTGTCTGAACCTAATGCAACACCATCGTCTGTACCACTATCAGCAGCAATATCTAAAGTTGTTGATATTGAAGCAGTACCAGCCGCTGTTAAACGACCTTGTTGGTCAACTGTAAATGTTGGAATTTCAGTTGAAGAACCATATGCACCTGGAGTTACAGCAGTGTCATCTAAATCAAAAGTAACTTCGTTATCTGCAACTGTTGATGTTAAACCTGTACCACCAGTAAATGTTAAAGTTTGACCAGTAGTAAATGTATCAGTAGTTGAGCCATCAGATAAAGTAAATGAACCAGATGGAACAGCAGCAAAACTTAAATTACCAGAACCGTCAACTGTTAAGAATTGACCGTTTGAGTAAGTACCTGGAAGAGTATAAGTAACGTCTGAAGCTAATGAGTTGGGAGATTTAAGAGCTACAAAGTTTGCACCGTTATTAGTACCTTCGTTTAATTTTATTGTACCACCTGTAGTAGCATTATTACCAATAAGCAATTCATCAATTGCTTTATTAGAATCTACTATTAAACCAGAAGACGCAGTTAACGTTCCTGGTGTGTGGTCTAAAAGTTGTGTGTAATATCTTCCACCAATTTCAATTGCTGAATTTGATGTTGATGTTGGATCACCAATGAATAGCCTATACCCATTACCACCAGCACCATTATCAGTTGCTGAAGTGTCATAGACGTATGCTAATTCCCCTTGGTTAAGGCCGCTGGGTGCATTAGCACCAGTGGTTCGTTTAATTTTGATTATTGTTGCCATTTAAAATCTCTCCCTATTTTTTAAAATGTGCCACCGTTTAATATTAAATTTCCACTTTCAGTTTTTATATCATTTCGACTTGTCCATTTTTTAGAAGTATTATCATATTGAAGCATTGCACCATCATTTAATGTTGATACATTAACATCACCTAGAGCATTAAGTCTAGTTGAAGCTGATGGAACAGTAACGGAAACGTTTCTCGGTCCCGAAGTATTATTATTAATTGTAGCTGTTATTCTGTCTGACATATTACCTTATTACTAGTAAGTTTATAATATTTATAATAATAAGGTAATGTAAAACTAGTTAATAACTACTTTTTTTCAGCTTCTTTTGATGTATCAATGCCCAATTCAGCGGCAATAATATCATCATAGTGTTTCTGTAAAATAGCAACTTTTTCTAACTCTAAAGACAACTTAACTCTAGTTGCCTGTAGGTCTTGTCTAATGATAATACTATTTAAAGTTTTTGTATTTAACTCACTTCTTTTATAGTCTTTACCATCAATTGTAAAAGTTTGTTCTTTAGCTACATCTGTTTGTGTATTCAATTCACTACTCATTTTTTCTCCTATTATTAAACGTTTGGTTTAACGGTGATTAAACCTTCAATTATTTTTGTTACAGTACTGTCACTTGCCGTTATATCTAAATCATAAACATAACGTGCTGGTGCGTCTAAAGCTGCAGTTTGAGCTGCAGTTAAAGAAAGTGTTATAACACCTGTTGTTCTATCGGCATCAAAAGTTGTTGTAATAGTGGTTCTTGTTCTTGTTGAAGCATAACCTAAAGCCATCTTTGCACTTGCTGTATAACCAGTCAAGTCTAAAGGATTTCCATCACTACCTTTAACGGTAACTGCTGATGAAAACGTTGTTCCTTGGTCTATTACATAATTTGCTACTGCTGCCATAGTACTATTTATACTTGTTTTTTACTTTATTTTTTTGAAAAATAATTATCAATATATTTAGGCATTTTCATATTTTTTTTTGATATGTATGAATTTTTATACTTTATATATGATCTTTCTAAAAGTTTAATATAGTTACTATTCATTTCTTCAGCTTCCCATGGAGATCCCATTGCCAAAGTAAATTTCATTCTACTGTCTTCATTTACCATTGTGTGGGGCCAAGAGCCTGACATAACAAATGGTTGACTTATAAGATTTTCTTTTATATAACAGTTT
>Ga0255772_10004516_pt1 | contig 13112 bp, 15 predicted proteins | sample 071ome_34_FD_179970 | JGI IMG/M metagenome (GOLD analysis project Ga0255772, IMG submission 179970) | Coastal salt marsh microbial communities from the Groves Creek Marsh, Skidaway Island, Georgia - 071411BT metaG (version 2) | ecosystem: Environmental > Aquatic > Marine > Intertidal zone >...
CATGGACGTAACAAGTGTCTGTTGATATTTGATGTATCGATCGGTGGCGTCAAAACCTGCGGTAAGCACCATCTTGGCGTACCAGATAGGATTATGAGTTACATTAAGTTCTTCATCTGACGTACCGATGAAAACACAGCCGATAAGTTGATGCTTGTGATAAAGACACATGACAGTATGGTCGTCATCGAAATAGCTATGCACAGCTTCTCGTATGGTTGCTCTAACACGTTGGGAGTATGCAGGCTTATCTGCATTAAACAGATATCGAAAGGTTGGCTCATCTTCATATACATGAAGCAGTAAGGACTTCAGGTCACCAGCAGCATTCTTGTCTGCTTTAACAAACCTCAGATCTTCCTGGTTAAACTTTTCGCCCATTTCCCTTCTCCCTGAATAAAGAGGCATAAATTAAAATTAGCACGCAACCCTTTGAACAACAAGGTAATTAACTGAGTTCTCTGTTCAGAAATGATCAAAGCGGGTCCTGAAAATATGAAATCAGGTCCCGAAAACCAATTTCGCGTTTACCCGACCTGGTGCTCTGCGATCAATCGAACCTTGAATTACTTTAACACCATGTTGCTGAGAAAGTTCCTGAACCAATGCCAACATAGACTTTGCTTCTACATTTTCAAAGGTTGTTCTTACCTGCTTATCTCGGTCCGGGCTAATCTGTTTAATGGCGATCTTATGTTTTCGTGCCAGTCGATTAATCAATGACGTTGAAGCTGCTTTGGTTGCAGGTCCTTTTGACGACACTGACTTTAATTCAGATTCAACCGATTTTACTTCTTTTAGAAACGCAAGGCGGCTTTCGTAATAACGAATCTGGGCATTCTCATAATCAAGCACTGGCTGAACAACCAGACTATAAGCCAGAAACAATGAGAAAAAAGTAGCCAAGACTTTTAATGCTAAGCGGTCACGACCTGAAAGCTGATTCCATTGAAGTAATGCAGCCTGGACAGCAGGTGATTGTGTCGCTTTTTCAAGTAGAGACATTATGAACCCTCCCCTGCTTTAAGAATTAAACGTCCTTTATAGGTACCACTGTCATTTGTTACAGAGCCTACTGTGACATCATAACCCGCTTTCGTCAGTGACTCTTTCATTTGGTCAACTTGAGCGAAAGAATTAGCATGTAATTCAAGTTGGGTTTCACCAACCGCTGCACGATACGACAATCGTTGTACATACGGCTGTTTTTCATTACCAAAGCTTTTTAGAGACTGAATGAGATCCGAGGCAACTTTATCTAACAAAATAGCTTCTGTTGTGTTTCCTGATCTGGATAGCGCTTCTTTTATGCGGCCTCTTAGCGCACGATCACTTTTCAGTTTATTCAATCGAATGCCTGGAATTGCCTTCTGCATGGTTGCATAGACTTCCGTTTGTAACTGATTTGCCTTCTGTTGATAGGTGTAGCCATTGTAGAGAGAAAGCGCCAAATGGCAGCATAAAACAACAGAAGCAAAAACGGCCGTCGGCGCTAACAAAGTTAACCACTGGTTGGTTTGTTTCTTCGGTGCATACTTACCAAAAAGCAGATTCTGGTAATACGAAGATTGATTTGTACCTGCCCCTGCAAGGCTTGCCAGATAGGAATATGAGTCTGAAATGTTATCCGGGTAGATTTCGACAGACAATTCTTCAGGAAGAATTCTATCAATTTCCTGCTGAAAGTCGGCATAACTCATTGTGCTTGAATCCGCCAGAACCAGTTTGATGTTGAGCAGCTCGCTCGACGTTTTACTGACATATTTAGGCAGTAACCAGGCGAATTGTTTAATAGGCAAGCATAGGGGCTTGTTACCTGCTAGCGACAGGTACGCTGTTTCGCCGTCAATCATGACAAACAGCTGTTGTTCCAGGCTTGGTAGCAATTGCTCGGTTGAGTAAATCTCAGATACAGTCAATTGACTGTATTCAAAAAGGGACAAGGTTTTCTCAATTAATGCTTTATCGACAGCAGTGACAGTTAAACGATTATTAACCGGCTTAAAATCGGTAACCAGTAGTATGTTGTCTAGTTCCTGAGCTGATTGCTCTTCGACCAGGAATGGCAGCGCCTGTTTTAGCTGTCTGGATTTTGTCGTTGGCGTTTCTACTTCCATCATTGAAACAGAAGACGTAGGAAGAACCGCAATCAGATGGTCAACGGGTTGCTGATCTAGGTGGTCTCTTACCCCTGACAATGACGTATGACTTATCTGACTCTTGACCGTACGGCTGATATCACACCATCGAACAAAAGTAACACTCAGTTGTTCATAAGCATCTTGAGATGCATAAACATCAAAGTTTTGGGGTAAAAACAGAAATCCTTTTTCTTTCATAATTCTTTTCGCAGTTCTGTCATTGCAAATGGTTAACCAACAAGTTCATCGTTACAAAGGCAGTAACGGCTTCGAAGGCTCAAATCGTTTGCTAAGGTTTCGGCTTAAAACTCGTGTGGTTCCATTTTCGGGGTCACGCAATAATATACTATAGGCTTGTACTACGCGATCCCCGAGGGTGACTTTAGATTTTAATAGAAAGTAGCTGGTGAAAACCGTGAAATTATTGGCATCCAGAGGAGGATCAATACCCGCAAACGCTTGATGAGCTAAAAAGTCACTGACCGTTTTAAATGCACCATCATCTTCTTCCCGCTGGCTAATTAAGCTATCAATTTCTGTTTCCGATATTGCTTCGTTTAGGGCAAGAAGTACTTCTTTGGGTGCTAAATTCACATTAATTAAGGTTGCCACTTCAGGCAATGTAGAAACATGAAGAGACAGCTCATCAAAACGAGCCGGTGTCATTCCCTCGATCAGCATCAATTCTTCAACTGAACTCATTAGGTAGTTTGGGGTTCGATAAGCAGGGGCCTTAATTAAGTAGTCCCCTTCTTCTGATCCTAGACCGGTTGTATTGTTGTCTTCGTCTATCCAATCAACGATGGCTTCGCTAATTTCTTGAGGTAAGGTTACATCCTTATCGGTTTCAACCTTAGAAAACAGACGTTTTAAATATTCCAATTGAGCTGCTTCTAGTTTCCCTTCATCGTCCAGGAGATTATTTAAATTAAACAACCCTTGAAGATCGAAGAGTTCAACTTCAATTAATCCATCATCAATCGGGAGCGCCGCGCCATAGGTAATCCAATAATCTTTTGGACCATCAACAACTTTACCTGCACCATCTTGCTCAAAATCACGAAACAGCATTTCAGAGGCAAAGACTTCTGCGCCTTTGGTGTATCGGAATGCTTGAGAACGAAAGACAAGATTTCCAGTCAGTTGGATGTCTAAGGTTTGCTTATGGGAGATTGCAGTAATAATGGCAACCACTAGTGCGGTAATAAACAATACCGATATGAGGGCTAAGCCGTTCTGATGTTTTGGTAAGGAAGGCGCTTTCATTAGGCCCCTCCCGGTATCTTTTCTATCCAACGGTAGACCTGATCCGTCTCTGTTGTTATTTCCAGTGAAATAGCTTTAGGCATAGCGCTTAGCGTCTTTGGTGTTGGATTGGCTTCGTCTTGTGGCCATGAGGTTAGCCAACCATCAGCTGAATACACCTTTACTTCCGCGCTGACAATTCCTGAGAGCAGTACTTGTTCTCTCGGTGTCGAATCAGGCGCTTGATCGAGAACTACCCAGCTATGTCTAATGAGTTGATCATCACTCAGCTCGTAAGAGACGCGCTGATAGTTAGATCTTTTTAATTTCAGTGGGTTAGAAACGCCATCTCGAGTAAATTCTACAAAGCCATATTGACTGTAACCGCCCAATCTCAATGACGATTGGTAATCACCAAACTGATCCCTAATTACGCGAGTAGCTATCTGGCGAAGATCATTTTGGATAACGGTGCTTGCTAATTGCACCTCTCTTAACTTTTCTGCCTGAGAAGATAAATGATCACGCGTTCTTAAGGTTTGACTCAGTAAGGTGTAAGTAGAAACACCTATCAGTGCGGTAATACCAATGGCAAGCAGCACTTCAAGCAAAGTGAAACCCATTTGATCTCTAGTTTGGATGCGAGGAGTTAGTAGCCTAATCACTGTTCTTACCTACAAAACCGCTCAGCGTTATGATTGGATAATCTTCACCAAACAACTCAGCTTTTTCAGACACAGTTAAATCCACTCGACGCATATTCTCATCCTGAGTGGTAGATACTTTCTGAGTAATCTGCCAATTACGGTTACCCAGTTCAAGATCATATGTTGTATTTTTAACTGGCAGAAACCCTTGCTCTAGGGTAATCCGATTAAGCTCTTGTTCTGCGACCATCAAGGCTTCTGTTTTTAGTTCAAGACGGGCGGCATTACTGATGTAAATTGATGCTGAGCGACCAACAGATACCGCGATAACTGAAAAGATGATTAAAGCAATCATTACTTCAATCAGGGTGAAACCGGCTTGTTTGAGCGAATCTGGGTTAACAGGGATTTTTGATGTCATTCTTCTTCCTCATCATAAGGAAGTTCAAGGTCTGGCGTGCCAAATCCATCGGACGTTAAAATAACTTTCCAATCAGCGTCCTCATCTTCAAACAATGAAAGTTCAAACATCGAGGATTCACTGTTTGAAAGAAAGACTATTGAAGGGATGACTTCATCACGATCACTAGAGCTCTGAGCGTCTTTATAGAGATCACTAAGTTGTTCTGAAATCGGGATTCCATCGAGCTCGGACAATTCGATGGTGAAATTGATTGGTCTACTTCTGAACATGCTGTTTGATAGGCCAGACCAAGCGTTAGAATCGTAATCGTAGGCTAAAAACCCATATTCTTCTTCAGTGAAATACCAACCCACTTCTTGATTATAAAGAACGGCTTGTTGAGAGGCTTCTGCAAACAGCGCTTGAAGTCGCTGCCCTTCTTCAACCAGATCCCTCTTTGAGTTATTTGTACCTGTAGAAATGCTTACGGCACTGAACAGTGCCGCAATCAAAACCATAACAATCAGTAACTCAATCAGAGTAAAGCCGCGTTGGTATTTCATCGTATTCACTACAAACATCTCTAGCCGTCTGAGATGTTAATCGTCCCAAACACTTAGGTCGCCTGCATGATCATCTCCGCCTTCACGGCCGTCGGATCCGAATGTAAACACGTCAAAAGGCTTGTCTTCTGCTGGGCTGATGTACTGATATTCTGTGCCCCATGGGTCTTTAGGAAGTTTTGGCAAGTAACCGTCTTTGTTCCAATTCTTTGGCTCCGGGAAGCCTGTTGGTTTAGTTACTAGTGCTTCAAGGCCTTGCTCTGTGGTTGGATAGGAGAAGTTATCAAGCTTATAAAGATCAAGCGCGTTTGAGATAGCTTTTAAGTCTGATTTAGCGACAGTGACACGGGCTTCATCACTTCTTCCAAGAATATTCGGTGCAACTGCTGCAATCAGGGTTGCAAGAATTACTAGCACCACAAGAATTTCGATCAAGGTAAAACCTGATTGTTGTTTACCTGCTACGATCTTTGGTGAATTAACAGCGCGTTTCATACTCAATCCTTCTAATCTATATCCAAATAATTATTAATTTTTGCTTTGGGTTAACGATTTCAACTTTCTAACCAACAAGAGTGTTCATAGACATCAGTGGCATCATAATCGCCATTACGATGACCATGACTATACCGCCCATGAAGAGGAGCATAAGAGGTTCGAATAACCCCACAAGCGTAGTAATCAATGATTCCAGCTCTCTTTCTTGTTGTTCAGCTGTTCTTTTCAGCATGTTTTCCAGTTCACCACTGGTCTCACCACTGGCAACCATGTAAAGCATAAGCGGAGGAAAACGCCCTGTTTGCTCTAAAGCACTTTTGAGACTGGCACCTTCCCTAACCTTTTCAGAGGTGACAGTAATGGCTTCCCTAAGAACCCTGTTTTGCATAACTTCAGAACTGATGGAGAGTGATTCAACAAGAGGTACACCACTGGACGTCAAAATACTCAAAGTACTGGTAAACCTTGAAATGTCAGCACCTTGTACGATGCGTTTAATCAAAGGCAATTTAAGGTAAAGTTTATGTACTTGTCGTTCAAAACCTTCGCTTTTAGCCATTTGAAACTTAATTCCAAGGAATATGGCGACAAGTATCAGTGCCAAATATTGGCCGTAAGCCATAATCCAATCGCTGACGACAATCAGACCGTTGGTTAATGGCGGGAGTTCCTGCTTAGACGTATCAAATACTTCGACAATGTCAGGGACAACGGTGGTCAGTAGGAATACAACCACACCAATCGCTACAAACGTAAGAATGACTGGGTAAATGGCGGCCATTTTAATTTTACGAACGGCCATCTGCTGGCGTTCTACGTAATCGGCCAAACTCTCAAGCACAGAATCCAGATGACCGGAATGTTCACCTGCAGCTACTGTAGAGCGATAAAGTGTTGGAAAAGCACCAGGATACTCCCCTAATGCATGGGCAAGACTGTGACCTTCGAGAACTTTAGAGCGAATGGCTAACATCATGGACTTGATGCTGGCTTTAGGACTCTGGTTTGCAACCGCTTGCAGGACTTCTTCTAGAGGCAGTCCCGACTGAACCAGAGTTGCCATCTGGCGGGTCAACAAGGATAGGTCAGGTGTTGAGATGCTGCCCCGGCCTTTAAAAGAGAAATTCAGGCCAGCTCTAGACTTTTTCTCCTTCGCCTGCTCGACAGCAAGCGGCGTAAAGCCTTTGTCTCTTAGCGCTTGTCTAACCTGTCTTGGGCTATCACCTTCGATAACCCCTTTTTTCTCTTTTCCGCGGTTATCAAGAACAACGTAATCAAATGCAGCCATGAATCAGCCTAATCTTCCCTAGTAACGCGCAATACTTCTTCAATGGTTGTGATGCCCTGAAGTACTTTGTTCATTCCGTCCTGACGGATGCTCGGTGTTAACTTACGAGCGTGAGCATTCATTTCTTGCTCTCCAACACAGGAGTGAATGTGGTTACGCATTTCATCGTCGACATGAATCAACTCATAAATTCCCTGTCGGCCTCTATACCCACTGTGATTGCAGCTTTCACAGCCAACGGGCTTGTACAGGGTAACTGGGCCTTCATTTGCATCTACTCCCAGCATTTCCATTGCTGCGTCATCTGCTGGATAAGGCGACTTACAATCGCTGCACAAAGTTCTTACAAGACGTTGTGCCAGCACCCCCAATAGACTGCTGGAGATCAAGAAAGGTTCAATGCCCATATCTTGGAGACGTGTTACCGCGCCAACAGCCGTATTGGTGTGCAATGTAGATAATACAAGGTGACCTGTTAACGATGCCTGAACAGCAATCTCAGCGGTTTCACGGTCTCGAATCTCACCAATCATTACTACGTCTGGATCCTGACGAAGAATAGCTCTGAGCCCGCGAGCAAAGGTCATGTCTACTTTGGTATTTACCTGTGTCTGACCAATGCCAGCAAGGTTGTATTCAATTGGATCTTCTACAGTAAGAATATTGCGGGTTTGATCATTAATGTCGGACAGAGCGGCATAGAGCGTAGTGGTCTTACCTGAACCGGTAGGACCTGTAACCAGGATGATGCCGTGAGGTTTGTTCACTAGTTCTCGCATCAATTTGAAATCGTTATCTACCATGCCCAGATGGGATAAATCGAGGCGCGTAGCGTTCTTATCAAGTAAACGAAGTACTACGCGCTCACCATTAGATGCAGGCATAGTCGATACACGCACATCGACTTCACGGCCGGCGATACGCAAGGAGATACGACCATCCTGAGGAATTCGTTTTTCAGCGATATCAAGCTTGGCCATAACCTTGATACGTGAAACCAACAAAGGCGCCAGTTGTCGTTTCGGCTGGACAATTTCACGCAGTACACCGTCGATTCTGAATCTTACGGTCAGGTTACGTTCAAAGGTTTCGATATGAATATCTGAGGCGCCCTCTTTAATGGCTTCAGTAAGTATGGCATTGATTAGACGAATAATAGGCGCATCGTCTTCTTGCTCTAATAAGTCTTCACTTTCTGGGACTGAATCCGCAAGAGATTCGAGGTTCATATCATCGCCGATGCCTTCAACCATTTGCATCGCATCACTGGATTGATTCTGATACTGCTCTGCCAGTAATCCTTCGAAATCTTCATTACTGACTTCTTCAACATCAAATGTGCAATTCAAAACACGCTGAACTTCGCTAAAAGCCGAGAGTTCAATATCTTCTTTTACATACAAAACCGGTGTCTTTCCTTCTTCAAAGTGAAGAACCACACCGTGTTTTTTAGCAAAGCTGTAAGGAAGTCTGTCCTGATTGAGCAAAAGTCTTGGTGTAACTTCAAGCGTTTGCTGAGATTCTGAATTACTCATTAAAAAACTTATCCATAATATAAACACATATCAGCATGATCAGTTACAAACGATACTAAATGACCTATGCCGTACAAAATAATGACAAAACACACATACCATTAGTGCGATTTCAGAAATATACTGATAGTCAGTTTTTATTATTAAAATATGATAACGATCGGACTCTAGCAGATGCCCCATACTAGTACAACGCCAGTGCGTGTAAAAGGTGTATTGAAACATGGATACGTTCAATGAGTCACAGTAAGGCTAGGTCTAAATCTAGTATTCTAGCCATTGTTTAAACTGAATCTATTTTGAGGTTAGAGGATGCAACCCCAACACTTATCAGTAAAACAAGAGTACCTAAATGATTATTGGAAATTGCGTGAAAGTTATCTGTCCGCATTGAAAAATGATCGTCAACTTAAGAAAGAAAACAGAAAACGCATAGCGGTCTATGTGTTGAGGAAGTTGCTTTGGTCGTTTGGTTTTTTCCCAATCTTTCTAGCCGTTTGGATTCCTCTTCTGCTCTCTCATTTCAATCTGGTGGTGTTTTCACAACAGATAATTAGTTTGTTTACAGGCTTCTTATCCCAATCACCTAACCTTCAAGCGGCTACCAGTGAAAGTATTTTTATTGCCTGGGCATCCATTGGCTGCATGTTCATGGTCTTTGACCTTGTGCTAACGCCCTACCGTTCGCCTTACCAGGAACAAGCCGACGCCTACATGAAGGCGAGATACATGATGTTCTCTGAAATTGTTGATACTCGAAAGAAATCGTCTGGAGCGATCCATACCTCGGATCAAGAAGTGGCAGAGCATGATCATCGCCCTGTTTATGAATGTGAAGATGATGTAGATGAAGAGATGATGACCTCAACGCATATTTCAATCGGCACTGAATTACACCCTGCTCATGAGCCTACGACGAAACCAGCCAAGGTCGAAGAGTCAGCAGAATCTGTAACCCAGAGATCGCCTACGATTACAGACAAACATTAAGCAGAGAAACCCTCTCTGACATTCACTTGTAAAATAGGCAAAGAGCCTCAGATTTTACTGAACATAAAATCAGGCTCTTTTTTGTACCTATCCATAATCTAATAATGAACTAGCCATGATCCATATAGGATAAGAGTTGGCTAAGCATGATGGTTTGAGGCATTTCTATCCCCATTTCCTTGCCGGCCAGAATAGGCGCCTCATAGATTGAAACGAGCTCCATTGGGCGACACTGATCAAAATCCCCTTTCATGCTTGGGAAATACGGCGACATGTCATCCGTTAGCGATAACAGTTTGTCTGCAAAATCCGTTGCTATGTAGCAATCGTGTGCGTTTGCTGCTGAGATTACTTCAAGCATGATGGTCTTAATCAAAGCACGCGCTTTGTCATCATCAAGCATCTCTTTAGTCGTTGCATCCAGAATTACGGACAAACCATTGAACGGGACATTCCACACTAATTTTTCCCAGCGAGCCTGTTCAAGTGATTCGGCTGTTTGGGTAGGAATCTCAGATTCAGAGAACAAATTTGAGACCTGTTCAAGGATTTCTGCCCCAGCGTTATGATCTGCAAATCGAATACTTCCAAAGTCTTGATGCTGAATTACACCGGGCTGGATCTTTTGAGAACAGATAAAACACAAGCCCCCAATAACCGGGTTGTTGGGGAACTGGTTTACCAGATCCTGTTCGAGACCATAGCCATTTTGCAGCGAACAAAGGATAGTATCTTCATCAGTAACTTCCGATAGGATCTTATTCAATGCGTGATTAGCGGTGGTCTTTAAGGTGATCAAAGCTAAATCACAAACCGGCATTTCTGAGGCTGATGAATAAACATTAACATCAGTCAGGTGGATATCATCGTCCTTAAGCGATTCCACCTTAAGCCCGTTCTCTTTTATGACGTCTGCATCTGATCGAGCTAAAAAGTGGAGTTCGACCCCGGAAGACGCAAGTTTAGCTCCATAATAACCGCCTACTGCGCCTGTCCCAATGATTGCTACACGTTTTATCTCTTGATTTGACATGGAATATCCCTAGAACGAATGTCTCAACAACTTATTCTCGTTAAGCAATTCTGGTCTTAAAATCCGGTAATTTCCACTATTTATCAGTGTATTTGCACTCTAAATGACAAGAATCAATTAACACTACTGATATCAATTAAAGACTGTTGAAATGATTCTTCAGGGAGAGAACTTTACTTTTGATTTGATCTCGGATGGCATCAAACTCTTCAGGTTCCAGGTGTTTAGGATCAGGTACTTCCCAGTCAAAAAATTCAGACGCATCAATCTGTGGGCAGTGATCGCCACATCCCATGGTAATGGCCAAATCAAATGATGTGGTTGGAAGTTCAGAAATAGGCTTTGAAACGTGGGTATTCAAGTCGTAGCCCACTCGATCCATGGAAGCGATCGCTTTAGGGTTAACAACACCAGACGGCTTTGAACCGCTACTAAAACTATCTACATGCTGATCCAGCAAGGATTTGGCGAATGCTTCAGCCATCTGGCTTCGACATGAGTTTTCAACACACAAGAAAAGAACTTTTGGGCGGGAAATTTCAGTAGTTTCGATCATGTAACATCCTTATCATCTATCCAATGTTATAAAGTTAGCTTCCTTTACTGATCGATTCCAGCCAAATAAGTTCAATTCCGGACTTACAACGCTATGAACTTGCCTGCCCTGAGATTGTGGCAACAATGCGTCGAGCACCACCATGGTCTCGGTGTTCACCCAAATAAATGCCCTGCCAGGTACCTAAAGCAATCGTCCCTTGTTGAATAGGAATATTGAGCGATGGGCCGACAAGGACAGTTTTTAAATGGGCTGGCATGTCATCGGGCCCCTCATAGGTGTGCTTATAGTAAGGGGCATTTTCTGGAACCATTTTATTAAAGTGGGCTTCCATGTCAGTCCGCACGGTAGGGTCACAGTTTTCATTAATCGTCAGTGATGCTGAAGTGTGCTGAATAAAAAGGTTCAGCATACCAATCTCATAGTGTTCAAGCAGTTCATCGATAGCCCTGAGCACCTCATCCGTTATTAGATGGAAACCACGACTTTTTGGCCTGAGCGTTATGATTTTTTGGTTCCATTGTGTTGCAATCATTTCTATAGACCTATGCAAAGCCATAAGATTTAAGAAGGAAGAGGCCCAGACTTACACTAAACGCCCCTAATACGGTCGTTAAAGCAATAATATTAGCAGCCATAATACCGTTTCCTTTCATTGCTTTTGCCATAACAAAGCTAGCTGCCGCTGTTGGACTGGCGAACATTAAGAAAATTATGCCAACAGTCATCGACTCGAAGCCAAGCAAAATAGCCCCTATCGCTGCTAAAGCCGGGAAAAGTAGCAGTTTCAAGACTGTACTGATCACGGACAGACTTGAAGATTTCTTTAAAACTGAGACATCCAGAGATCCACCAATACAAAGCAACGCCAAAGGCAGGGTCATATCAGATATAGATTCAACAGGTTTCGATAAAAGATCGGGTAAAGACAGGTTTAAATAGCTCAAAGGTAAGGCAATAGCGATTGATATAATAAGTGGATTTTTGGCCACTGTAAGCGATAAATGCCTGATATCAACACCTTTGCCGGAGGCCTGATAATGACCCAGCACTACCACGGACAAGACATTAAACAATGGTGTGACCATGGCCAGCAATAAGGCTGCCTGCCCTAACCCATTATCACCATAGCTGTTAATACAAAGCGCTATCCCAATAATACCCAGATTGCTTCGAAAGGCGCCTTGAACAAATACGCCTTTATCCTGTGGAAGTTCTCGTGATAACCATTTTGAACGGACGAACATCCAAGCCAGACCAAAGCTTAGGATAGAAAAAGCCCAGGCGTACAAGACGATTGACCAGTCCATATCATTCTTAACATCCATTTTTAAAATGGCATTAAATATCAGGACAGGCAGAAAAAGAGAGAAAATAAGATTTGAGGCTGAATTTACAAAGTTTGAGGATAACCAACCTATGCGCGCCAAAAACCACCCAAGAAAAACCAGAACAAAAATTGGGCTGGTAATATCCAGGGTGTCTGCAAGTATGCTTGTGTATGAAATCAAGATGTTTCTTATCTAGTTAAAAAATAATATTACTGACGTTCAGCTAGATACCGCTCAACAGTATCAACGATGGTTTGTGTCGAGGGATCGATCTCAAGGTTAATTCGATCACCTACTTTTGCTTTACCAAAGGTCGTTACATTTAGCGTTTCCGGGATTAGATGGATTGAAAAGCGCCCTTGCTCTACAGTTTCACCTATTGTCAAACTGCATCCATTCAGAGAAACAAACCCCTTTGGCATCAGGTATTTACTCCATTTCGCATCCGCTTGCAGGTAAATGGCCGTATTGGTTTCCGTTTTGTCAATCTCAACGATTTCAAGGGTATCAGATATATGACCTGATACTACGTGCCCACCAATTTCATCACCGTAGGCTGCAGCTCTTTCAATATTGACGACATCGCCCACGGTCAGCTCGCCCAAGTTCGTCAGACGGAGGGTTTCATCAATAATGTCGAAATGAACCTTTGTTCCATCGATTTCGACAACAGTTAGGCACACACCATTGTTTGCAACACTGGCTCCAATATTAAGCCCTTTGACTAACTCATCAGTGAGTTGAACGACCATTCTACGAAGATCACCTTGATCTTTAATGTCAGCTACCGGGAATGTATTGGTCACAATGCCTGTAAACATATGCCTTTCCTATGTCTGGTTGAGTCAGCTTCAAAGGCGCGTATAATAGCACGCCTCGTTA
>Ga0255772_10004526_pt1 | contig 13090 bp, 7 predicted proteins | sample 071ome_34_FD_179970 | JGI IMG/M metagenome (GOLD analysis project Ga0255772, IMG submission 179970) | Coastal salt marsh microbial communities from the Groves Creek Marsh, Skidaway Island, Georgia - 071411BT metaG (version 2) | ecosystem: Environmental > Aquatic > Marine > Intertidal zone > Salt...
CAATATTATAGCAAGTATGGACAGTGCCCGAGAGCTAGCAAAACAAGCTGCGGGTGCGGAAACTGCCGCCGCAATTGTAGCTTTAGTCGCAGATACCCAAATAAAATCAGCAGAAGCGGCTAGAGAAGAGATTGAAAAAACCGACGAGTTAAATGAGAAAAGAATTAAGCACCTACAGGCAGCAGGCAGAGAGCAAGCAGCTTTACGTGCTCAAAATGCAATACTTATTGAAAAAGAAGGCAGACTCAGAACAGATCTTGAAAATGAAACAGATCCAATTGCAAAACTTGATCTGCAAATAAAACTTGAAGAGAATTTAGCTTCACAAATTCAAAATAGAATAGCTCTGCGAGAAAAAGAAGTAGAGACTATTTCACGTCTTCAAGGAGGATTTGCAGGGGGTCTGGCAGAATTGACAGCAGGCTTCCAAAACCAGTCAGAAGAAGGAGGAGTATTTGCAGACCCTGAAGCAAAACTTTCCGAAAAAATAGGAGCAATTAGAGAAGCTTCTGCTGCTGCAATGGAACAGTTTAAGCAATTTGGTCCTGAAGGAGAACTCGTTGCAGCAGTAGCTGGAGCTGCATTTAACATTACAGAGTCCTGGGCGGGCGCAGGAGAAACTATAGCTGCCAGTGTAGGAAAAGCAGGAGAAGGCGCCGCAAAAACAGCAGCAGTTCTTTCCGCTGTTGGAGCAACTCTGAGTGGTATTAATGAGATAATGAATGCTCAGTCAAATGCAAGAATTGCTCAGATTGACAAAGAGATTGCAGCAGAGAAGAAGAGAGACGGAAAGTCTGCGGCAAGTGTGGCAAAAATTTCTGCTTTAGAGAAGAAGAAAGAAAAAGAAAAGAGAAAAGCATTTGAAATGAATAAAAAGATGCAAATGGCACAAGTTGCTATTGCAGTTGCATCCTCTATTGCATCTAACGTTGCGGCGGCTTCAGCGGCTGCTGCTGCAAGCGGTCCCGCTGCTCCGGCAGTATTTTCAGGGGTTCTGGGAATGTTAAATGGTATAACTCTTGCTCTTGGTGCAGCTCAAATAGCACTAATTGCTAGTACTTCTTACCAGGGCGGAGGAAGCGTAGGAGGATCGGCAGGAGGAGCTACTTCTGTTTCTGTAGGAGAGAGAAAGTCTTCTGTAGATATGGCAAAATCCCAAGGAGCCGCTGGAGAGCTAGCATACTTCCGAGGAGGTCAAGGTCAAGGAGGCCCAGAGAACTTTACTCCAGCATTTGCAGGCTATAAAAATAGAGCAGAAGGCGGAAATACTGCATTCATGGTAGGCGAGCAAGGTCCAGAGTTATTTGTACCAGAAAGGCCTGGAACTATTGTACCTAATGATGATGTACAGCCACAGGCCACTCCAATAAATGCAAATATCAATATCTCAGCAGTGGATGCAGCAGGTGTTGAAGACGTACTTATGAATCAACGCGGGAATATTATTAGTATGATTCGAGAAGCGGCAAACGCACAAGGCAATACCTTCTTAGAAGATATTAATGTGGCAGAATTATAATGGCAGTTCAGAATACATTACCAGATCCTAATAATCGAATCAGTGCTTCTGGAGATGACGGCTCGGGCTCTTATGGGCCCGGCTTTGCCTCTGTAACTTTAACGTCTCAGCAGCCTGTCTTAATGAATCGTTCTAATTCAGGTCTTGCTTTTCGTAGCATAAATAAATATCAAAAGTGGATGCTTGATATAAGATATAACTCTCTTACTAAAGCAGAGTTTGATGTCGTTTACCCCTTTCTGCTTGAGAGACAAGCTACTCTTGATGCGTTTTTTGTAGAGCTTCCTCAGTATGGAAATACAAATGCAGGAAATAAAGAAATAACAGTAGATGTTGTAGCAGGCTCTACGAGCCTTACCCTTGCAAATACTACGAATATTAATGTGGGAGATATGTTTTTTGTAGACATTCCTAGCGATGATGTACACGTAAAAGCATACAAAGTCACAAAAATAACTAATAACACTCTTACAGTAAGCCCTCAGATACAGAGACCAATAGATGTATCTAATAGTGGAACAGAACAAGCCAAATTTGGTACTCCTCGTCTTCGAGTAGTCGCCCCTACAGGGGATATTCAATATAGTGTAGACGCAAAAGGTTTATACTCCTTTTCCGTAAAATTAGAAGAAACGTTGTCCTAAAATGTCATTACGAAACTTACCAACAGCAATTAAAACGGCTTTAAATAATAATGATCCACTTTTAGTTTATCATTTGATAAAGTTTGAAAAACCTTCTCAGTTAGACCACGAAGCTGTGTCTGCTACGGATTACGTGTATCTAACAGACGCGCCTTATCCCGTAACTTATGACAGCCAAACTTATCACCCCGGCGGTGTTATAAAAGTAGGAAAAGTTCCTGAGAGTACGGAAGCAAAAGCTACTAATCTTAATTTAACGCTTTCTGCTACAAAACTAGGAAAGCAAACAGGAATATTTACAGCAACAAATGCTAGCAGTATTTCTTCGGATGCAGACGGCGATATTACTGTTAACTTAGACTTTTTTAAATCTGGTTTTTATCCAGGAGATATTCTTACATTTACTCCTGCTAGTTCTGGTACTACATTTAAAGCAAGAATTAATTCCATTAAAGAAAATGGAACTAAACTTGGAATTACTAATTTAAATAGTACTGCTATTCCTAACTTTAATAATGTGTCTTATCGAGCAAAGTTTGACTCATCAGAAGTAGACGCTTTGATTGCAGGAGGCTTAGATAACTCTGGAGCAACTTCAACATTCTCCCCAATAAGCTTTGATAACTATATAAATAGGAGTGTTACTATTTATAGAGTATTTGCAAATCCTAGCACGGGTGCACAAATTGCTGACCCATTTATTCTATTTAAAGGAATTATTGCAAAAGGCACATTGAATGAAAAAGCCCAAGGAGGGGCTACTATATCTTGGTCTCTTACCAGCCATTGGGGAGACTTTGTACGAGTTGCTGGACGAATCACTTCTGACGAATTTCACAGAGGATTAGATAGCTCTGGTATTTCTAATATTGAGTCTGCCCTGAGAGAGGAGTATGTTCAAGATTTAGGCTTTATGCACGCTGACTCCTCTTTAAATGTTGTTGCTACTTATACAGATATTGGCACAAAGTATAAGACGGTAAAACGCGGCGGTCTTGCAGGAATGCTGGGCGGAAAGAAACTAAAAGAAGAAAAGTTTGAACTCACAAGAGAAATGGATCTTTCTCTTAACTTAGATGCTCGGCACATTCCTCTTGTTTACGGGGTCCAAAAGGTAGATCCTATTCCTGTATTTGCAGATGTCGTTGTACTTACAGATTCAAATACTAATGATAATGTTGCGGAAGGAAATACAACGCTTTATCAAGCTCAAGTAATATGTGAAGGCCCAATTGGAGGAATCTATGATATATACATGGAGGACAAGGGCCTTATTTGTAGAGATGAGCCAGACTCCGTAGTTCGTACAGGAAGTGAAAATGATATTCCTTGTATTGGACGAATGGATCGTGGCACAGTTCTTGGCGGCCAAAACTTTTATGGGTCAACTTTATTATCAAGCAACGCAGCCGGCACAAACCAAGGCTTAGATAGCGAAGATTATTATAGAGATCCTAATGTAACATTTATTCCTCCTCGTCTTTTTGGATTAAATAATAGTTTCCAAAATAAGCGAACTGCTTCTGACGGTATTCAGCACAGAGAAACTTTTTCTTTTCCTGAAGCAAAAGGAATTAATTTAACAGCACACCTAGGAAAAGCAGATCAAGTAGCAGACCAAACACTTCTTTCTCTGGCTACAAACGGAAGATTTTTAGTACAACAAAATTACTATAGAGACGATGTAACTCCTTACTGGTCAGAAAATCACAGACTTTTAGATACTGCATATGTTGTAACAAAAGACGTTATTGCAGCAGAAGATGGACGTGCTCCGGATTTGTCTTTTGTTGTTCGCGGAAAATTTATAAACTGTTATAATTATGACGGATCTTACAGACTTTTATCTGGAGATACCGCGGATTATAAATTGGGCGACACAGTAAATGTTGCACTAGCAGATGGATCTAGTGGTGGAAGTGCAACTGTAATAGACAAGTGGTCTTTTGTAGGGCCTTTAGGAACAACAGAAAGTAGAATTCGTTTTTCTTACTCGACCGCTAGCACTTATGACACTATTGTCAAGAGAGGAGATGTAGGAAAATTTACTATATCTAAGTCCGGTGTTACTAGTTTAGTATTTGTTTCTCCCCAATACTCTAATAATACGTCTCAACCTGCGGACGCTAGTAATCCTGTTACTTTTGCTGGCTTAAAAGTTTTTGGATCTTCTTTTGATAGTTTAAGTATCCCAATCAGTAGAGTTGTAACAAACGTTACTCATACAGAAAGCTATCTGACAGGAAATGGAGAGGATGTAGGGGTTACAACTTCAACTCAAAAACATTTTAAGTATACGTTTAATTTTGGAAGTCTCTCTTCTGACATTAAATCTCTTCTTAAAATTATTTCAGAAACAGGAGGAACAGCCCTTTTAACTGTAACAGGCAACTCACAAACAGAAACTGTTCAACTGCAATTAGATAGCTTAGATAAAGCAGCAATGACATATTCTGTTATTGGACAGAGTGCTCCTCTTGATGCAATTTTAGGGGGTCCAACTACAAATACGGGTACAGTTAGTGCAACTGCTTCAGGAAGTCTTAGAAACTATACTGTTCTTCAACAAAATAGCTCAGATTCTAATAGTCCTACAGACTTAGAAGGTTTAAACTTAAAAGTTACTCAAGATACTCTTATGGAAGAAGACTTTTTTATTCGTCTTCCTACTACTACTTCTTTACGAACTTTTTGTGTTTCAAACGATCTTATTATATTAAATAAAAATCTTCCGGAAAGATTTCGTACAACTTCGGGCACTGGAACTTCTGCAAAGTATTCCTATGGCGGAGCAATAGTCAATGCAGAGGATGGCATATATGCAGACTCTCGTGTAAGTATTAATCCTGCTATTCAGCTATTAGATTATCTAACCAGCAAAAGATATGGAAAAGGATTAGATGTAAATAAAGACTTAGACCTAGAGTCTTTTAAAGAAGTTGCACGTCAGTGCGACACTACTTCTGATGTTACTATAATTATTCCTACAAGTAGTAATATAGCAGTGGGCAATAAGTATAAGTACCCTAATACAGGTGGAGATATAGTTTGGTCGGGGACAATAAAAAGCTATAGAACAATTACTCATGAGTCAACTCAGTACTATGAAGTAACATTTACCGATTGTATTGGCAAGCTCGGGCGAAAGTGGTATAAGAACCAACATTACGCTTTGAATGAACTCGTGTATTCAGAAAAAGGATATTGGTCTCTCATCGGATCTTCTAGTATTCCAAATGCGGGCTCTATTTCAAAGCCTACTGCTGTAGGCGGAACAAATATTTTTCTAAGAAAGGTAGGAGACGTTGCCACTAGTGATATTCAGCTCAATACTCTCTTATTTACAAACTTAGGTAACCCTTTTGTTAAGAAGCAAGATTCAAACGGGGTTATAGTTTCTGGGTACTCTCTTTATGATTCTGATGACGTTAAATATTGGAAGTATATTGGCTGGGACGCCCTAGATCAAAGATATGTAACTAGGCATCAAACTAATGCAACTATTGATACTTCAAACTCTGTGTTTGATAATGTAAATAGTATGTTGCGTCAGTTTAATGGTATTCTTCGTTTCTCAAACGGTAAATACTTCTTAGATCAACGAGTAAAATCAAAAAATATTAGTGTTTTTGAAGACAATGAGATAGTTACAGAAGACCATATTGTAGGCGATATAAAAATATCGGACAAAGGCATTAGTAAAACTTTTAACTCTGTAAATGCTCAAATAATTGATCCAGCAAATAATTTCGAGCCTAGATCGATCGCATTCTATAATTCTTTGTATAAAAAACAAGATAAAGGTATTCCACGCCAAGGTAGTTATGAAGCACCTGGTATAAGTAACTACTTTAATGCTCGTATGAATATTAAGCAAGTGCTTGATGAGTCAAGAGCAGGATTAGAAATTGCTTTTACAATGGCTCCTCGCGGATATATGCTTCTTGCAGGAAACATTATTGCAATTACTTATGAGAGGTTTAATTGGACAAAGAAACTTTATAGAATTGAAAGTTTAAATGTTCGGGATGATCTTCTTGTAGATGTTGTTGCAAAAGAACATAATGATAGTGCCTATGTAATTGAAGACGGCCCCTCTAATCTTGTAGCTCAGTATAATACTCCTCAACCAGGGGCGCCTCAGCTAGTTCCAAAGCCTCCTTCTGCTCTTTCAGCTACAAGTGATGGGTTCGGAGGAGTCAGACTAGAGTGGACAAATGCAGATAATTATAATGACTCCTCTCATGAGGTAGAGGTTTGGAGAAATAGTCAACAAACTTTTACTGCTACAGATAGTAATCATCCTAGCGGGGCTTATCCAGTTGCAATAGCAAAAGGTACGGTGTATACTGATTCTTTGGTTGATACAGGGCAATCTACTTTTTACTATTGGATACGCTATTCTATTCGTACAGTAAATAATCAACAAAGACCAATTACAATTAAGTCTCGTTTTAATCCTTTAGAAGGTGCTAATGGAGTAGAAGGTGTAGCAACAGACTCTCGTGGACCTACTGGTCCACAAGGAGATACAGGGGGAACAGGACCTCAAGGCGGAACAGGACCTCAAGGCGGAACAGGACCTCAAGGCGGAACAGGGCCTCAAGGCGGAACTGGGCCACAAGGACCACAAGGACCAACAGGAACTACAGGACCAACAGGCGTTCAAGGACCAATTGGGCCTCCTGGACCAACAGGCGACACAGGCGCTCAAGGACCTCAAGGCGTTCAAGGGCCTATTGGACCCGCAGGACCAACAGGCGACACAGGTTCTCAAGGGCCTCAAGGCGTTCAAGGACCAATTGGACCAGCAGGCCCAACAGGAGACACAGGCTCACAGGGTCCGCAAGGTGTTCAAGGACCAATTGGACCAGCAGGCCCAACAGGAGATCAAGGAGCTCAGGGTCCGCAAGGTGTTCAAGGACCAATTGGACCAGCAGGCCCGACAGGAGATCAAGGAGCTCAGGGTCCGCAAGGTGTTCAAGGAGCTCTAGGCCCAGCAGGGCCAACAGGACCAGGAGGCGCAGTAGGCCCAGCAGGGCCACAAGGTTCAGTAGGACCCGCAGGACCCACAGGAGATGCAGGAGCAGCAGGACCACAAGGACCCCAAGGCGGAGTAGGCCCAGCAGGACCCGCAGGACCCACAGGAGATGCAGGACCACAAGGACCACAAGGCGGAGTAGGCCCAGTAGGGCCAGTTGGCCCAGCAGGATCCGCAGGGCCAACAGGACCCAACGGACCCGCAGGAGCACCAGGACCGGCAGGACCCGCAGGAACAACTCCAGGTCCACAAGGACCAGCAGGACCAGCAGGAGCACCAGGACCGGCAGGACCCGCAGGAACAACTCCAGGTCCACAAGGACCGGCAGGGCCTACTGGAGCAGCAGGACCCAATGGACCCGCAGGACCTGCAGGACCAGCGGGACCAACTGGAGATCAGGGTGCGCAAGGACCAATAGGACCTGGAGGACCAGTAGGACCAGCAGGACCAACCGGAGATCAGGGTGCTCAAGGACCACAAGGACCCGGAGGACCAGCAGGACCCGCCGGACCAACTGGAGATCAAGGCGCTCAAGGACCGCAAGGACCCGGAGGACCAGCAGGACCCGCCGGACCAACTGGAGATCAAGGCGCTCAAGGACCGCAAGGACCGGGCGGACCCGCAGGACCGACAGGATCAGCAGGACCGACAGGAAATCAAGGACCACAAGGACCAGGAGGACCAGCAGGACCAGCAGGCCCAACAGGTGATCAAGGGAATCCAGGACCACAAGGACCGGGCGGACCAGCAGGCCCAGCAGGACCCGCAGGACCGACAGGAGATTCAGGACCACAAGGACCGGGCGGACCAGCAGGACCAGGAGGACCAGCAGGCCCAACAGGTAACCCAGGACCACAAGGACCAGGCGGACCCGCAGGACCAGGAGGACCAGCAGGCCCAACAGGCAACCCAGGACCACAAGGACCAGGCGGACCCGCTGGAGCTCAGGGAATTACAGGACCAGACGGACCCGCAGGATCTGCTGGAAACGCGATTGTGTTTGATACTGATGGTTCAATTAATTCAGATTCAGGAACAAATTCAAAAGCAGATTTAGTAAGAAACTTTAGAAATGAAAATAAAGTTTTAACAAATGATGTATACTGGCATATTCAAAGTGGAAGAGTTTTCCAATATCAAGGAAATACGGTAACTACTGCGGATGTAGCATTTACTGAGTTAACTTCTTCCTCAGGCTCTGGATTTATTAGTGCGGATGCTTTATTAGTATCCTCTTCTACAAACAGAGTAGAGATCCGATCCGATAAAATAGAAGTTTATGCTAGTGGAAATTTACGTGTAAGAATAGGAAATCTTTCCTAAGGAATTTTAATGATTAAGGTTTTTAACGATTTTCTTCCCGAAGAAAAAGCGGAAGAATTATCCGCAGCAATTTATGATACTCCGGAACATTGGTGGTCTCATGTACATAAATATGATAAGACAGAGAATCCTATACATTATCAAAATACATTAAGAGATGAGTATAGAAAGAAAGAGATAGAGCAAGACTTTATCAAAAGCTTTCACGAAGGAAGTTTTACTTATAGATTTAAAAGAAGTACTTCTCATGTGCCGGAGTGCGCTTGTTATGAGTGTAAATTCAAAGAAGAAACGCTAGAGTCTGAGAAGTTTAAAAACTTTATTGAAGAAGAAATGGATTTAAAGGATCCTTTCTTGTATGAATCTTTTGTATCAAGTTACAGTAGTGGAGACTTTTTAAATCTTCATTCTGATCAACAAAGAGGCATTGCTTTTATTTTTAATCTAACACAGGGCTGGAAGCCTGAATATGGAGGATTGCTGAATGTTATTAAGGATGAAAATAATATTCAAACTATTTTTCCGAAGTTTAATTCTTTAGTTTTACTCAATCTGGGAGAAGCTGGAACCCCTCACTTTGTAAGTGAAGTTAGTAAGTATGCTCCTTTTTCAAGAATCGCAATATCAGGATGGTATAATAATGCAAGTTAATTTATGTGGTAATCGTTACCAAAATCTAACAGGGAATTGGGAAGAAGCATACTCCCATGTAATAGCTGCTTTTGATGAGCTAGGGTATAAAGTAAATGCTAGTCAATATCTTCACTTTGATAATAAACCAGAGTGTGTAAATGAAGGAATTATTGATTCAGATGATGCAATTTATGTTTATAATCATACTTATATGGATGATTTAAGAAAGCATAAATACTTTACAGGACAAAAAGCTTTATTTATAAAACCTACAGGACCAAGTCCTAATTATTTTACTATTGATACAGAGGGATATGCAGCTACATCTGAAATAACATACAAAGAACCTGACTATAAAAGTTTTGATTCTCAGTTTTTCTTTGATATTGTAGTTCCAGAACTAATTAAAAATAGAGAACATAAATGGTCTCATAGAGAAGAGCTTCAGTTTAATAGAAGACCCGCATATACTCCTAGAGATCACATTTTAGTTATGGGCCAAATGCCTGGAGATGAAACAGTAACTAAAATGTCTTTTGGCAATCACTGGGCTAAGCTCTGTGATTTAGTAAATTATTTAAAAAAAGAAGACCATCCTTTAGTAGTAAAACTACACCCCACTCTTCAAAGAGAAAGCGAAAAAGATGGAGGATGGAATTACTACAAGAATCAAATAACTCAGTGGTATAGTGAAGGAATACAAGTACTTCATGGATTTGAAAGCTTGTATGATATTCTTCCAAACACAAAAGTAGCAATTGTTGAAAATAGTACTGCGGGTGTAGACTGTCTAATGCATCAAGTTCCAGTAATAAGTTATGGATACCCAGAGTATCATTGGGTAACAAAAGATTTAAGACATTTAAATAAGTTAAATGAATACATAGAAGATTTATCTTGGTGGGATAAAGAACTTGCAAATAAATGGGTGTCTTGGTACTGCATGGAGTATCAATGTTACGATTATTCATCTACTCTTAAAAGGCTCACTCAAATACTGTCCTAGGAGATAGAGTTGTCTCACCACCTAAAAAATAATCCTTGACATAAAATGTCCCCTGAGCTATAATTGCATCATAGGAGAAAAATAAATGGCGGCCGCTAACTATGACCTGACAATCGACAAGGATCGACTTTCGTGATTGATATCACAGTGAAGGAGTCTGGATCTGTAAAAGACCTTACGGGCTACTCTGCTCGGGCTCAAATGCGGTCAACAAAGACTGCCACTGATGTAGCGGCAAGCTTTACCTGCAGTATTCCAATTCCTACGAATGGTATTGTTAAGATGGAACTTCCTGCAAGCACTTCGAGTGCAATGACAGCAGGTCTTTTCTTTTATGACTTAGAAATTCATACAGCAGGCGATGCAATTGTTAAGCGTCTAATTGAAGGAAAGGTAACTCTTAATCAAGAGGTAACGAGATAAGTCATGGCGGATACAACTACTGTAGTAATAACAGAAGAAGTAACAGAGTTAACCGTATCGAATGCTAATGACATCTCAGTAACTTTAGTAGACGATCCAACAGTTCTCACTGTTAATAACTTTGCAATTCCGGTTCAATTTATGGATTCCGGAAATGTTTCTTTTGATGGGCATGGTCCCATAACCGCAGATAATGTAAGAGATGCTTTACAGCAACTCGCAGATCAAAATTTTAGAACCACTGACACACCGACTGGCCCAAACATAGAGGAAGGGGACACTTGGTACGATACAGATGATAATCAACTAAAAGTATACCGCGAAACTAGCTCAGGCGTTTTTGAATGGGTACCTATAATGATAGGCAATATTTCAGACGACTCGGACACGCTAGACGCAGGAGCCTTTTAAAGGCAGACCGGAGTTTTTAAATGGCTCAAACAATTAAAATCAAACGCAGTACAACTACTGCAACTCCTACCACCCTTAATGCGGGTGAGTTAGCATATTCGGATCAAAGTGATAAGCTGTTTATTGGTGCTCCTGCAGATAGTGCGGTTGTAGCAATTGGTGGTAAGCTTTACGTAGATATGCTTGATCACAATGCAGGTACTCTTACCGCATCAAGCGCAGTTATTGTAGATAGCAGCAAAAAAGTTAATGAGTGGATTGTAGATAATATCACTCTTGACGGAAATGCTATTGCAACTACTAGTGGTAATTTACAACTAAATCCTACCGCTAATCTAGATATTGACGCAGGTACTATTGATTTAAGCTCTCAAGCAACAGAGTTTAAATTAGTAGATAATTCTGCAACTGCAGGTACATTTGCTACTGCGGACCATACCTATCTTACATTTGATAGTACAAACTCAGCAGAGCTTGTAAAGTTTGGTCGTCAGGTAGAGTTTTCTGGTGCATATACTCTTCCAACTTCTGACGGTACTTCTGGTCAGGCTCTTGTTACTGATGGTAGCGGTGCTGTAACTTTCCAAGACGTTGCCGCAACTCTTACTGTAGACGGCGATTCTACCACTGCCGATGCTGCACTTCTTACTGATGATCTACGAATCGTTGGTGGAGAAGGTATTGATACTGCTGTTGCAAAATCAGGAACGGATGTTACTCTTACTGTTAGCGGGGAAGATGCAAGTACTTCCAACAAAGGTATTGCAAGTTTTGATTCTACAGACTTTACCGTATCTTCGGGCGCAGTTAGCGTAAATGCAATTACTCTTGGTTCTTCTTCTTTAAACCCAGGGGCAACTACTACTGATATTGCAGGTCTTACCTCCCTTGCTGTAGATAATCTAAATGTAAATGGCAATGAGATTTCTTCTACTGATACGAATGGAAACATTTCACTTAATCCTAATGGATCAGGTGTAATTAATGTAAATAATTCTCGAATCTCAAACATTACAGATCCGACTCAAGCACAAGACGCCGCTACAAAAGCGTATGTTGATGCTGTAAAACAAGCACTTGATATCAAAGAGTCTGTACGAGTCGCTACAACTGCTGCAATTACAATTTCTACTGCTTTAAATGTAGGTGACACAATTGATGGAGTTACTCTCGCAGACGGAGACCGCGTACTTGTAAAAGATCAATCAGACGCTAGTGAAAACGGTATTTATATAGCAGGCTCTTCTCCTGTTCGTTCTGCAGATGCAAATACCTCTGCGGAAGTTACTTCAGGTATGTTCTGCTTTGTTGAAGAAGGTACTACAAACGGCGACAATGGTTTTGTACTTACAACAAATGATACAATTACTCTCGACACTACAAACCTTACCTTTGCTCAGTTCTCTGGTGCGGGTCAAATTATTGCAGGAGATGCTCTTAGCAAGTCAGGTAATACTCTTAATGTAAATGATGATAACATTACTCTTGAAGTAAGTTCAGATAACTTGCGAATCAAGGGAATCACAGCAACCGCTATCGGTGACCTGTTAATCGGTGCAGCCACAAATGGCGGCTACACACGACTTGTAAAGCCTGCATCAAATGATGCACTTCTTACTATGGGCACAGCGGGGACAGCATCCTGGACAACTACGCTGGACGGCGGCACATTCTAAAATAACCCTCTTGCGTAGATACGCATAGTACTGGAGGAGCCACATGGCACAGACGATTAAACTGAAGCGCTCGGGCACCTCGGGCGCTATACCTACTACATCGCAACTTGAACTCGGCGAAGTAGCCATCAATACTTATGATGGCAAAATGTACATCAAGAAAAATGTTGGCGGCACAGAATCTATTGTAGAAGTTACTGTTGCTGCTGCCGACGCAATCGTAGTAGAGTATCAATTTACAGCAACTGCTAATCAAACTACTTTTAGTGGCTCTGACGACAATTCAGAGACTCTTTCATATTCTGCAGGCGCTGTTCAGATATTTCTAAATGGTATTCTTCTTGATTCCGGTGTTGATTACACTGCGACGAACGGTACCTCCATTGTACTCTCCGAAACTGTAGATGCGAATGA
>Ga0255772_10004529_pt1 | contig 13085 bp, 14 predicted proteins | sample 071ome_34_FD_179970 | JGI IMG/M metagenome (GOLD analysis project Ga0255772, IMG submission 179970) | Coastal salt marsh microbial communities from the Groves Creek Marsh, Skidaway Island, Georgia - 071411BT metaG (version 2) | ecosystem: Environmental > Aquatic > Marine > Intertidal zone >...
CACGTTAGCGGCTCTCTGGAATTCTTACCCACGGACAGACTACACCTGATGCTGGGCTATAATTTCCGTCGTCAATACGAAATGAGCTTGCCAGATCGCCGTACAAGTGGAGGCTTCAGCCTGGGAGCGGGTCTGTATTTCAACAAGTTCCACCTCCACTTCGCGAACGAACTTCGCAGCGTGGCCGGGCGCATGAATACCCTATCTTTGAGCCTGAAATTCTAAGACCTGAGCATGCCAAAATCACTGACCATAGCCATTGACGGACACAGCTCCACGGGTAAGAGTACCCTGGCAAAGGAATTAGCCAAGGCTTTGGGCTATATCTATGTGGATTCCGGCGCGATGTATCGTGCAGTAGCCCTTTTTGCCCTGAGAAACCAATGGGTCAGTGCAGCCGCCGGTTGTCAAGAGGATAAGATCAACCAATCCTTGCCTGATGTACAGATTTCCTTTGAACTCAATGCGCAGGGAGTGAATGCCACTCATTTGAACGGCGAACGCGTGGAAGAAGAAATTCGTACCATGGAGGTGAGCAATGTGGTGAGCCATGTCGCTAAACTTGTACCGGTGCGTAGACATTTAGTAGCCCTTCAACAAGCCATGGGCCGCGATGGCGGGGTAGTGATGGACGGCCGAGATATAGGTACCGTTGTGTTTCCAAATGCGGAGTTGAAAATCTTTATGACGGCCTCAGATCAAGTACGTGCCGAACGCCGCCAACAGGAACTCGCCGCAAAGGGCCAACACTGGACTGTCGCTGAGGTATTGGAAAACCTTCAGTCTAGAGATAAGGCGGATATGGAGCGCGCAGATTCTCCGCTCATTGCAGCCTCTGATGCTCGAACCTTAGACAATAGCGAGATTACCAAAGCGGAACAATTCGATTTGGTATTGGCGTGGGTAAAAGAGTTGGAAGCTTAGGCATTACGCATCGCAAGCACGGTAATACCGCCCTTTACAACATCGCCTTCTTTGACTTTGATATCACTATCCAGCGGCAAGAACAAATCTACTCGGGATCCAAATTTGATGAAACCAAATTCTGAACCTTGTGCAGCCATATCACCGGGTTTAGCATACATTACAATGCGTCGCGCTACCGCGCCAGCAATCTGACGGAAGACCACCTTGCCCCAGTTTTCATTTTCCACGGCTACAGTGGTACGTTCGTTCAACGTGGAGCTCTTCGGGTGCCATGCCACTAGGAATTTGCCCGGGTGGTGAATGGCATCGGTCACTTTACCGCCTAATGGGTAGCGGTTTACGTGCACATTGAACGGCGACATGAAAATGGACATTTGAATACACTTGTCCTTTAAGATCTCATCTTCAAAAACTTCCTGAATGGTCACGACCTTTCCGTCCGCAGGGCAAAGCACGCCTTTTGGATTGATGGTGATGGTGCGGGTAGGATTGCGGAAGAATTGCAGTACAATGGCGTATAGCACAACGCTCAAGGCGAGCACGGATAATTCTAACCATACCAATTCTGTAGCCCATTGTACAAGGCTATTGATAATGATTAAAGAAAGAAACACAACGGCTAGAGTGCCTTTACCTTCTCTATGTAGTTTCATATCATATATTGATAAATGAGTATCGCGATGGGTGCCGCGGTTAGGAAGCTATCTAATCTGTCTAACGCCCCACCGTGACCAGGCAAAAATACACCGGAATCCTTCACATCGGCTTCTCGTTTTAAGGAAGAGGCAACCAAATCTCCAAAAGGTGCAGTAATAGAAACAGCCGCTGCGAGGCTTAAGGCGATATCTGCATCTAGTAAATCCCAATAATGATTTACTGCGAAACCGGTAATCATAGTTCCAATTACACCGCCGGCGAATCCTTCTATGGTTTTCTTTGGGCTGAGTTTTGGAGCGAAAGGACGTTTTCCGAAAGAACGTCCCGCTAAATATGCGAAAGTATCCGAGGCCCAGATCATTGTAAAAATGAATAAGATTAATTCTGAAAAATCCCGGGTGGTCTGAATAATCAAGGCCATTGGAAGATATACGTAGGCCAGCGCAAATAAACCGCGGCGCATTTCATGTGCCGGTCGTTCAGTGCGTAATAAGGCTAATACCATCATGATCCCGATGGCTAATGTTGAACTGATAACTTCCTCGGGTCCTCCCCAATTTCCAATCGCGCCTCCAATTAAAAATAACGAGGTAAACGTCAACAATGGCAAACGACTCTGAACATCCAGAATACGGGCGACCTCGTTTAGCAACAAAAGTGTAAAAAATGCCATCAAGTAGGTACCGTATTGAGTAAACCCCAAGATACCGATAAGTACACCTGCATAAATGAATCCAAAAAGTGCGCGTTTCCCCATCAGGCCTCGTCTTCAATAAGGATTAAGAAAACTGTTCGGCCTTTATTAGGATCTGCTGAGGCTAGTTCTACTGCCTGGTCGTGCGGTGCACGAATAACGGCGATGTTGCTGGGTCGTTGTTCTCGATATTTTTGGTTTATGGCGGTCATTCCGTCACGCAGATTGGCTACAATTTGTGAGGTATAGGCTATTAGGATATGATGTTGTGGTAAATCTCCCAATTTTCTACCCCCAGTATGATGAGAATGAATCATAATGCCGCCATTGAAAGCTATAAGTGCCTCACATCCCGTCATAACCACTGGGAATTGACCATCGTTTTCAAAAGTTGCTTCAAGCTTTGTATCATTTGCCCAATCTGCCAACGAGGGGGTAGCAATGAACAAACCCTTCCATTTTTGGGCTTCGGTATAGAGTATTAATTCTTCGATAGCCTCCGTTCTCGAGGGACAATACATGAAGTTACCTCCGCCCTCGGTGAATTGAGATACGAACTTTTCGTCGAGCGGTTGCTCTTCTTTTGGGGCGAACTTTCCACGTTCCTCATCGTGAGACGAAGAAGCACCCAGAAGACTGCTCTTTAGTTTTGAGAAAAATCCTTGTTGACGGGCCATAGCTTAGATATATATCAAAAATAAGGTGTGGATTTCAAATAACCACTTCGTCGTGTGTGAGCTATCAACAAAAAAAACCGCGACCATTAGGTCGCGGTTGCATTCCTTTTAGACGATAGATTATTCCGCTGTTGGCGTATCCTGATTAGGAGGGGGAGGCGTTTGAGTCTCATCCTTATTTGGTTCAGGATCAGTTGAATCAGCTTTGATTTCAGTATCAGTAACCTCTTCTTTGTCCCAAGGTCGAGGTCCAAAAATCTCTTTTACATTTTCTTTGAAGATGACCTCCTTGTCAAGAAGGAGTTGAGCTAATTGGTCCAATTTATCTCGATTTGACTGTAGCAAATCAATAGCACGTTGATATTGTCCTTCGATTATCTTACTGATCTCCTTATCAATCTTCTCAGCCGTCGTTTCTGAATACGGCTTTTGCATGTATTCACTCTGGCCTTGGCTGTCGTAATACGTGATATTACCAAGTTCGTTGTTTAGACCGTAGATGGTTACCATTGCTCGTGCTTGTTTGGTAACTTTTTCCAAATCACTTAAGGCACCAGTAGAAATCTTATCAAATACTACATGCTCTGCGGCACGACCTCCCATGGTTGCCGCCATTTCATCGAGCATTTGTTCGGTGGTAGTAATTTGTCGCTCATCCGGCAAGTACCATGCAGCACCCAAGGATCGACCACGAGGCACAATGGTCACTTTAACCAATGGGGCAGCATGTTCGAGCAACCAGCTCACCGCTGCGTGTCCGGCTTCATGGTAGGCAATGACCTTTTTCTCTTGAGGTGTAATAATTTTGGTTTTCTTTTCCAAGCCCCCGACAATACGGTCTACGGCATCTAGAAAATCTTGTTTACCTACTTGTTTGTTGCCTTTACGAGCTGCTATCAATGCTGCTTCATTACATACATTGGCAATATCTGCACCTGAAAATCCGGGTGTTTGTTTGCTCAACAACTTGACATCAACGGTATCATCAGTTTTGATGCCTTTGAGGTGTACTTTAAAAATATCCTCGCGCTCGTTGAGTTCTGGAAGATCTACATAAATCACTCTATCGAATCTTCCTGCTCGCATAAGTGCACGGTCCAAAATATCCGCTCGGTTAGTTGCAGCCATGACGATAACATGTTCGTTAGTGCCAAAGCCGTCCATCTCTGTTAAGAGCTGGTTTAAGGTATTTTCGCGCTCATCGTTACCGCCAGTGAAGTTGTTTTTGCCGCGGGCACGTCCTATGGCATCAATTTCATCAATAAATATGATACACGGTGATTTTTCTTTGGCCTGCTTGAACAAGTCACGAACACGAGAAGCACCAACACCTACGAACATTTCTACAAAATCAGATCCGCTCAAAGAGAAGAAGGGTACTTTCGCTTCTCCCGCAACCGCTTTTGCAAGTAGGGTTTTACCCGTTCCCGGAGGTCCTGAAAGCATGACCCCTTTAGGAATACGGCCACCTAGTTCAGTGTATTTTTTCGGATTTTTTAAGAAGTCTACAATCTCGAGTACCTCTTCCTTGGCTCCCGTCATCCCGGCCACTTCATTGAATGTGGTTTTCACCTCCGTGTCCTTGTCGTAGACCTTTGCACGAGATTTCCCAATATTAAAAATTTGGCTTCCGCCCCCTCCAGGTCCACCACCTGACATTCTTCTCATGATGAACATCCAAAAGAAGATCATTATGGCGATGGGTAAAATCCAGCCTAAAATATCCGTGAAAAAGCTGTTTCCCGGCGGGTCGTACTTGATACTCAATTCATCAAGATTCTTGTTGTTGGCTATTTCGTTTCGCAACTCTTCCTCAAAGGTTTGAGCTGGATAGATGAATTGATAATGTGGACCGGGATTGATTTTATCGCTAAAATTTGTGTTTCGAACCTCGGAGTACTGGTCTGACTCTCGGAGTGCATTTTCAGTGATAAAAACCTTAATGGTTTGGTTATCATTTGCTATTTGAATACGATCAACATCTCCATCTCTCCAGGCCTGTTTGAACTTCTTAAGATCCCAGTCTTCGGCGCTCGAGCCTTCCGCACCAAAAAAATTAATACCCATGAACACGACAAATATGATTGCGTAAATCCAGTAGAAACTGAACTTGGGTTTTTTAGGATCGGATGAGTTATTGCCTTTTTTGTTGTTGTCGGCAAATTGCTTCTTCAGCTTATCTATTTGTTTTTGGTTCGGATTCTCAGCCATCTAATGAGTTATAAATTGTCTAATACTTCTACCTCTGCATCTCCCCAAAGGCTTTCTAAATCGTAGAATTCGCGGATACCCTTTTGGAAAATATGAACCACAACATTGACGTAATCCATTAAAATCCATTCAGAATTTTCACGGCCTTCTACATGCCATGGTTTATCTCCAACATTTTCACGGACCATTTTGTGCACGCTTTCTTGCAAAGCATTTACTTGTGTATTGGAATTACCTTCTACAATTACAAAGAAATCTGTTACTGCATTTTCAATTTCGCGCAGATCCATGATGGTGATGTTCTGGCCTTTGATCTCTTGAAGGCCATCTACCACGAATTTTTTAAGCAGCTCCGAAGAGGCTTCGGGTTTTTGATGCATGAATGAATGTTCTATTTGTGCTTAAATTACCAAAACATATGCCATCTTCGGCACAAGCAATAAAACAGGCCCAAATGTCGGATATAGAGACTATTTATTGGCTCGAACGCGTCGACAGCACACAGCTGGAATTAAAGCGTAAATTACAAGAAAACCCGGATATGGCGCACCTTTGCGCTGTGGTCGCGGCTTCTCAAGACAAAGGTAGGGGACGTGGAGTGTCAAAGTGGCACGATAGTCCAGGAAATTCGGTGCTTTTGTCTGTTTTCTTACGTTGGCCTCTGGCCGTCAAGGAGAGTTTTGACATCAACAGATGGGTTTGTGGCCGATTATCTTCTGTATTACCCTCTTCGGTCTCATTTAAATGGCCAAATGATTTAATGGTGGGCAATCGAAAATTAGGCGGTATGCTGATTGAAAACCATTGGGGTGCTTCAGGAATTAAAAGTTCTGTGTTGGGATTGGGTATTAACGTCCGTGCATCCACTGCGGACCTGGCCCGTAGTATTTCTATGGAGGCACTTGGCGCGGAATCTGAAGTAATACATTGGGTTCAGGAGATTATGGCGGCCTTACGTTCACAAGCCATAGAGTTTGCTGATATCCCAGCGTTGAGGAAGCGCTATGACCAATTATTGTGGGGCCGTGATCAGTGGAATTACTATATGGTGGAGGGAGTGCAGTTTGAGGCTCGAGTGGCACACATTCAACCCTCAGGCCATTTGGGTTTAGTATTAAGAAACGGTACCGTGGTGCATTATGACCTCGATACCGTTAAGTGGATAAATCCGTATTCCGAGTAATTATTGTCCCCAATTTGAGGGATCTATGCGCCATTCTTTCAGCAAATGCATCTGGTCCGGTAGAATAGAACCTTGTGCTTCGGCTTGTTCCAAAAGGTGGTGGTAATCACTCAAGGTGTTCAAGCGAACCCCCGCTACCTCAAAATTATCGCGAGCAATCTGGAAATCATAGGTGAAGATGGCAAGCATCCCTAAGACTCGGGCACCAGCTTCTTTCAATGCAGTTACGGCTTTAAGTGAAGAACCACCGGTCGATACAAGGTCCTCAATCACTACAACGTTGCTTCCTGGTTCGAAAAACCCTTCGACCTGATTTTGACGACCGTGGCCTTTAGCTTTATCACGTACATAGATGAAGGGAACGCCCATATATTCGGCGACAAGCACACCAATGGCTATAGCCCCAGTGGCTACACCTGCAATGTAATCTGGTTTTCCATAAATCTCCTCAATTTGCTTGGCGAACTCAATTTTCAGGAAGTTGCGGATGGTTGGAAAACTAAGAGTAAGTCGGTTATCACAATAAATAGGACTTTTCCATCCACTTGCCCATGTAAATGGGTTTTCCGGTTGTAATTTGATTGCTTTAATTTGCAATAGGCTCTCAGCTGTTTTGAGTGCCACTTGTTTGTTTTGTATCATGCTGCAAAATTACGTGAAAGTTTTCATTAGAGGCGCCATATTGGTACCTGTTCCGGGCGATGCGGCCCCTGATTTTATCAACACATTACTTACATTAAAGCGTGTAAAGCGATGGCTGAAAGAATGCTATGATGGTTCGGAAACTAGGACCTTCGAAATAGGTCAAGATCATAGATTTTGGACATTCTTCTTGGCCTTACATCGACGTGTAATCGCTGCGGGGGGATGGGTAAAAAACTCAACAGGCGATTTGTTGGTGATCGAACGGAATGGGAAATTAGATATGCCAAAGGGTAAGCTAGAGTCGAAGGAAACCATAGAGGAATGTGCCGTTCGTGAAGTTCAAGAGGAGTGCCGTGTAAAGCGTTGTAAGATTACCGGTCCATTCGTCAGGACTTATCATTGTTATCCTGAAAAAGGTGAATATACCTTAAAAAGCACTTTTTGGTACCCAATGTCGACGGATTATTCTAAGAAGCTCAAGCCTCAACTTGATGAGGGAATAACAGCCGTTTATTGGGCGTCGCCGGCTCTTTTAAAAAAGCGTATGACGGAGTTGCCGACGTACAATAGTCTGACAGAGACCTTTAAAAAATTTATCGAGGAAGCCTAAGGTTGAACCGTGATGGGGACGAATTTTTGGAAATCCCCTCCATGGTTATAAACTTCTCGAACGATGCTCGAACTGATATAGGCGAAGCGTGCACTGGTCAGAAGAAATACAGTCTCTAAATCTGGCACCATTTCTCGGTTTGCTTGGGCAATGGCTTTTTCAAATTCAAAATCCGCAGGATTACGCAGGCCACGCAATAGAAATTGGACTCCTTGCTCCCTAGCAAAATCAACTGTCAAGCCTTCGTAGGTAATGACGCTAATTTTGGGTTCGTGTGCAAAGGTCTGCTCAATCCATTCTACGCGTTGTTCAATTGGGAAGAGGTAGTTTTTTGCACTGTTGGTACCCACGGCAATTTTAATCTCATCGAAGAGTGGGACGGCACGTTCGATAATATCTACATGCCCCAAGGTGATGGGGTCGAAAGATCCGGGGAAGAGAGCAGTTTTAGACATGGTACGAAGTTAGCCAATCTTTTTGGCTTGAGTTCTGGCGATGGATTCCTCGGCCAATTGGGCCAATACCTCGCTTAATTTCCAACCTCGATGTGCTATCTGTTGCGGAATAATGCTCGCTGGGCTGAGGCCAGGTATGCTGTTGATTTCAATCATTACTGGCTGCTGTGCTGCTGTGATGATGAAGTCGATCCGAACGATGCCCTCGAGTTTGAGGTGGTCGTAGACTGCCATTGAAATTTCACTGATTTTTTTTGCTACTTCATTGGAGATTCGGGCAGGAGTGATTTCCTGGCTCTTGCCTTCATATTTGGCTCTATAGTCGAAGAATTTGGCTTCGGTGGGGACGATTTCAGTGATGGCGATGGTCTCTGGTTGCTGGCCATTGTAGCGCAGCACGCCGCAACCCACCTCTGCTCCTATAACCCCTTCTTCTACAAGTACTTCATCATCCTCGGAGAAGGCGTAATTAAAGGCGGCTTCGAGTTCCTCGACGGCTTCTACTCTTGTAACACCAAAGCTAGATCCGGCGCGGTTTGGCTTGACAAATAATGGGAAATTCCAACTATGGAATAGATCGAGCTCTGGCAGTTGTGTAAAGAGCTGACCTTTGGGAACGTCGTAGCCAGCGGTGCGTAAGATTTGGTTGCAGCGGGCTTTGTTGAATGTCAGTGCACTTTGGAATGTGGGACAGGTGCTGTGAGGGATGCCGAATACTTCTAGCATTCCTGAGATATGTCCGTCTTCGCCGGGAGTACCATGAATGACGTTGAAAACGAAGTCTGCGCCGAGGTCGGTGAGCTTAATTATTTGGTCCCCCAACCAAAAGCCGTCTTTTCTCAATACAACAAAATGCACTTTGTAACCGGCCTCAACAAAAGCGGCCTCAGCAGTGCGTCCTGAGGCGATGCTGATTTGATGTTCTGTGGAATATCCACCGGCAAGAACAACAACTGTTTTCATAGGGATTTGTAATAGTGTAAATGTAATGCATTGGAGGCTTCTCTGGTAGGGTCCAAAAAAGTATCTTTACCTCATGAAGCAGTGGATACGATTCTTTTTATCGAAGCTCTTTCTGAAGACCTTAATCTTCAGTGGACTGTTTGTAATATTAGTTGGTGTTTGTGTAATGTATTGGATGAGTAGTACTACACGGCACGGAGAAACTGTACAGGTGCCGGATGTGCGATTAATGTCCTTGAATGAAGCTGCGAATATCATAGACTCTCTCGGTCTTACCTACGAGGTTATTGATAGTACGCACTATGTTCCCGGAGTGCCCGAAGGGGCAGTGGTAGAGCTTTTTCCGGAGGCGTTTGCTCATGTTAAATTGGGAAGGAAATTAATGCTTAGTACGAACCCAAGCCAGTTGCCTAAATATCCCATTCCTAATTTCAAGGATCAATTGGTGAGTTACGTTATAACCAAATTTGAACAGAAAGGCATGCTCATCGACTCCCTAGTCTTGGTTCCGGATTTAAGTCATGATCTGGTTTTAAAAGTTGTAGATGCAAAAGGGAAAATTGTCAAGGAACAAGAACTTTATCCAACGGAATCCCACTTTACGTTATTCATTAGTGGTGGTCAAGGCAATGCTGAGATGTATTTGCCAGATCTGATGGGATTACGCTTAGACCAGGCCAAGCAAGCCTTGATGACCTATAGTTTGAATGTAGGCGCAGTGATCTATACCGACGATATACAAGATTCTACGGAGGTATTCGTTAACCGACAGTACCCTGTATTTGAAGCCGATATGATGGTGCCCGCGGGGAGTTCGGTCGACCTATGGTTGACCTCAGAGGCACCCGCACCCGTCCAAGAACCTTCAGATACCACGAACCTGTAATTCATGAAGTACCTCAAACTATTGCTGTCCCTTTGGGTGATGAGCCCTGCTATTGCCCAAGTGCAGGAAGTAACACTTCCATTGGCCAGTGGCGCTTCCATGGCCGCTGATGGCATTGAGACTACCGACACCATCGTACCTCCCTTTGTCGATGATTTTTCATATGGCAGCGCAGTACCGAATCCAGCCCTTTGGAGTGATGCAACTGTTTGGATTAATGATGCCTTGCCCTTGTATCAGAACTCGGTGGGCGTGGCCACCTTCGACGGTTGCAATGAATTTGGCAAACCCTATGTGCCCGGCAGTACCAATAGCGATACATTGGCCGATGTGCTCACGTCAAACTACCTGAATTTGCAAGGAATGAGTAACGTATGGTTGTCGTTCCAGTACCAACGCGCCGGTTTGGGCGAGGCGCCCAGTCCTACGGATAGCTTGGTGGTTCAATTTTATTCTCCCATCGATGCCCAATGGTCCTATGCTTGGGGAGCTAAGGGAACGGGGAGTGCCGATGCTTTCCGCACGGCGATGATTCCAGTTCAAGGGGCCAATTATCTGCAAAAAGGCTTCCGCTTTCGAATCGCAGCCTATGGCGCACGCGGCGGTGCCTTCGATATTTGGAATGTAGATTACGTACAGCTGGACAAAGACCGCAACGCGGCAGATTCCATCGTTACTGAGCCCGCATTTGCCCGTGCGCACCCACTAATTATCGGTAATAAGAGCTATACTTCATGGCCTTGGTGGTTGGACATGAGCAACTCGCTGGCCAACCGACCTTCCTCTCTGACCTTTACCTACAGACGTATGGGTACTGTACCTTCCGGAGGTTGGAGTTTGAACCTAGGACAATACCGCTGGTTTGAGAACGGTACCTTGGTTCAGCAATTGACTGCGGTTCCCGTGATTACCAATACCCAACACGACCAGGACCAAACCTTCGATGTTGCGGTGCCAGGCGCAGCCTTGGGAACGCTTACCGGCCCCACTGTGGTGGAGACCAAAGTATGGTTTGACGGTTCTGCTGCCGGGCTTCGTTCGAACGATACCGTGCGCGGCAGATTAGAACTGGATAATTACCTCGCCTTAGATGATGGCACGGTGGAACGGGCCTATGGTATTGAGAATGTGATCGGCTCACGCGTAGCACAGAAATTCATCACAGGCGGATTGGGTAATTCAGATTCATTGAAGGGTATAGCGTTCAACTTCATCACCTTTGAGGACGACAATAACGCCTTTAAGATTGCCGTGTGGGCGCCTGCGGACAGCGGCGACGCTCCGGGGCAACTCCTGTATATTTCTGACTCGACCTATGAAGGCTCGAGAGGCTGGAACATCGGTGATGTGGTCCCTTATGCTTTAGATTCTGCCGTGGACATCAGTGCCTACAATGCCGTTTGGATCGGTTATGTGGATATGAGCACGCAGAGTACAGTATATGTAGGCTTAGACCGCCATCGCGCTTTGCCAAATAACATGCCGAGATATTACGGTGATGGATTTAATTGGTACCCCTCACTTGAAACAGGAACACTCATCATGCGGCCGTATTTCCGTTATAATCCGGCAAACATGAAACTGCCTGTTTGTACGGACGGACGCGAGTTTAGATTCTACCCTAACCCGGCCACAACGCAGCTTAATGTTGAATCTTACGGAGAAGGCGATATGATCGTTCGCATTGTAGGAATGGACGGCAGAGTATTGATAGAACAACGCAGCACCCCACGCACCTCTGTGGATATTTCCACCTTAGCGGTTGGGGCGTACGTTATGGAGATTATTCAAGGCGACCAATTCTGGCGCACAAAATGGATGAAGCACTGATGGTAGACCCTGCGGATCAACAAGACGAAGAGGAAAGAGACGACTTGTACGTCCACCACAGCTTCACCGCAGAGAAGGGTCAAAACCCTTTGCGTGTCGATAAGTTTCTTTTCAACTTTTTGGAAGATACCTCGCGCAGTCGCATTCAAAAAGCGGCCGATGCAGGGGCTATTCATGTCAACGGTCAGCCGGTAAAATCCAACTACAAGGTCAAGCCCGGGGATGAAGTAGCCATCGTGATGGCAGAGCCGCCGCGCGAATATGAACTCATTCCGGAAGAAATCCCACTCGATATCTTGCACCGCGACGAGCACGTTATTGTCATCAATAAGCAACCCGGGCTGGTATGTCATCCCGGACATGGAAACTTCTCGGGCACGCTAGTACATGGCCTGGCCTACCTCGCGGAAAATTTGCCGGTAGGCAAGAGCGGTGAGGAGCGTCCCGGTTTGGTACACCGCCTCGACAAGAATACTTCAGGGGTAATGGTAGTGGCTGCTTCGGAGCATGCGATGAGCCATCTAGCCAAGCAGTTCTTCGATCGTACCACGCGCCGCGAGTATGTGGCCATCGTGTGGGGGAATGTCAAAGAAGATGAAGGGACCATAACGGGTCACATCGGCCGTAGCTTACGCGATAGATTACAAATGGCTGTCTTTGAAGATGGCTCTGAAGGCAAGCATGCCGTGACCCATTACAAGGTTTTGCAGCGCTTCGGTTATGTTACAGTGGTGAGTTGCAGATTAGAGACTGGCCGTACGCACCAAATCCGCGTGCACATGAAGTACCTCGGTCACCCGCTCTTCAATGACGAGCGCTACGGCGGCGATAAGATTTTAAAGGGTACTACCTTTACAAAGTACAAGCAGTTCATTGCGAATTGCTTCAAGGCATGTCCCCGACATGCGCTACACGCGAAGAGTTTAGGATTTACTCATCCGGCCACCGGTGAACTCCAATTCTTCGAAAGTGTTATACCTGAAGATATGCGTGAGGTCATCGAGCGATTTGAGAACTACACGCAGTTCAATGGAGATGGCATAAAAAAGGATGAAGAAGAGTAAAATCATAGTGTTGGTATTGCCTTGGTTGCTTGCAGCGAGCTGCGGGGGATCTGAGCCGACATTTGAACCAACCCCCTTAGCCCTTGTTTACCCCGATCACTTCCCAGCCCCACAAATTCCCGCGGATAATCCGATAACGGTTGAGGGTGCGCGCTTAGGGCGTCACTTGTTCTTTGACGAGCGATTGTCCGGGGATAATAGTCAAAGTTGCGCCGGCTGCCATTTACAAGAGAGCAATTTCGCGGAGCCCACCGCCTATAGTACGGGCATCGATGGGATTACG
>Ga0255772_10004533_pt1 | contig 13080 bp, 10 predicted proteins | sample 071ome_34_FD_179970 | JGI IMG/M metagenome (GOLD analysis project Ga0255772, IMG submission 179970) | Coastal salt marsh microbial communities from the Groves Creek Marsh, Skidaway Island, Georgia - 071411BT metaG (version 2) | ecosystem: Environmental > Aquatic > Marine > Intertidal zone >...
ACATCGGTTTTGTATTTCAGGCCTATAACCTCATCCCGGTACTCAGCGCACAAGAGAATGTAAGCTTCATCATGCTTTTGCAAGACCGCCCAAAAGAGGAGCGTGAAGCCCGTGCCAAGCAATTGCTTGAGGCGGTAGGCTTGAAGGGAAAGGAAAGTCAACGCCCTGGCCAGCTCTCTGGAGGACAACAACAGCGTGTGGCCGTAGCCCGAGCGCTCGCCTCCAAGCCCCAATTCGTATTGGCAGACGAACCCACCGCGAACTTGGATTCCACCAGCACAGCTAACCTCCTAGATATCATGGAGAAGCTCAACAAAGAGGAGGGCATGACCTTTGTTTTTGCCACACACGACGACCGCGTGATCAAAAAAGCCCGTCGCATCATCAGCATTGAAGACGGAAAAGTCTTGAGCGACGAATAAAGTCCCTTATTTTAGGGGAATGGATCCCAATTTTAAAGCTTACGAACCTTGGCCATCGAACGACGAGGAGGCTAAAACCTTGTTCGAAAATGTGGAGCGCGCCTTATCGACACGGCGGTCGCTGCGGGAGTTTAGTGATGCCCCCGTGCCGCGCCAAACCATCGAGCGTTTGATCGCTCTGGCCGCTTCTGCACCCTCAGGTGCCAACAAGCAGCCTTGGCATTTCGTCGCGGTCCAGGACCCCGAAATCAAGCGCCAGATTCGTGCCGCCGCAGAGGAGGAGGAAAAAGCCTTCTATGGCGGTCGGGCAAGCGAGCAGTGGCTGGATGATTTAAAACCATTTGGTACGGATTGGGAGAAGCCTTTTCTAGAAACGGCGCCCTGGTTGATAGTTGTTTTTCGTAAGAACTATGATGTTGATGTACAGGGGCAAAAGGCCAAGAACTATTACGTGCAGGAGAGCGTCGGGATTGCCTGTGGATTCTTGATTGCAGCCATCCACGCAGCAGGGCTATCGACATTGACGCATACGCCCTCACCCATGGACTTTTTGGGTAAGATTTTAGGACGACCGGCCAACGAACGCGCCTTTTTGTTGATGCCCGTGGGCTATGCAGCCGATGAAGCACAAGTCCCTGACATTTCCAAGAAGGACCTTGGGGAGATCAGCGATTTTATCTGACCTTTGTAGCGCTAAAGTTTCCGAAGATGTTTGAAGGTATCTCCGTACAGTTTGTGGTTGATGTAGATGAGGTCCGCGAAGAATTGGCAGCGGCTGATTTAAAGTGGCCCATCGTGAAAATCCTTGATAGCGAAGAAGAGGAAGAAGATCGCGATGCAGAAGACCTAACGGTTTCTGGAGAAGGCGTCGCCATCTACATTGATAGCATTGAGGTGATCTTGAAGGAGCGTATTGAAAAGGCCAAGGAGATTGTAACTACTGTGGCACGAATGATTCAATACTTCAACGACCGCGACGAAACGGCGGTCTTGTTCTTCCACCACAGCTGGGAAACTTACTTATCTGAAGAGAAGTAATCCGCGAGCGCCTTTGCCTTGGCGTGACCCACGATTTCTTTGAGTTGCTCGAAGCTGGCGGCTTTGATGCGTTTGACGCTCTTGAATTGGCGCAATAATTCCTTGATGGTTTCAGGTCCAATTCCCTTCACACCCTCCAGTTCACTTTTAAAAGTACCCTTGCTGCGTCTATTTCTGTGGTGGCTCAAACTAAAGCGGTGGGCTTCGTCGCGAGCTTGCTGAATAATCTTGAGTGTTTCAGATCGCTTGTCCAAATGCAGTGGATACGGGTCGCCGGGGAAGTACAGCTCTTCCAAACGTTTGGCGATACCTATGATGGTGATCTTGCCGCGCAACCCTAACCTCTCCAGGGCCTTGAGTGCAGCGCTTAATTGCCCCTTACCTCCGTCAATAATAATGAGCTGTGGCAGGGGCTCTCCTTCTTCCACCAGACGTTTGTAGCGTCGGTGTACGACCTCCTCCATCGAGGCAAAATCATCCGGCCCTTCGACCGTTTTGATGTTGAATTTGCGGTAGTCGTTTTTGGAGGGCTTTCCGTTTTTAAAGACCACACAGGCGCTTGCCGGGTTGGTTCCCTGAATGTTGGAGTTGTCGAAACATTCCAGATGTCGTGGCTCCACCGGCATGCGCAAGTCCGTCTTCATTTGGGTCATGATGCGCTTCACGTGACGGTCTGGATCGACGATTTGAATGTTCTTGAGCTTTTCTTGTCGGTAGTACAGGGCGTTTTTGATGCTGAGGTCGATGAGTTTTCGCTTCTCCCCTTTTTGCGGGACGTGAAAGGTGGAGCCTTCGATCTCGAGCTCCACAGGGTGGGAGGTGAAAATGGTGCGCGCCGTAGAGCCGAAGAGATCACGAATCTCCGGGATGGCCAGGTGCAAGAAGGCTGCCGGCTCTTCGTCCAATTTCTTTTTAATCTCCACCGTATAACTTTGTACAATAGCGCCCTCGATGACTTGGAGGTAATTCACATAGCCGAACTCGGCATCCATGCTCACGCTGAAGACGTCGATATTGGTTAGGGTGAAACTGACGACGGTACTTTTCGCAGCATACTTTTCTAATGCTTCAAGTTTCTCCTTACACCGCTGTGCCTGCTCAAATTCCATGGCCTCAGCGTGCGCCATCATGCGCTGTTTGAGGTGTTGCTTTACTGAACCAAGCTGGCCCTTGATGATCTTTCTCGCCGCCTCTACATCCGCCATATAATCTTCTTCGCTTTGCAAATTCTCACAAGGTCCCTTGCAGTTTCCAATATGGTATTCCAGGCAGGTTTTGAACTTGCCGGCTTCAATATTTTCTGCACTGAGGTTGTACTTGCAGGTCCGTGTAGGGTACATCTGACGAATGAGTTCCAGTACTGCCTTCATGGACTTGACCGACGGATAGGGTCCATAGTATTCACTGCCGTCGCGGGTGACGTTCCTTAAGCCGTAGATACGTGGGAATCGTTCCTTCCGGATGGTGATGTACGGATAGCTCTTATCGTCTTTGAGGTTGATGTTGTAGCGCGGTTGGTGCTCTTTGATCAAGTTGTTCTCAAGCAACAAGGCATCCCCTTCCGAATCCGTAATGATGGTACGAATATCTGCGACTTTACGCACCATGGTGGCGATGCGTGCGCTGTGGTCATTCTTTGTGAAATACGAGCTCACGCGCTTGCGCAAATCCTTGGCTTTGCCGATGTATAGAATCTTTCCGTCCTTATCGATATGCTGGTACACTCCCGGTTTATTCGGGAGTGTTTTGAGCAGGTTGCTGATATGTTGGGAAGCCGCCATGGTTCAAAGATAAAAAAGGCCCGGCTCCCTTTGGGGCCAGGCCATATGTTCTCGTGTTAAGAGAGTGGGGACATGTTTGAGATGCTATCGAGCATCCATGATGGTGACGGTTCCATTGACAACATATTCATAGTTGTCGGAAGCGTTCAAGAGCTCGAGCGTGTAGAAGTACACACCATCAGCGAGCTTAACGCCGTTCATGTTGGTTCCGCGCCATGGGTTAGAGTTGTCGTAGAGGTAGTCCGATTGCCATACGCGATCGCCCCAACGGTTGTACACTGACAACTGGCTCAAATCTTCGTAATCGTCTACGTTCTGGATGATGAATCCGTCATTCACACCGTCACCGTTTGGCGTAATGAAGTTCGGTACAACAACCGTATCTGGGAACGGAGGCGTAGTGATGATGATAGGCAAACAGTTAGAGTATGCGGTGTATTGCGTGTCCATTGGGTTGGTCGTACGAATACAAACGCGGTATTCACCTGGGGCCAATTCTAGGAACATCTGGTACGTCGTATCAGGAGCCAAGACTGGGTTTTGTGGTGAACCCACGTGGTCGTGAATCCATTCGCCCATCCAGGTACCGCCAATCTTCTCTTGTAAGAATACCGTATAGCTATCTACGGCCCATCCGTTGTAGGTGTTCCATTGTAGGTTTACTGCCATAGTATCAGGATCTACAATAGGTACCTGTCCATTATCACGTTCCAACAAAATGCTGTGAATGTCATTCGTAGCACCCTGCATATCGTCGTTGAGTTTCATGTCAACACGATAGTCGTAGCTGTCTTGATCTACTTTGATGAAACCGATCTGGCCATCTTTGAAGTTGTACTTGTACTGATCGAAGACCGTACCTACTTTAACGTAGTTGGTAGCACCTGGATCCTTGCGGAAGATTTGCCACTCTTGGAAGAGGTAGTCAGGGTAAGAAGAAGTATCGGCACTCCATTCAATGACTGGGTTTTGATCGTCCTCAATGGTTACATTTTCCATCTCGTAAATGGCGTTGAAACACCCTGTTACATTCAACTGGATGGTATCAAACTCGTTCATAGGGAAACCACACTTGTTCAACAAGGTGTTACCGTCGTTACCTACTTTAGAGTACAAGAAGTACTTGCCGTTTTTAGAAAGAGGCTTGTATAATTTGATGGTCATCTGAGTAGCCTCGTAGTTCGCATCACAGTTTGCGGTGAACGACTCAATGGCCAATGGCTGACCGTCGGGCTTAGTCAAACGGAAGTCGGTGCCGTCTGGAGAGATCGACGAACAGTCTAGCTTTACTTTAAACTTCAAGGTTACAGTAGAATCCAAACAGTTATAATCTACAGTTGGGAGACCGTTATCAGGATCTTGGTAGATACCAGGTGCCTGGTAGTCCAACTGAACACCCGCTTGTGCCTGCGGGGTACAAGCTGATGCGATGGCAATCTGCATATCACGGTTTACCTCACCAATCTTACGCCAAACATATAGAGTCGAATCGTAGCGGTACTCATCGACGGTAACGGCCATTACATCAATCTCTACTGAGGCAGGCTTGAAGGTGATCAAACCAGTGGTAGGATTCATAGTTAATGATTGCGCAGGAGAAGTAGTAATAGGCTGATCGTATGTCCAACCTGTTGCGTAGGTAATGTTTGAAGGCGTACAAGAGCTACCATCTTTTACGTGAGAAATACGGTAGAACAGTGAATCACCATCTGGCTCAACAGTACTTTGCTTCCAGTTGAAGGTACGACCCACACAGAATGCACGTACAGGCTCAGAAACGAATTCTGGAGAAGTGTTTTGACCGATCTGGTTATTCAATTTTGCTTCAATGTAGAACCCTTGGCTGGAAGGATTCAAGATGTTATCCACCGATGGGTTACGACAACAAGTACTGAAGGCAAAGGTCCAGTCTGGCGCATTCCCTGGAAGGGTGATTTCCCCTTCGTAGGTCACCACGTTGATGGTTACCCCGGCGTTAGTGCTGCTCACACAATCAAAGAGCGTTGGAGCAACAACCCCTTGACCGCTGGTCCCTGGAGTAATTTCAGAAAGTGTCGCGCTTACGGTTGAATAGTTGGCTGAACACGCATATACAGTAGCGCTCGTGGGTAGCGTAATACCGGTAACATCACGGTACAAACGCATGATGAGCTTGTACTTGTGCGTACCCCCTGTTGAGCTGATGTATTCGTATTGAATATCACCCCCTGCATTGTGAGAAGCCTTCGCTGTGCCGGTAAAAGCGAGAATGGCAACAGCGGTAAAAATGGTTTTGAAAAAGTTCTTCATTTCCTTGATCTTGTAATAATCCACTATAGGAATCGTAAATATCCCTAATTATTGTGTCTTGAGCAAGTAGAATGAGTAAACGATTTGATTCACTTAGAGAGGAGCAGAAACATAGGGACAAAGCCCAGTAGTGCACCGCTTAATAGCTCTTTCAGAGTGTGCCTTTTAAGTTCTAATCGGGCCCAAGAAAGACCACCGAGAACCATTGCACCGAGAACCAAATACTGGATTTCTCCACCACCATAACGTTGATGCAAACAGATGTAGAGAGCATAAAATGCAGAGACTCCAGCCGCATGTGCGCTGCTTTTGAAAAAGGGTAATAGAATGGTACTAAGAACTACGACCATTCCACTTAGGTAAACGGATAAGGTGATTTCGACGGGAACTCCGGCGCGTTCGAGGTGGTTGCCTGTCGCGATCATGGATGCTGCTCCTATTAAGTAGGGATAAATTCGTTCTTCCCTCTTGATTAAATGAACACTTGAAATAACACCTGAAATACGAAGTATCAAGATTCCTACAAGGGGACCCACATAAGTTCCAAGAAACACGACACTAGTTATCCTGATCACAAAATCCCAAGTAAATACCTCGGGTAAAGTGCTGATAATAAAAATTGTGCCTGCCGTAGGCATGATCCCGGGGTGTAGGGTGTAACTGAGGAATTGGGCGATGTAGTACCTGAGGCGTTCCATTAGAGCTGTTTGCGCATTCGGGCGACTGGAATGTCCAATTGCTCTCTGTATTTCGCCACCGTACGGCGCGCGATAGGGTAGCCTTTTTCCTTGAGAATGGCCGCCAGTGCATCGTCGGTTAATGGTTTGCGTTTGTTTTCTTCGGCCACTGTATCCTCGAGAATCTTCTTGATTTCACGCGTACTTACCTCTTCGCCGTCGGCATTGGTCATGGACTCCGAGAAGAATTCCTTGATCAAAAAAGTACCGTACGGGGTTTGGATGTATTTGTTCGAAGCCACACGAGAAACGGTAGATATATCCATCTCAATTTCCTCGGCGATGTCCTTCAATATCATCGGACGAAGTTTGGTTTCGTCCCCAGTGAGGAAGTATTCTTTTTGGTATTCTAAAATGGCCTGCATGGTCAACATGAGGGTTTGCTGGCGTTGCACGATGGCGTCGATGAACCATTTGGCACTGTCCAGCTTTTGCTTGACAAAGAGCGCGGCTTCTTTCTCGGCTTTGTTCTTTTGTTTACTCGCTTTGTAGTGCTCGAGCATATCGCGGTATTGGCGACTGAGACTGAGCTCTGGGGCATTTTTGCCGTTGAGTGAAAGCTCTAGTTCGCCTTCAACGATTTGCAAGTTGTAATCCGGAATAATGTTTTCGGTCGGTCGGCTGAGGTTTGAGGAACCGCCGGGTTTAGGGTTTAATCGGCCAATTTCCTCAATGGCCCCTTTCAGCATATCCTCATCTACTCCCAACCTGTCCATGAGCTTCTGGTAGTGGCGCTTGACGAAGGCATCGAAGTAACTATCAAGAATAGTAAGGGCCAATTCTACTTTCGTAGACCCGTTCTTGCGTTCGAGTTGGAGGATCAAACATTCGCGCAAATCACGCCCTCCCACCCCCGGTGGATCGAGCTCTTGAATAATGCCCAACATCTTTTCCAGGTGAGCGACTTCGGTGAACACGCCTTGCGAGAAGGCCAGGTCGTCCACGATATCTTCAAGGGAACGGCGCAGAATACCGTCGTCGTCAATGGCGCCTACCAAATACACGGCCAAGGCGAGGTCCTCGTCTTTAAGATCGCGCAGATGGACCTGTGATACGAGGCTCTCATGAAAACTCTCGTTGACCACAACGGGGGCTTCGTATAGCTCATCGTCGGAGCTGTAGTTGTTGCTCTTGGTCCGGTAATCTGGGGTATCCTCGTCGCCGAGGTAATCGTCCCAGTTAACCTCTTCTAAACTATCTCTGACTTCGCGCTCGTCGGTATCTGTGGTAACGTCGCTATCAAAGGTGTCTTCGGATTTGTCCCGGCCTTCTAGTAGGGCGGGATTTTCTTCGATTTCTTGTTTGATGCGCGCCTCCAAACTTTGCGTAGGCAGCTGCACGAGCTTCATGAGCTGAATCTGTTGTGGACTCAGCTTTTGTTGAAGTTTCTGTGCGAGGGTCTGCTTTAGCATAGGTTGGGGAGATGGGGATTAGAAGTTTGCGCTTCCCGGAGTACGTGGGAATGGGATGACATCGCGGATGTTGCCCATGCCGGTACAGAATTGGACCAAACGCTCAAAACCTAGTCCGAAACCACTGTGTACACAGGTTCCGAACTTTCGAGTTTCGAGGTACCACCATAATTCTTCCTCAGGAATTCCTACGGCAGCGACTTTTTCCCTCAATACATCATGACGCTCTTCGCGTTGTGATCCACCGACGATCTCTCCGATGCCTGGGAACAAAATGTCCATGGCGCGCACGGTCTTGCCGTCGTCGTTCAAACGCATGTAAAAGGCCTTGATGGAGGCGGGGTAGTCGAAGAGGACTACCGGAGCTTTGAAGTGCTTCTCAACGAGATAGCGCTCATGCTCACTTTGTAAATCTGCGCCCCATTCATTGATGATGTATTTGAATTTCTTCTTCTGATTTGGCTTGCTACGCTTCAATATTTCGATCGCATCCGTGTAGCTCAATCGAACGAAATCATTACTAATCACGAACTCTAGTTTCTCAATCAATCCTTGCTCTGAGCGCTCGTTTTGTGGCTTACCTTTTTGCTCGTCGGCAAATCGTTGGTCAAGGAATTGTAGGTCTTCGCGACAGTTGTCGAGCAAGTATTGAATACAGTATTTGAGGAAGTCTTCCGCCAAATCCATGTTCATTTCAAGGTCGTAAAAGGCCATCTCCGGTTCTATCATCCAAAACTCGGCAAGGTGGCGGGTAGTGTTGGAGTTTTCTGCGCGGAATGTAGGTCCGAAGGTGTAGATCTTTCCAAGACCCATGGCGCCAAGTTCACCTTCCAGCTGTCCACTCACGGTGAGGTGGGTTTCTTTGCCGAAGAAATCTTCTGCCACATCACCGCCAGAAGCAGGCAGGGTGCTCACGCGGAACATTTCGCCCGCACCCTCGGCATCAGAACCGGTGATGATGGGGCTGTGCCAGTTAAAAAAGCCTTCCTTATTGAAGTAGTTGTGCACGGCGAAGCTCAACGCATGGCGCAAACGGAATACCGCACCGAAAGTGTTGGTGCGTGGACGAAGGTGCGCGATTTCGCGCAAGAACTCCAAGCTGTGTTTCTTCGGCTGCAGCGGATAGTCTTCTACAGGAGCGTCGCCCAATACCTCAAAGCTATCTGCGATAATTTCCACGGTTTGGCCATGGCCTTTGCTCTCGACGAGTGAACCGGTCACTGCCAAACAAGAACCTGTAGTGATACGCTTCAGCTCATGTTCATCCGCATTTTCAAAATCTACGACACACTGCAACGTGGCCAAGCAAGAGCCGTCGTTGAGGGCAACAAATCTGTTGCTACGGAAGGAACGAACCCATCCTTTTACCGTTACTTTTTCGCCAATTGCTGGCTGGTGTAGGAGTTGTTTGATGCTCATGTATAGAAGTCTTTCCCACAAAGATGGCATTATACTATGAAAATAGGCCCCTTTACAATCAAAAAAAAGTGTGAAAATGAGGTTTTGGCACAAAAGTTGCTCGAAGGCGGAAACAAAAGAAACGTTTTTTGGTTATATTGTTTCCAAGCAGTACCCCAACCCCTATGGATCCTGAAAAAGTAAAAATCTTTTTTGCTAGCCTTGAACTGTTTAAAGAGTTCGGAGTGAAATCCGTGACTATGGACCAAATCAGTCAGCATTGTGGCATCTCGAAGAAAACTTTGTACAAGCACGTTGACAACAAATTGGACCTTCTTCATCAAGCTTTTGAACTCGCTGCTGGATCCATGGCTGAAGAGCTCCAATCAAATCTCGCCCAGGTCAATGGCAATGCAATCGATCAGCTTTTCGCGCTCGAACAATTCGCAGAGAAAAACCTTCGCGGTGCGGAGGACAGACTCCTTGCCCAGCTCGACCTATATTATCCTGAAGTTGCGCACAAAGTAAACGATCAACGTCAGACCATCGTCAGTGCCATTACAAGAAAGAATTTGGAGCAAGGCATGCGCGAGGGATTGTACCGAGAAGATATCAATATCGACTTTATTACTATCCTGTATTACGGGCACATCTTGGCAGTACACGAAACGGTGGTGGGGAAGGATACCCTAAACTTAGACGAATTAAGAAAAGCATCGTTGCGCTACCATATCCGTGGCATTGCATCGCTGCAAGGATTAGAATACCTCAATCAAAGAATACATTCAAACAACTAGATGAAACATCCACTTCTAACTCTTTCGCTGCTGCTCACTACGGTGGGATATTCGCAGCAAAAATTCACCCTGCAGGAGGCCCAGCAATATGCGCTGGACCACGCCTATGGGATGGAAATCGCAGAGCTTGAGATTGAGCGTGCGAAACAGATTTACAGACAAAATTTAGCCTACGGATTGCCACAAGCATCGGCTTCAGGCCAGTATGTATACAATGTGGAACTCGGCGCATTAGTGACGGATTTCAATGGCGACGGCACCCTAGACGAGCTCGTGTTTGGGACGGATTATCAAGCCCAAGGCGGATTAGTCGTGAACCAACTCATCTTCGACGGCTCGTATGTCGTGGGGTTGATGGCAGCCAAGGTGTTGAAGGATGGTGCGGCTATAGGCGCTGAAAAAACCCGTTCAGAGATGTACCGCGACGTGGCGAAGGCCTACCACTTGGCATTGCTAAGCGCAGAAAGCGTAGAAATCCTAAAGTCGAACGAAGGTTATTTAGCGAATCTCGCTGAAGAGATGCAAAAGATGAACACAGCCGGTTTGGTGAGCAAGGCGGATGCGGATCAGATGATGTTGAATTACAGTAACATTAAGAATGCCGTGCGTTACAGCGAAGGCCAAGCGAAGGTGGCTAAGATGTTGTTGAAGCTTCAGATGGGCTTCCCGGTGGAAACGCCAATGCAATTAGCCGACGATTTGGAAGGCTTGGTGGTGAACGCATCTGCTGCTGCGCATCTAGCGGGGGTGAGTTTCGACCCAACCAAGACGGTGGATTATCGCAGCATGGCAAATCAAGTAGAGGGTGCGAAGTTGCAACTGCTCAATAAGAAACTAGGCTTCTTGCCGACCCTAGGGGTGAGCTACCAGAACAACATACAGTATATGAGCAGTGAGGCTAATATTTTTAGTGATGCAGCCGTGGATATCCCAAGCAGTTTAGTGGCCGGTAGCATTAGTGTGCCCTTGTTCACATCTGGAAACGGACGAGCTCAAGTGCAGGAAGCAAAGATTCAGCAACACCAGGCGGAGATTGGATTGGCCCAAATGGAGCAAGCGTTGATTATGCAGCACGCCTCCACGGTGAATGAATATTACCGCGCCATTGCAGATTATTTATCGCAGAAAGAGAATGCAGAATTGGCCCAAACTATTCGCAATCAACGTAGAAGAGAATATGAAGAGGGTGTAGGCTCCTCAACGGCACTGACGCAAAGTGAAACGCAGTACCAGCAAGCACTACAATCGATGTTCTTGGCCGCACAAACCGTCTTGGACCAACAAGCAGAACTAGAATACTTAATGACCCAACAACCTTCAAAATGAAAAAAGTACTCCTCATCGCCCCTCTAGCCTTTATGGCGGCCTGTTCACAGCCCGCGGTAGAAGGTGATTTACAAACCTTAACTGCCCAGCGCGATAGCATCAAAACTGTGGTGGACGGATTGAACGCACAGATCACAGATTTGGACGCGGCCATCGCGGCATTGGACACAACGGCTTCGTACGATGCCGTTACCGCATTTGAGGTGAATCCAGATTTGTTCTACCACTACTTCGAAGTATTCGGAACGGTTGAAGCAGATAAGAGCATCAACTTGTTCCCATTGAACAGTGGAAAGGTAGAGCGCATCCACGTGAAAGCAGGTCAGAAGGTGAGCCAGGGCCAATTATTGGTGTCCCTCGATACAGATTTGATGGAGAGCTCTTTGAAAGAATTGGAAACGGCTTTAGAATTAGCTGAGAAGGTTTTTAAGAAACAGGAACGTCTATGGATTGACGAGCAAATAGGCTCTGAAATTCAGTACCTCCAAGCCAAGAACAACTACGACGCATTGGTACAGAAGCTTGAAACATTGAAGGAGCAAATGGCCATGAGCGAAGTGCGTGCGCCGTTCGCCGGAACCATCGACGAAGTGTTCGCGAAAGTGGGAGAATTAGCTGCGCCGCAGCTACCGGCTGTGCGCTTGGTCAATACTTCGGGTGTCTATGTGAAGGCAGATGTGCCGGAAACGTATGCAAACCGTGTGAAGGTGGGAACGGCTGCGAATGTAGCCTTTACCAGCATGGATTTTGAAGTGGCTGCTGAGGTTTTACAAGTGGGCCAATTCATTCAAGAAGGCAACCGAACTTTCTCGATTAACGTGAGCTTGCCAGCGGATCCAGGCACGGTGAAGCCGAACCAAATGGTGCATGTGGCTTTGCAAGATTACTGGAACGATGCAGCCATGGCAGTACCGTCGAGCTTGATTCAGCAGGATGTGGAAGGCAATGATTTTGTATTCGTGTTGGAGAACAAAGGAACATACAGCGAAGTGGCCAAGGTGATGGTCGAGACTGGTTTGTCTTACGAAGGTCGCACAGAGATTAAATCAGGTATTGAAGCGGGTGCGCAGTTGGTGGACAAAGGTTCACGCAGCGTTCGCACGGGACAACGTGTACACGTAAAATAATTGGACCCAGAGCAACATGGAAGAAAACAAAAAACTCTTTAAAAGCTTCGGGCCATCGACCTTCTCGGTGAACAACGTTATGACGGTCTATGTATTGACTGCCATCGTATTCATCGCGGGTTTGATGTCGTACCTCAGCATGCCTTCAGAGGCCTTTCCTGAGATTGTTACGCCCGAAATTTATGTAGGTACGCCCTACCCTGGAAACTCTCCAGCCGATATTGAAAAACTCATTTCTCGTCCTCTAGAAAAGGAGATCAACGGGATTACAGGGGTGGACGAAATCAACTCGACTTCGGTAGAGGGCTATTCGACCATCCAAGTGAAGTTTGACTTTGATGTAACGCCGGACGACGCCTTGCGTAAGGTGAAAGACAAGGTGGATGCAGCGATGGGTAAACCGGATTTCCCTACGGACTTGCCGGCGGATCCAAACGTCTTTGCGTTGAACATTTCAGAGTTGATGCCGATGGCGAACATCAACCTTTCAGGGGAGTTCTCATTGGACCAATTAAAAGATTACGCCGAATACCTCGAGGATGCCATTGAGAACCTCAACGAGATTTCGAAGGTGGACATCCGCGGGATCGACGATAAGGAAGTGCGCATCATGATTGACAACAAGAAATTGGAAAGCATGAAGCTCGGTTTCCGCGACATCGCCGGTGCCATTCAAAACGAAAACATGACCATCTCAGGGGGGAACCTCCTCGTAGATGGCTACCGTCGCAACGTTCGCGTGGTGGGAGAGAT
>Ga0255772_10004536_pt1 | contig 13071 bp, 24 predicted proteins | sample 071ome_34_FD_179970 | JGI IMG/M metagenome (GOLD analysis project Ga0255772, IMG submission 179970) | Coastal salt marsh microbial communities from the Groves Creek Marsh, Skidaway Island, Georgia - 071411BT metaG (version 2) | ecosystem: Environmental > Aquatic > Marine > Intertidal zone >...
CAACTGGTTACTATATTTTCCCAACTATTTGGACCACCCCGTTTCTTTGGTATAATATGGTCGCGGGTTAATTCTTCTTTTGATTTAAGTTCATTAGCACCACGACCACAATATTGACATTGGTGGTCATCTCTAATAAAAATATTTCTTTTATTTAGGAGTGCTCTCTTTGTGTGCATTTTTCTTACTTTGATATATTTTTTGAGAGCGATAGTGGACGGGAGTTTAACCTCAACCGAAGGTGACCTTACTTTTTGGTCATAACTTTGTAGAACCGTAGCTTTATTTTGTAAACATAGTATCAATGCTCGCCGGACGGGAACTATTGATAGTGGTTCAAATGTTGAGTTTAAAACTACACAACTTGCATTATACATTATTTCTGAGTTTCTGTGATTAATTTATTGATATGAATTTCTTTGATTAAAGTATCACATTCTTGTGCTAATTCATATAGTTCTGCTTCTACAAATCGTTCTTGTAGTTCTTGTAGGGTTTCAATAAATTCTTTTGATTCAACCCCACCTACAATTGGAGTTCCTTTGATGCGGTAAAATCTAGCTCTATTTTCTTTTTTTCTTACCGCTTGTCTTATTTTTCTTAGATAATACTGATTTACTATTTTTGGTTCTGCGTCCTGAAACAGATTTAGTTTTCTTACTAGGTTGTTTGGTATTTCCAGCATCTTCTTCTCCAGTTATTTCCTCTCCAAAACTAAAAACCTTCCCGTCTGGTGCTTTATACTTCTTTTTTAGGTTCCAACCTTTAGCGTAATGTACTCTTTCTTTTTCTAACTGACATTCCTCCCAATAAATCATTCTTCCAAAACAATCACCACATATTAATTCTTCTACATCAGAGTTGCTCATTACACTTGCAATCTTACACATAGAACACCAAATTTCTTCTTTGGTATGAACTTTATACTTTTTTCCTCGTTTTTTTCGCATATAACTCAATCTGATATTTTTGTCTGATTAGACGACTGTTGTATTGCTTATTTAATTTTTTAGCAAGAGAAGAACCAAACGATTCTTCTTCTTTGTCCCAACGATTCTCAAATTGTCTAATCTTTTTCTTACAATATATAAAATCTTGCATTGTGTAAGATTCTTGTATCAAGAACTCAATCGCAGTAGACTCTCTAAGTATGTCATCTACTTGTGATGTTTTTTTATATGACCTGAATAGATTTTTGATGAACTTAATCATTTTTAATCTCCTATGATAAGCCACCATAACGATTAGATTGTAACTATAAGTATCAGTATGAGACTTCTTCTGGAGTAATTTCTCGTAGTTTACTGGTGGTTGTATACAAAGCATTAAATGTATCAAACCCCTTAGTAAAATACACTTTTTGATTTATTGTGACCGACAGTTTTTCCATATTTTCTTTGGCTTCTTCGTCTAATTCCATATCACCAAACCAAATCTTACCAAACTCTCTGGTCATAATAGAAACATTTCTATGTGCATTTCTATTGTCTTGTTCATAAAGATTGTTTTGACCAAAAAGCTTAGCTGCTAAATCTACTGCTGGTTGGATATCTTCGTCTGTCCAAAACATAACTAATCCTCCTTAAATAATCCTTCACGACCCGGCAAAAATAATGTTAGTGGGTCATCTACTTTATTTAAATAAATTAGGTAACAATCATTACAGAAATTATGTGTCTCTTTTAATTCTGTTCTGCGTTTACCATGCTTTCCACACCCTTCACATACCATAGCGGACATTCGTTCTACTTTCCAAAGTATTCCTTCTGCCGCTGATAATACTAACTCGTCTTCACAACGAGCATACATATGTAACATTCCATAACATCTTCTAGCGCTACATATTTCTACATCGGGGAGTAACGATATCATATAAAATGCTTTATCTAGTAAGTCTCCCCAACCATCACCAAAGTATTCCTTCATTTGTTCTTTGGTAAAGGTCTTGTCATACCAACATTTATATCTGTTAGAATGCCTCTTCGCCATCGTCTTCTTGGTCTTCCTCATCGGGGTCAATACCCATAAACAAATCTCTGAGGTCGTCTAGGTCACTTTCTGTAAGCGGTGTATCATGTTCTTTGTTAATTTTTTCTACAATTTCTTCTGGCGAAAATCCGCCGAAAATACGACCACCACCACGAACCATTTTAAATGAATTCTCAAAAAGAGCTTGAGTTAGCTCTTGTGTGGAGTCAGACATATTTTCTAGAACCACAGACAAATCCAATACATACTTAGAAAGATTTGTATAATGAGCCATCTGTTCCCGTTGCATAGCGTGTAGTTCTGTTATTCTATGCATTAACATTTGGCTATTTTGGTGTAGACCAATTACAGCAAAGAATGTAACAAACAACATCATAATTGCTATAGTGCAAACAACCGTCAAGGCAATAGTCATAATCCTCTCTTGTTAAAGTTACCTACTAATATAATAACTTTGTTAAGGATTGTCAAGTCTCTCATTTCTATAGAACAACTCAAGATTTAACTTGGTTAGTTGAGCACTCTGGGTATTATTGATTTCTATTTGTTTGTGATATTTCTGTCTATACTCTTCTAGTTCGTTATAAACAGATTTAAAATCTTCACGCATTTCTTCGTTTTGTTTTCTGAGTTCTTCTACATTTTTTTCCATTTGTAGAAATGCTTTTTCTATTAATTGAGAACTTTGACGGTCAGATGAACGACGATTCTTTTTCTCTTTCTTTTCAGTGAAAACCGAAGTTATAGCCGCAATAACTGTAAATATTACAGCAACCATTCCTTTTTCGTTTAAAAGTTCTGGTAAGAGTTCCATGTTTCCTTTTGGTTTAAGAAGTTTAAACTACCTTTCTTATAACCATTTAACCGTATATAGATAACGATATTGCTTTTATAACATGGAATGTAGAGCCAGATACGGCGGTGATTACTGAGTTGTGTAAGATATCTGGACTTACAAGAGTCATACCAATAAACAACCCAAACATAAATGGAAGTGTATTGGTGGGTTTAAGTAATACTTGTTTTAATTTTGACACAGCGAAACTCCATTAAACGTATGGTTCAACCTCGTCTTCTAATATCTCTATACTAAAGATACCATCCTCACGGACCAACTCAGTTGTATCAATTGCTTGTTCAACATACGTAACGGCGTCGGACTCGTCTTCTCCGTAAGCCACAACAAATATAGGAACTATAAATTTTTCTAATTCATTAGACATAATCGTCTTCCTTTTAAAATTTTATATAAGTAGTATCAATTCCACTCATGAATATCAAACGGGTCAGATTCGTCTACAGATTCCATAGTTTCTAGCAACTCTGGAATTAATATCTTACGAGAGTAGTTTGCTAATTTATAGTAGGTTCGGTCTGTGTTATCAAACGGATTATCTAGACCATTTTGTGTTTTAAAAATCAAATCATCCAAGAACTCTGACGCTCTTTTAATTTTTTCTTCGGTTGACCCGTTATAATACGACATTATGGAAAATAAAAACTTTCTAGCAGATTCGTTAAAATCCTCAAATGAATAGTATTGGTTCGTCATCGTCTATTTCGGGTTTAGGTAATTCTTTTTGCTTTGTAACAAACATTCCTGTTACACCGATTATTGTTACCATTGTCAACAACCAAAGTTTTTTCATTTTATCTCCTTACCATTTACGGCAGCTCCAGTATCTTGCTTTCCAACGAGGGCCCGGAGAAGAGCAATTGTGTCTTGCTCTGAAACTCTTTCTACGAGCCGGATTTGATTTTTTGATTCTCATATTTGGGTCACCAAAATTAACTTTGACGACATTTCCTTTATCGTTTTTTACATACACCTTAAACTTTTTAACATCACCACGCGTTGGTTTTCCAAGAGCAACTTTTCTACCTTGGTATTCTGCTTCATTGAGGTCACCACTCATATCAAACTCAAGTGTATAACCTACACCAGTTTCTTCACAGAATACATCGTAGCTTTCCTTTTTGCTATTACCCCAGTTTTTAGCACCAACTTTACGGCACTTAACCAAAGCTCCAGAGGCATATGCACTAGGCCAAACTTTGTAACGACTTTTAACCTTGTGATAACAAGCGTCTTGTTTTTCGTTTAGTTGACTTTCGTGAACGATGTTTCCACGACAATGTGGACATTCAGTGAATGGAATGTCGGTAAATCCTTCGTTCATGTCAAGTGCCTCCTTTTTTGTATTTACATTTTTAGCTTTACCACGACGATTTGGGTTGGGGTCTTCTCTACGCTTTCTACGAGCGGCAGATGCTCTACCTTTTTTGCCTAGAGAATGTGCTTTGGACTGAGGAAGACATTTTGGTTTTCCTTCTTTACTACTACCTCTAGCACACGGACCTTTGATTTTTCCATCGGGACCAAATCTTACCCACTTATCTTTAAACCATTTACGCAGATTTTCATCTACTTCTTTATTTTCTATGTCACCCAGTTTACTATAATATTCAGGGTCTTCTACTAAATGGTCTAAAGCAATCTCGGCGGCAACAGAAGGGTCACTTGTGTGTTCCATCTCTACCTTGATTCCTTTTTTAAATTCTGTTTTGATTTGTTGATGTGGAACATTATGCTTATCTGCAATATCAGATAAACTCATTCCATCACCCAAACCACCATCTAATTTATCTTTCATACTATAATACCTAGTATATATACTTTCTCCCGGGCACAGGGAAAATATAATGTTGTTTTTTTAGTTTGTCAAGGGGCTAACGACTTTTTCCTTGACCTCTATACTTTTTGGGTTTACTTTCTTTTGGTCCGTAACGTTTTTTTGCTCTACCAACCTTCACAGTTTTCTTAAACCCAATCAGTCTTTCTTTCTTAGCCATATAACCTCCTGTTTTATATAAGTATTGACAAATTTGATTTGACCACATATATTTAGGTAACATTTTTACGATGAGGTTATATGAAAAAGTATATTCATGTCAATCAACATAAGATAAGACATAATAGAAAGCATGGTTCCAACGAACCTGTCATAACCGTAAAAGAAGGCAGGAAAAATACATACTGTCATTCTGTTGAAATCCTTGGACCAAGTAAGGTTATTTACGGCGGAAATGACAAACCATTATTGAGTTGTGGTGCTAGGGTAGTTATTGAAACGGAGGCAGATTTAATTTATGATTGATATCGTTGTAGGACTCCAATGGGGAGATGAAGGCAAAGGCAAAATTACCGATTATATGAGTGAAGAATACGATTGGGTTGTGCGCTACCAAGGTGGTAGTAATGCCGGTCATACCGTATGTGTAGGTGACAAAAAGTATGTTACTCACTCACTACCGACAGGCGTAATCCGCAAAGATTGTAAGTCTGTAATTACACACGGATGTGTGGTCAACCCTGAAGAACTAATTAAGGAAATTGAAGCCTTAGAAGATATGGGTGTTGATTTCACTGACCGACTTTATATCTCCAAAGACGCAACCGTGGTTACTCGTCAACATCTAATTCAGGACGAAGAAAACAAAACAAAGTGGGGTTCTACAGGTAAAGGTATTGGACCGGCATACAGAGACAAGTATGACCGAAGAGGAATCAAGTTGGGCTCAATTGTCAATGATGTTGCTTATGGTAAACTGGCACCATTCATAACTGATACTCGTAAACTTCTACGAAATGTGGAGAGAAATGGTGACAAGATACTTATGGAAGGAGCACAAGCGGCAATGCTTGACATTGATTTTGGAACCTATCCATATGTAACTTCATCACCCTGCACTGCAAACTACGCTCCTCAAGGAACAGGACTACCACTCAGTATGTTTGGTGATAGTGCTGTGGTTGGTGTGGTCAAAGCATACACAACCAGAATTGGAGAAGGACCATTCCCAACTGAGTTTGAAGATGATGTCCTGACCGAAATGTTACGAGAAGCTGGTGGTGAGTATGGTGCAACTACTGGAAGACCCCGTAGAATGGGCTGGTTGGATATGGACCAACTACGATATGCTTGTGAGGTCAATGGTGTTACAAATCTAGCAATCACCAAATTAGATGTACTTTCTTCACTACAACGTGTATATATTAAAGATGACGCTTTATCTAATGGTTGGATAGAATTTCCATCTTGGGAACTTACAGGCGAAGAAAAGACTTGGGATGATTTGCCACAGGAACTTAAAAATTATGTAGGTTTTATTTCGTTTGAAACGGGTTGTTTGGTGTCAATGGTTGGTGTCGGACAGAACCGTGACCAATTAATCTGTGTAGAATAACCTGTTACAGTTCTGTTACAATTCACATCTTGATTATTTATATAAATGTGGTTATAATTATAGAGTTGATTGAAAACACGGGGATGTACTGGTTTCGACGGGTTTAATGATACTAGATTGATACGCTAGTTTGATACTTTAAAAGTAACTGACGAACCTTTACTAATGGCTGCTTAAGCCCTTCCCACTATCTGATACCGATAGGATAAACACGGGAAGTAAATGATTTCGGGTGACTCTCAGGAATAGGAGCTGAGTGCGGATATATACACCAAAGAATGTATTTCGTGATCGGCAAAGACGAGACAAGGCCGTGAGGTTGGACACCTTGGTACCCCTAACTGTCCTACAGCGTTGATAGTGATTTAGGTAGTTAAGTTCGGACGCGGGTTCGACTCCCGCCATCTCCATAACAAATGCCCAGTACTACGCCTCATTAGTCCTATGGGAGCAAGAGTAGTAAGATACTTTAGGGTTTATTGTGAGTGGCGTCACAACATTTGTTACAATTCATATCTTGACTTTCAGTGAGTTTCATATTAGATTATAGGTATGAATTGAAAAAGACGGGCCTTTAGCTCAACTGGTAGAGCACTTGGCTTTTAACCAATAGGTTCTGGGTTCGAGTCCCAGAGGGCCCATAGTTATTTGACAGTTACATAGGTTAACCTTTGTCTGAGGAGCACTATGTCAGATGAACGTCCAAGCGTTACCATTGGTAATAAGGTTATTATCTTAAATGTTTGGGCTACAATAATGTTTATTTTTTCCATTCTGACGCTTCTTCTTTTGATAAGACCATCAGCATATATGACTTTGTTTGATGGAATCGTTCAGGTTATCAGAGCGATGGGTGAAGCTGGTTTGATGGCTCCACCCGCAATGGAAGAAATTTCTCTACAATAATGGTTATACGCCCCCATCGTCTAGTGGCCGAGGATATCAGGCTTTCATCCTGAAGACCGGAGTTCGATTCTCCGTGGGGGTACTTGTGGTTATGGACGGAATTAATTACCCGCGTCCAAGGCAGCGTGTTTAGGATCGGCTCGCTGAATATGTCAGTAAGAAAATCCATAACCATTTTGCGGTCGTCGTATAACGGCTATTACCTCAGCCTTCCAAGCTGATGATGTCAGTTCGATTCTGACCGACCGCTCTTACATAGGAGGTCATTGTGAAAGATATTGATGAACTTAAAAAAGAAATTAAAAGATTAAGAATTGAAGCTAATTCAAACCACAATGATGGGTGGACAAAAGCTGGAGCACTCAAACGATTAGTTGAATTAGAAGATAAACTTAAATCTATGGAAGACAAATAACTTATATGCGCCCTTAGCTCAGTCGGTTAGAGCACCGAGCTTATATCTCGGCGGTCCTTGGTTCAATTCCAAGAGGGCGTACTGATGTGAACGTAGTAAAAAGCGATTGCCCCGTGGTGTAACTGGCAACACGCGTGACTTTGGATCATGAGAGTCTAGGTTCGAGCCCTAGCGGGGCAACTAACAAAGGAGTGGTTATGAATCGTGATGAAGTAGCAACCAAAATTTTTATTGAACTAATTAAGAATGATATGGAAGGTAGGATTGCTGCAAAACAATCAGTTGAATTAGCTAATATGTTAATTAACGAACTTAACAAGGATGGTTTAAAGTCACGAACAAAAGAAGATTATTATAGTCCAAATTCATGGTAAATACTAAATCTGTCTGATGACGGCTGAAATGCTAGAAACTGAAAAGTCACAGATACCAATCAAACATACTAGGTGGCGTTCCCACTGAATAACTAGAGTCGCAATCTAGTTGTATGATTTGATGAAACATAAGGTGTTCCTTAATCGGAACTTATTGGTTCGCCCGTATGTCGGGCGTAGGCCACCAATCCTTATGTGGGGGTTCTTACGGGCCTTGTTTCCGTAGGACTGTAGCACTGAACCTACACTTGGTCTACAGTTTTAATTGTGGTAGGTGAGGGAGTGACCGTCCCCAATATCAAAAGAAGCGACGGCTTCAACGGTAGATTGCTTCCGTAGCTCAGTTGGCCAGAGCGCCACTCTTGTAAAGTGGATGTCGTCAGTTCGAATCTGACCGGGAGCTCTGAGACATATGTAATTCCGGTTCTTACCTGACACGACAGGTTTGTCCATATCTAGATTATCGTGGTTTCTTAGATATGCTTCGGTGTTATGTCTCATTTTCGGGATATGGCTCAGTCCGGTAGAGCACTCGCTTTGGGAGCGAGGGGTCGCTGGTTCGAATCCAGCTATCCCGACTTAGGCTTCGGTGGTGGAATAGGTATACACATCAGACTTAAAATCTGACGCCCGATAGGGCTTGCGAGTTCGAGTCTCGCCCGAAGCATAACAGGAGAAATTATGTGTAATTTATTTTTAGCATTTGCGGCTACAATGCATCTTACATTTGGTGAGGTGGATAAGTTAAATTATTATCACCCACACGTTAGTGTCGAATGTGAAATGTATGAATCAACAAATTGGATTGCTGGTGTTTACTACAACAGCGATTACAGAATTTCTCCGTATGGTGGTGTGCAATATAACATCACAGAAAACCAAAGACTTGAAGCAGGATTGGTTGGTAACTATGCTAGTAATCCTGTTCTACCTTGGGTCAGATATGTTAATCGTGTATTCTTTGTTGCACCCGCTGTTGTATCCAAGACCACAGATTTTTATTTAACACCCGACTTGTTGTATGAAAGTAAAACAGAATTCTTTCCTTCAATAGTTATAGGTGTGGAAATTAGAAAAAATATATTCTAACCATGTTTATTAAAGAAATTTCAAAAACTACAGCAGTGGATTTTATTCACAGTTATCATTATAGTAAAATTTTACCAAGATTGACCAAATATTATTTGGGATTCTTTGAAGAAGAAAGATTAGTTGGAGTTGTAACTCTTGGATGGGGAACGCAGCCAAAAGCTACTATTAAAAAAATATTCTATAAACATCCTGAAATTACAACAAAAGATTATTTTGAAATTGGTAAAATGTGTTTTTTGCCTGAAAAAAATGGAGATAATTTTGGTTCGTTAGCCATGAAAGAACTAATCTCTTGGTCAAAGAAAAATCTTCCGTCTGTGAAATTTATTTATACAATGGCAGATGGAATTATGGGTAAATGTGGGTACGTCTATCAAGCGTCAAACTTTATATACCTTGGTCATTTTAAGACCAATGTTTATATGGATAAACAAACTGGAGAGAAAATACATCCTAGAAGTTCAAAACAATTGTGTAAGGAGAACGCTATATTTTCTAATAAAGAAAAAATATTTTGGTTAGAACATGATTTCTGCGAACACAAAGGTATCAGTAGAATACGTGGGTTAATGTTTAGATATATCTACCCACTTGACAAAAAGTCAAGAAAAATCATATTTAAGTATGATGAATACAGGTCTAACCCATATCCAAAAGATAAAGACTTAGTATTTGAAGAGCGAGTAGATAAAGGAAAATACAATTTTATTACACAACCACAATTTAATATGGATGTGTTTAATTACAATTATCAAAAATACGGAAATAACAAATTGGCAGAAAAGTTTTTTAGTTACAACTAGGCCCATATGGCGGAAATGGCAGACGCGTCAGACTTAGGATCTGGTTTCTTCGGAAGTGGGGGTTCGACTCCCTCTATGGGCATATGGAGAGTTGGCAGAACGGCTATTGCACTGGTCTTGAAAACCAGCGTCCCTTGGACTTCTGGGTTCGAATCCCAGGCTCTCCGTGACGCACGGGTAGCCAAGTGGTAAGGCGAAGGACTGCAAATCCTTTATTCGTCGGTTCGAATCCGACCCTGTGCTTTAATAATTAACTGAGAATAACGATGGTGATTTTTATTTTTTCTTCTATATTGTTAATTAGCATAATTGCTCTTTTCATTATCGAAGAAAAAGAACGCCGATTGGAACAAGAACGAATACAAAGATTAGAAGAACAATTCTTAAAAAGATTACACGAAAAACACAAACTAAAAAAACCCGGCGAAATAAACGAGTTATGAGATTCTTAACCAGAAAAATTGTAATGCCAGGCGATTTAAATGCCGCTAACACATTATTTGGTGGTACTGCTTTGTCTTGGGTTGACGAAGCTGCAGCAATGTATATAATGTCTGAAATTAAACATTATCGTTTGGTCACCAAGAAAATGTCAGAAGTAGATTTTATTGCTCCGGCTCGTCAAGGAGATATGGTTGAGATTGGGGTACAACTAAAACAATTAGGAAAGACATCAGTGACCGTAGATGTTGAGGTCAGAAACGAAAGAACAAAACAAATTATAGCACACATTGACGAGATTGTTTTTGTGTGTTTAGATGAAGAAGGAAAACCAACTAAACATGGTATGGTAAAATAATTCCGCCTTAGCTCAGTTGGTAGAGCAGCTGACTGTTAATCAGCGGGTCGCAGGTTCGAGTCCTGCAGGCGGAGTCAACTTGGAGGTTATATGAAAATTGGAATTATAGGACATGGATTTGTTGGTGGGGCCGTAGAATTTGGATTCACAAATGAAAGATTTAATATCACTATTGTAGATCCAAAATATGAAAACGGAAACACAATTACTGACTTAGAGGATGTGCCTTTTATATTTGTATGTGTTCCCACACCACCAAATGAAGATGGTACAGTAAATACTACTATTATGAATTCAGTATTTTCTGAATTGAATGAATTGACTCATAATCCTATTGTTATTTTAAAGTCAACTATCACTCCTGACTTTTTTGATGATTTAGATATTAATTTTAGGTTGGTCTATAATCCAGAATTTTTGACCGAGCGAAATGCTAATCAAGACTTTATACGACCTTCGATGCAACTATTGAGTGGAGAAACTGAAGATTGTCATAAGGTAAGAGACTTGTATGCTATGTCAAACGTTTCAAATGATACTCCAACCATATATACAGATTGGAAAACTGCATCACTAGTAAAATATGCAATAAATTCATTTCTTGCTTCTAAAGTTATTTGGTTTAATCAATTTAAAAAGATTTTTGAAAAAACTTTAGAAAATGATTATGACCATACAAGAGAGGAACCTTGGCTAGTCTTTACAGAAATATTAAAACATGACAAACGAATTGGTATGTCTCATATGGACATTCCCGGCCCAGATGGAAAGTTTGGATTCGGCGGACATTGTTTCCCCAAGGATACAATGGCTCTCCTCACTTACTCAGAAAACATTGGTGAATTTATGAGCGTTCTTGAAGAAGTCATTGATGTTAATAATAAAATTAGAAATCCTTGGGAAGAATTAAAATATTGGTAAAATTTTGGTCCCATAGTTTATCGGCTAGAATACTGGCTTGTCACGCCAGAGGGCGGGGTTCGATTCCCCGTGGGACCGTGTGACTATGGTGTTAACGGTTAGCACGCTGGTTTGTGGTGCCAGAGGTGAGGATTCGAATTCCTCTAGTCACCTTATGGGAAGTTAGCTCAGTTGGTTAGAGCATCTGGTTTACATCCAGAGGGCCGGGGGTTCGAATCCCTCACTTCCCACTACTTATAGGTGTTACATTTAAGAGATTATATGTTATGCCTAGAAAAAAGAATGGTAACGGTAATGGTGAAACAAAAATACCTAGAAAACCGAAAGGACCAATAAAGTTTCAAATACAATTAAACGACGAACAGAAAGTAGCAAAACAAAAGATACTTGATAATGCTATCACTGTTCTTAACGGAAAAGCCGGGTCTGGTAAGACTTTGTTAGCGTGTCAAGTAGCTCTTGATATGTTGTTTAGAAAAGAAGTCAAGCAAATTATTATTACACGACCAACCGTATCAAAAGAAGAAATAGGATTTCTCCCCGGCGACTTGCGAGAAAAGATGGAACCTTGGATGCAACCCATCTATTCTAATTTTTACCAACTATATAAAAAAGATAAGATTGACGATGTTTTGTCCAACGGGTATGTAGAAATCGTTCCTGTTGCATTTATGCGTGGTCGTACTTTCTTGGATAGTTTTATAATTGTTGACGAAGCACAAAACTGCACACACGAACAAACAGAAATGATTGTGTCCAGATTGGGTATTCGTAGTAAGATGGTTATATGTGGCGACAACCAACAGGTTGACCTTAAACAAAAACAAGATTCTGGATTTAAATTTATCTTGTCGGTTTCTAAAAAGGTCAAAGATATGGATTCACACACTTTACAAACTAATCACAGAAATTCAGTGGTTGATGCATTGTTAAACGAATACATGGAGTTATATAACAAAACACATTAACTGGAGCACGTTATGCGAAAGTTACTATTAGTAATAGGTGTTATGTTAATGGGTGGTTGTACACAATCTTTTGACTTCACAGGGGTGACAGAACTTGAAACCTTTGCGGACCAATTGGTTAACACCACACAGGTTGCAGATGTTGCTTGTACGGTAGCTACTTTGTCCTTAGCAGAATCAACCACGGGACAATGTTTTGCGTTTAACGCAAATGGTACATTGTTAACATACCTAAGTAATCCACTTGTAGTTTGGAGTTCAACAAGCCCTAATACCGTTAAAATTACTTTAGACGGGTTCATTAGTACAAATGGGGCAACAGGAACTTCGTACATCAAGGCTACGGGTACATATAACACAGTGGATTCGGTTTTAGTAACGGTAGTCCAGTAATCACTTGACAATTAGTCAAGTTCTTGTTATTATAATAAGTTACATGGGGCCTTAGCTCAGTTGGGAGAGCATCTGATTTGCATTCAGAAGGTCGTCGGTTCGATTCCGACAGGCTCCATAAATGCCTCCGTAGCTCAGCGGATAGAGCACCGGCCATCTAAGC